>Ga0180217_1002993_pt1 | contig 14712 bp, 12 predicted proteins | sample eDN3rd37CBELigOP_FD_128521 | JGI IMG/M metagenome (GOLD analysis project Ga0180217, IMG submission 128521) | Enriched Organic Plus compost microbial communities from Emeryville, California, USA - eDNA 3rd pass 37_C BE-Lig OP (version 2) (version 2) ... | reverse complement strand
GACTTGAGCGGCAGACCAGCGGTGCCGCCAAGCCATGACGTCTTCATCACCAGAGCGGCGACGATCTCGGCGAAAACCCACATTGCGATCGAGAAATAAGCCTCCCGCAGGCGAAACAGCGGGAGGGCAATTACGGCAGATACCAGGGCGCAAGCCAGCGGCGCAGCGGGAAGCACCCAATAGGGCGAGATCCCGAAGGTGTCCGAGATCAGGAAGAGGCTGTAGGCGCCTAGTCCGATGAATACCTGATGCCCGAACGACACCAGGCCCGCATAGCCTGCAAGTAGATTCCACATCTGGGCCATGCTGAGAATCAACAGGCATTCGGTCGCGAAGCGTAAACCGCCTTCGCCCAGCACAAGGGGCGCGATGGCGAGAGCCCCGGCGATGGCGCAATATAAAATCAGGGTTCCCTTTGACATTAGATCAGGCCCTGTTTGCGGCGAGCCCGGCCGGACGAATGAGAAGCATCACGAAGAACAGCAGATGGCCGTAAAGCAGGCCGGCATTGGGATCCCATTTGAGCCCGGCAAGCTGCGCCATGCCGAGCACGATGCCGCCGAGCAGTGCGCCCCAGAACGAGCCCAGCCCGCCCAGCACCACGACCTCGAATGCAATCAACAGGCGCTCGACGCCGGAGAACGGTGTGAAGCTGGAGCGCACCGCGAGCAGCACGCCGCCGATTGCCCCCAGCGCCAGAGACAGGCCCATGACGATATTGTAGACGCGGTCCGGCTTGATGCCGAACAGCCGGACGATATCCCGCCGGTCCGCGGTGGCCCGGACGACCCGGCCGAAACGCGTGCGCTTAAGCCCCCATTGCAGCAGCAGAAACAGCAGCACCGACGCGACAAGGGTAAGAAGCGGCATCACGCCGATCCGGAGGCCGAACAGATTGATGCTCGCGCGCGACAGTTCACCGAGCGGAAGAGCCCGGACATCCGCGCCAAAAACCTCGACCATCAGATTGCGCAGGACGATGGAGACACCGAATGTCAGCAGCAGTGGTGCAAGAGGATCGGGTGCGCGGACCACCCGGTTGACGATGGCGGCCTGATAGAGATAGCCGACGGCGAAGGCCGCGAGCACCACCGGAAGCAGCACGAAAAGCGGATGGACATGCGGAAACAGGCTGACCAGCATGACCGCGAAATAAGCCGCAAGGACCATGAACTCGCCATGGGCGATATTGACCACCCGCATCACGCCGAACACAAGGGCGAGCCCGATGCCGAGCAGGCCATAAAGTCCTCCGAGCAGGGCTCCATTTACCAACGTTTCCAACCAGGCCATTCGCCATTCGCCTCACTAAGTGCCGAAATAGGCTTGCGTCAGGTCCGCGACGCTCACGTTATGGGTCGTCGTGGCGAGCGATACTCTGCCTTTAAGCAGACAGTAGACCCGGTCGCTGGCGACGGTGGCGCGCTTGACGTCCTGCTCCACCAGCACGATCGCGGTCCCTTCCTTGCGGATATCGGTGAAGGCACCATAAATCTGATCCACCATCACCGGGGCCAGGCCAAGCGAGATCTCATCACACAGAAGAAGGCGGGGATTGCACATCAGCGCGCGGCCGATCGCAACCATCTGCTGCTGGCCGCCTGATAGCTGCCGTGGCAGAGAGCTTCTTCGCTCTTCCAGAATGGGAAACAGGTCGAAGACCCGTTGCAGGGTCCATGATCCGGACCGCTTCACGAGCAATCCCATCATCAGGTTCTCTTCGACAGTCAGCGTATCGAACAGCATGCGCCCTTCCGGCACCATGCAGAGTCCGCGCCGTGCAATTTCTTCGGCCGGCGTCGTCAGGATTTCGTCGCCGTCAAACCGGACGGAGCCCTCTTTTCTGTCGATCAGGCCGACCAGCGCGCGCAGGAACGTCGTTTTCCCGGCACCATTTGCCCCGACGAGGGCAACGGCCTCGCCTTCGGCGACAGAGAAACTGAGATCGAAGATCGCCTGAAGGTCACCATGAAAGACATCAAGGCCTGCGACTTCAAGCAACGTCATCTGCCGTCAGCCCCATATAGATTTCCCTGACCGTATGGCTTTCCATGACTTCGCCCGGCGGGCCCTCAAGAACCTTGCGGCCGAAGTTGAGGACGAGGATTCGATCCGCCACGGCGCGCAGCGCATGCGGAATGTGTTCGATCCAAATCAGTGCATGATCGGACTTAACGCTTGCGATCACGTCGATCAGCCGTTCGACTTCTGGATCGGTCAACCCGGCTGCGATCTCATCGAGCAGGATCAGGCGCGGCCGGGATGCGAGCGCCTTGGCGAATTCCAGGCGCTTGCGGTCGATCAGAGGCAGGGCGCCTGCGATGCGGTCCGCCTTGCCCTCGAGCGATGTCCGGCGGAGTACGTTCATCGCCCAATCCTCAGCCGCCTCCCTGTGCAGCCCGCCGCCATAAAACGCCGCAACCAGCACATTCTCGTAGACCGTCAGATGGGGAAACGGCTGCGGGATCTGAAACGCGCGGCCGATGCCCAGGCGCACGCGCCGATGCGCCGGCAATGCTGTAATGTCCTGACCGCCGACCCTGATGGAGCCGGCATCCGGCTTGATCAGGCCTACGATCAGGTTGAGGAGCGAGCTCTTTCCGGCTCCGTTGGGGCCGATGATGCCCAGGCACTCGCCAAGATCGAGTGCGAAATTCAGATCATCGGCGACCCGGATTGCGCCGAAGGTCTTGCTGAGACCGGTAACGCGCAGCACCTCGGCCATCTGTTCCCGCCGATCCGTCAGGATAGCTTCGACAGCAAAACGAGATCGGCCTGTTTCGGGATGAAGGGCGCGGTCCCGTTGTGGACGATCAGAAGCTCATAGGGCGATTTGCCGCCTTTGGTCTTGCGCCATTGGCCGCCCGACAGTGAGGTAACCGCAACGTTCTTGATCGGGCTGCCTTTGAACTTGACGGGGCCGACGATGGTCTCAAGGTCAAGGCCGGCGATGGCGTCACGCAGGGAATTCTTGTCTTTCGGATCGCTATTGCGCAGGGCGGCAAAGCCGACTTCCCACAGCGCATGCGCATAGCCGATCGGCTGGGTCCATTGCTTGCCGGTTGTATTCTCCCATTCCGCCGCGAGCTCGGCAGCGGTCTGCCCGGTGAGCGACGATTTGAAGGGATAGGCGGGCGTCCACCACACCTCGGTCGACATGCCGTCTCCGCGGTCGCCGAGCGCATTGACGGCGGTCGGGAAGAGAAAGGCCGCCGCCACCGTGCAGATCTGCGGCTTGAAACCAGCCTGTGCCGCCTGATTCCACAGCGTTGCCCAATGATTGCCGTAGGCAAAGCCCGATACGATATCGACGCCGGCGTTCTTGAAGGTCGAGACCTGGTTCGAGAAGTCGTCGGTGGCGATCTGGAAGCTGCCGGTCGAGATTTCCTGAAAGCCAGCCTGCTTCATCCCTGCGGGCAACCCAAGCTTCGGATCGGAAAAGGCCTGCCCCGCCGGGTTGTCGATATAGAGCGTGCCAACCTTCTTGTTGCTCTCCACCGACTGCCACATGCCGATGAAGTTCTTCACCACATCGTCGGCGCCCCAGAAGAAATGGAACGTATAAGGAAATCCCTTATCCGGTGTGGACTTGCGCGGAAACATCCAGCCTTGCCATGGCAGCATGGTGGAAATGGTGGGAACGCCGCGGGCGTCCGCAAGCTCGCCGATCGGAATCTCCGCATCGCCGTCTTCGACCAGGATGAGATCGCATCTCTCTCGCAGAACAAGCTCGCTTGCCACGACCGACGAGCGGTTGGGATCGGACTGATTGTCCTTGATGACGAGCTCCACGCCGTAGGTCTTGCCGCCGATCTTCAAACCATCTTTGACGAGGGCTTTCATGCGCTGGTGAATCCAGGGGTCTGGCTCGGCGAATGGCGCACGGACTCCGGAGAGGCAGCCGCACCAGCCGATCTTGATCGTGGTCGAGGCCGCGCCTGCGATATTGACCAGCGGGATGTTGCCCGCGACAGCAAGCCCGGCGGAGCCGGCCGCCTTGAGCAGGCTCCGACGGCTCAGCGTCCCGCTGCTCCTACCGGCCTTGGAAAACTTGATCTTCTCGCTCACGGCAATTCTCCTGCGTCATCCCAAATCGAAAGCTGTTCCGCCTCACGCCGCCGACCGAGCAATGCTGCTGCGGCTGATTTCGCCAAATTTTGCGAGCGTATGCTCGATTGCCTCCGCCGGAATATCGCGGACAATAAAGACGAGGCGCGACGTGCGGTCGGCCGACGGCCATGCCTCCATCGCGATTGGCGGATGCAGGACATGCTGCACGGCGTGAACGACGACTGGCCCTTGCGGCCGATCTGCGACGTTGATCAGGGCCTTGAAGCGTAAGAGCTCGTCGCCCTTCAGGGCCGCGACATAATCGAGCCAGCGTGAGAAGGCGGCCCAGCGGATCGGCTCATGCACGATCAGGCTGAAGGAAGAGATGCCCGTATCATGGGCGTGAGGAGCATGATGGGACGACTCGTGCGAATGCCTTGCCGTGGCCTTGCCGGCGGCTACAAACCAGTCCCCAACCTCATCGGCTCGATTGCCGGGTGCGAACAGGCCGGCGTCAAAAAGGAGGTCGGGACGAATGTTGCCACGCTGCACCCGAAGGATTGGCGCTGTCGGATTTATCTGTCCGATCCGCCGCTCAATCTCCGCTCCAGCAGCGTTCCCGGCCAGGTCCGTCTTCGTCAGCAGAATCCGGTCGGCAACTGCGACCTGTTTCACCGCCTCGGCATGGTTCTCGAGCGATCTGACGGCGTTGACGGCATCGATGGTGACCGCGACTCCATCGATCCGATAGCGGGAGGTTACCTCCGGTGCTGTCATCAGCGTGTGCAGGACCGGCACGGGATCGGCAAGCCCCGTCGTCTCGATCAGGATCCGCCGGATCGGCGGTATTTCGTCCCGGTTCTCACGCGACAGCAATTCGCCGAGCAGCGTGACCAGATCCTCGCGGACCGAACAGCAGACGCAACCGTTATCGAGCAGGGCAAAACGCTCTTCGCCCGTTTCGACGAGAAGGTGATCAAGCCCGACTTCGCCGAACTCGTTGATGATCGCCACCACACCGTCCATGCCCGGCTGCCGCAACAGATGGTTCAGGACGGTCGTCTTGCCGCTGCCGAGGAAGCCGGTCAGCACGGTGACAGGAATGAGCGAGGCACGTGTCATGAGTTGCGCTCGTAAACTTTGCGACCTTCGAAAAAGGTCATCTCGACATTGGTCTTGGCGATCCGTTCCGCAGGGATGTCGAACAGGGCCTGGTCGAGCACGATCAGGTCGGCGGACTTCCCGACCTCGATCGAACCGGTGACATGGCCGAGGCCCGCCGCGCGCGCGGCATTGATGGTGTAGATATCGATCACGGTTTCGAGATCGAGGGCCTGCTCCGGCCACAGGGCGCTGCCGGCGAAATCGCCCGTCGGGTTGCGCCGCGTCACCATGCCTTCAATGCCATGCCAGGGATCCGGATTGGGAATGACTGGCCAGTCCGAACCGCCTGCCATGAGCGCGCCGGCTCTGTTCAGGTCGCGGTTCGGCCAGAAGCGCTGCGCGCGCTCCGCGCCCATTGCGGCCTTGTGAGCTTCCAGGAAGACGGTCGGAAACCAGATAATCGGAGAAAGGTCGGCGGCAACGCCAAGTTCGGCGAAGCGCGGAATATCCTCGGGCACGATATAGCTTGCATGTGCTATATGATGGATGAGCTTGGTCGGGCCGTTGAACGTGCGCACGACCTCGATGGCATCCAGAGCCTGCGTCACTGCCGCGTCTCCGGCGCAGTGGATTTTGGCGGCAATACCGAGCTTCTCGCATCTGCCGAGCCAGCGGATCAATTCGGGCACCGTGAGCATGATGTTGCCGCGAAAGCAGCAGCCGCGCACGGGATCGGCGACATAGGGTTCGTGAAACGCCGCCGTCTTCGCGCCGGGCACGCCGTCCAGAAACATCTTGGCGTAGTCGGGCTTGACATGAGCTGAGCGGTAGCTGTCGCGCAGCGCAAACAGTTCCTCGCCGGCCGTTCCAAACATGAAGCCCGGTTCGACGATGGGCATGGCGCAGACCGCCCAGGCCGAGAGTTCGCCGCGATCGTCGAGTCCCTTCAAGGCAGCGAGGATCGGCTGCATGCTGGCCGCCTCGACGAAACCGGTCACCCCGAACGAGTTCAGCACCGCGATCGAGCGCGCCACCGCCGCGCGATCCATCTCCGGTGTGTAATGCCCCGCTTTGACAAGGGCGCGCTCGACGATGCCCGAGGCGGCTTCCACCATCAATCCGGTCAGCCGGCCGGATGTGAGATCGCGTCCGATTTCGCCGTCGATCGGGTTCGGCGTCTCTGCGGTGACCCCGGCAATCCGCAGCGCTTCGCCGCTTGCCCACCGATTGTGATAGCTGTCATCGCGCAGCAACACGGGATGACCGAGACTCGCGGCATCGAGCTCGGCAAAGGCAGCGTCGGTGTTGAGCCTGGGCAGGAGATCGCTGCCGAATTGGCCTCCGACGATCCAGGCGCCGGGGGACGCCTTGGCGGCGGCCTCCTTCACGGCTCCGGCAATCTGGCTGATGGAGAAATTCGACGGGAAGCGCAGCTCGTAGAGATCGGCTTGCCCGCCCATCATGATGTGATTGTGGATGTCGATGATGCCGGGCATGGCGGTGCGGCCGGCGAGATCGATGACGGTGGTATCGGCTCCGACAAACGGCTGCACCTCGTGCTCGTCACCGACGGCGACAATGCGCCCGGCCTTGACCGCCACGCAGCTTGCCCACGGCTGAGCGCGGTTGACGGTGTAGATCCGGCCGTTCCGGAACAGCACATCCGCGCGCGTCTTGATCCCGCCCATCACCAGATCCCGATTTTTTCAACGTGAGCTTGTTCCGCGCCTCTGCCGGCTACAATCAGCCGTTCGGTTGATAGGATCAGCGCCACTGCCGCTCCACGGCGAAGCCGGTTTCGGGAAGGATCGTTCCGCCATCGACCACGATGGTCTGGCCGGTGACGTAGCCTGCCTGTTCGGATGCCAGATAGAGCATGGCGTAGGCGATATCGTCGGCCGTCCCGATCCGGCCCGCGGGAACGTAGCGGGCTATCCGCGACAGGTTTTCCGCCGTGCTCAGGGTGCCGCGGCCCGGTTTTGCAATGAAGCCGGGCTCGACGGCATTTGCCGTGATGCCATCACGGGCGAGTTCGAAAGCCGCGCCGCGGATGAAGGCGTTGACGCCGGCTTTCGCGGCGGAATAGTGCGCCCCGCCGCCCATCGCGTGTCTGGCTGAGATCGAGGATGTCACCAGAATGCGGCCGTAGGCCTGGCGCCGCATATGAGGCACGGCAGCCTGCACCAGCCAGATGGCTGCGGTCAGGTTGATCGAGAGGGTCGCCTCAAGCCGCTCCTCATCGAGCTCCTCGATCGCTGCCCAGCGACAGCCGCCGGCGTTGTGAACGAGAATATCGAGGCCGCCGCAGCCAGCCGCGACCTCGTCGACCAGGCCATGCAGGCCGTCGCGATCCAGCCTGTCGAACGGCGTCGCGCGGACGTCGAGGCCGCGCCCATTCAACCGGGCGGCCAGTTCATTGGCGACGTCCTGCGACCGGTTGGCGATCACGACCCTGGCGCCGGCTTCCGCCAGGCGCGTGACAATCGCCGCGCCGATACCCCGTCCGCCTCCCGTGACCAGCACGGCCCGTCCCGTCAGATCGAACGGCATGATCGGCATGGTCAGATCACTCCTGCAGCCGCGATCAGTCTGGTGAATTCGGCGAAAACCTCCCCATGCCTGTCAACATCGGCGCGGGACGTCGCAGGGCAGGTCAGCAGCATGCCATGGAAAGGCGTGATTAAAATGCCTTCGTTCATATGAAAGGCATGCATCAGCGTTTCGAGGTCCGGCTGTCGCCCGGCGATCACGTCGGCGCCGTTGCGCGGCGGCATTGGCATGAACATGATCTCGATGCGGGCGCCGATCTGGGTGATGTGCCAGGGCAAGCCGCTTTCCGAGATCACGGCGCGGGCGCGAGCGGCCAGATGCTCGGCATGTTCGATCATGTGCGCATAGGCCGGGGCCGTGAGAACCTGTTCCAGGGCTGCGCGCATCGCCGCCACCGTCAGAGCGCTGCCGGCGAGCGTGCCGCCGAAGCCCAGATGAGCCGACTGCCGCTGCCGTGGATTGACCAGGGGGACCATGGCCCAGAGCCGCTCGGCGGTTGCCCGATCAAGGCCAAGGATTCCGGCTGGAATTCCCCCGGCTATCGCTTTCCCCGCGACGAAGATATCCGGCTCCAGACGATGCAGCCCGGTATAGCGACCTGTCCCGCAGGACAACGTGTGAGTCTCGTCGATGATGAGCAGCGTACCTGTTTGGCGGGTGAGGTCCCGCAACGCCTCATGAAAGCCGTCCGCGGCCGGGATCATCCCGAAATTCGTCATCATCGGTTCGGTAAGGACACAGGCGACATCGCCGGGCGCGAGCGCGGCTTCCAGCGCGGCAATGTCGTTGAACTCGATCACCCTGCTCACGCTGTCGTAATCCACCGCGTTTGGATGGATCATATTGCGCAGGCCGACCTGCCCATTGCGGATCTCGACATGAGCCTCGTCGACGCCACCGTGATAGCAGCCAGAAAAGACGAGAACTTTTCGACGTCCGGTGACCATTCGCGCGATGCGGATCGCCGCGCGGTTGGCATCGGTGGCCGACGTCGTCAAAGTCCAGTAACGAGGGCCGAAGCGGCGCGAGAGCTCGGCGCCGACCCAAAGACTGTCCTCGGTCGGCAGCATCATGGTCGCGCCGCGGGAGATCTGCCGTGTAACCGCGCGGGTGATGGCTTCGGGCGCATGACCGCACATTGCACCGGTGTCGCCGAGACAGAAGTCGATATAGTTCAGGCCATCGATATCCCGGACATGGGTGCCGGCCGCCGAATCGACGTAGATCGGAAAGCCGCCGGCCCAGCGCCTCATCCAATGTGAAGGCGCCCCGTAGAGGAAGTGCGTCTGGCCTTCGCGCCATGCAGCAGCGGACCTGGGATGCAGCCTTGCGAAACGCGCTTGCTCCGCCTCGATCAGTGCGCCGAGCGCCTGCGCCTTGTCCTCGGCGGTCACAGCGCGATCCAGGCTGTTTTTCGATCGGTATATTCGTCCAGCGCGTGCAGCGACTTGTCGCGGCCAAAGCCGGACTGTTTGAAGCCGCCGAGCGGTACGGTCACATCGGTGCCGCCATAAGTATTGACATGGACCACGCCGGCGTCGATGGCGCGCACCATCCGGTGCGCCGTGGAAAGCGATCCGGTCCAGACGGCGGCTGCCAATCCGTAGGTCCCGGCATTCGCCAGGCGCACCGCCTCCGCTTCGTCGTCGAAGCGTGCTACTGCGAGCACCGGCCCGAACACCTCCTCGTTCCATAGGCTCATTCGCGGATCGACATTCGCAAAGATCGTTGGCGCCATGTAATACCCGCCGGTCGTCTCATGGAGACGTTCGCCGCCTGAGAGCCGCTTTGCCCCTTCCTGCTCGGCACGGGCGACAGCCGCCAGATTTTTCCGCAGTTGCGCCTCGCTCGAAACTGCTCCGATATCAGATGCGAGATTGAGCGGGTCACCGATCTTGAGTTTTGCCGTTACCGACAGCAGTTCATCCATGAAGCGGTCATAGATGCCCGATTGAATCAGCAGTCGGGACCCGGCCACGCAGACCTGTCCCGAATTGCGAAAGATTCCATTGGCCGAGACCTTGGCAGCCTGCCTGATGTCCGGGACATCGTTGAAGACGATGTTGGGCGACTTTCCGCCGAGCTCGAGATAGACACGCTTCAGATTCGATCGCGCTGAACATTCGAGCAGGCGTCGGCCGACGGCTCCAGATCCGGTAAATGCCAGCACATCGACATCCATATGCAGCGCCAGCGCCTCGCCGGCCGTAGCGCCGCGGCCGGTGACGACGTTGAGCACACCGGCCGGAAGCCCGGCGTCGCTGGCGAGCGCGGCCAGCCGCAACAGCGTCAGCGAGGCGTTCTCCGGCGGCTTCACCACCACCGAATTGCCGGCTGCGAGCGCAGGTGCGATCTTCCAGGCTCCGATCATCAGCGGGAAGTTCCAGGGTACGATGACGCCGACAACGCCGAGCGCTTCGCGGTGAACGAGGCCAAGCACCTCGCGTCCCGTTGGTGCGATCTCGCCGTAGATCTTGTCGATGGCTTCGGCATAGTAACGGATCGTCGTCACGGCAGAGAGCGGCTCGGCCTTGTACGCCATGCCGATCTCGGTGCCATTGTCCCTGACCCCGAGGACGGCCAGCTCCAGCGCATGGCGCTCGACGAGATCCGCAAACCGCAAGAGAGTCTTCTTGCGTTCGGTGGGTGTCGTGCGCGACCACGCTCCGTTCTCATAGACGTGCCGGGCGGCCTGCACGGCACGATCGATATCCTCGGCACCGCCGTCCGCAATTGTGGTCAAGGTTCTGCCGTCGATCGGCGAAAGCACGTCCAGGCGCGCGCCGCTTGCGCCTTCCGTCACTGCTCCGGCGATGAAGTGGTGTTGGGGAGAAATCGTTGCGGTTCGCAATATATCGATTTCTGATTGCAGCATGGGCGAGCTCGGACAAGGAATTGCAGGGTGATGGTCGTGTGGCAACGACACCGCCTCTGACATTCAGCTTTTAAGTGACGGTTCTCACAATCCACCGATAGGTGGATGTCTCGCATTGCTGCAAATTCATATCGTCACGCGAGCTGAGCCAACGCGCACTCTCAATGTTCTCCGTGTGATACCGTCTCGAGATCGCCTTTTTGCGGCATGAAAAATACCCTTCGCCCACGAATCCTTCTGATTGGCACTGGCGATACCAAGGCCGACGAGATCCTGTTCATGCAGCGATGCATCGCCGAAGCCGGCGGTGAAACGGTGCTCATGGACATCAGCGTGCTCGGTGATCCGCCTTACCGACCACACCACGACAAGAATGCGGTGGCCGCCGCCGCAGACCAGACGATCGAAGATGTCATCGCCAGCGGCGACGAAAACACCTCAATGTGTCTGATGGCGCTTGGCGCATCCCGCCTGACCAGACGCCTATGCGACGAAGGAAAAATCGATGGTCTGATCGCGATCGGCGGTACCATGGGCACCGATCTTGCGCTTGACGTTGCGTTGATGCTGCCGCTTGGCTTCCCCAAGCTTATCGTGTCGACGATCGCCTATTCACACCTGATCCCGCCGGACCGCATTGCCGCAGATCTGATGATGATTCTCTGGGCCGGCGGGCTCTACGGCTTGAATGGAACCTGCGCGGCGGTGCTTTCGCAGGCCTGCGGGGCGATCGTTGGTGCTTCCCGCAGTGTCATCCGGCCGCGTTCGGAGCGCCCGATCGTTGCTCTGACATCGCTTGGCAAAAGCTGTCTCTCCTACATGGTCGAGCTCAAGCCGCAACTGGAGGCCCGCGGCTATGAGGTGGTGGTGTTTCACACCACCGGCATGGGAGGGCGGGCGATGGAATCGATCGCCGCCCAACGCGGATTTGCAGCGGTGCTGGATCTCAGCCTCCAGGAGGTCGCCAATCAACTGATGGGGTCGGTGGTGAATTCCGGCCCCGATCGCCTGTTGAATGCCGGCCGAAGCGGAATCCCACAGATCGTGGCCCCCGGTGCCATCGATATGGTGGACTTCCCAGCCTGGCTGCCGGTGCCGGCTGATCTCGCAGACCGCCCGATCCACGCGCATAATCGCCTGTTGGCATCAGCGACGTCCCGATCCGACGACCGCCGCCGGATCGCGCGCGCAATCGCCGAGAGGCTCGCAGCGGCGACCGCGCCGATCGCCTTGGTGCTGCCCAGCGGTGGAATCCAACAGTGGGATCAAGAAGGTGAGCCGTTTCATGATCCGGACGGGCTGGAAGCCTTCGTCCAGGAGATGCGCGCGGCAATCCGGCCACCGGTCGAGCTCCATGAGATCAAGGAACACATCAATGATAAAGCGTTCGTCGCCAAGGTGCTCTCGATCTTCGATCGCTGGGTGGCAAGCGGCATCATTGCGGCCGGCAGGATTCCCGTGGAGCAGGCATGATGACCTCTTGCGCGACAGCGCTCATTCTTGATTTCGGCGGGGTGATCTCCAAGACCTTGTTTGAGACCCATCGCGCAACGGAGGCCGCGCTTGGTCTTGCGCCTGGCACACTCACCTGGCACGGCCCCTTCTCGAAGGGCACCGATCCGCTCTGGTGCGCGATGCAGCGCGGCGAGTTGTCCGAGCGCGATTACTGGTCGCGGCGCAGCCGCGAGGTCGGGCAGCTCCTTGGGGAGGAGTGGCATGATATGCAGACTTTTGTCAGCCGCGCGCGGGGAGACGATCCTGCGCTCGTGATTCGTCCGGAAGCGGAGCATGCGATTAGGGTAGCAAGCGAGGCCGGCCGCAAGCTTGCGATCCTGTCGAACGAACTCGACCTGTTCTATGGCGCTGAATTCCGCCGCAAGCTGCCGCTGCTTGCATATTTCGATGTCATCGTCGACGCTACTCATACCGGCATTCTCAAGCCCGATCCGCGGGCCTATGGTGCTGTCACGGACGCCTTGGGGCTTGATCCGCAGGCGTGCGTCTTTGTCGACGATCAGGAGCGCAACATCGAGGGAGCGGCCGCCTGCGGGCTCAGAACTGTCTGGTTCGACGTGCAGCAGCCCTTGAGATCCTATCAGCAAGCCCTGCAGCTGCTCGGTCTTGCGCCAAGCTGACAACAAGCGGAGCCGATCATGCGCGAAGTCAATTTCCTCGTTGAAAATAATGCCCGTCGTATCTGGCATCCGATGGCGCATCCGAAGGATATGCAGGATCATCCGCCTCGCATCATCATGAAAGGCGAGGGCATTCATGTCACCGACATCGAGGGGAGGAGCGTGCTCGACGCGGTGGGCGGCCTTTGGAACGTGACGCTTGGCTATAGCTGTGACCCGATCAAGAAGGCGATCGCGGATCAGCTCAACGAGTTGCCCTATTATTCCGGCTTCCGCGGCGTCTCCACCGGGCCTGCGATCGAGCTGGCCTATGAATTGACTGAATGGTTCAGGCCGGAAGGCATGGTGCGCGCTTTCTTCACATCAGGCGGTTCGGATTCCGTCGAAACGGCGCTGCGACTGGCGCGGCAATACTGGAAAATCAAAGGGCAGCGCGACCGCACCAAGTTTCTCGCGCTGAAAAAGGGCTATCACGGCACGCATTTCGGCGGCGCATCGGTGAACGGCAATGCCAATTTCCGTCGCAACTATGAGCCTCTGCTGCCCGGCGTCTACCATATCCCTTCGCCCTGGACCTATCGCAATCCGTTCAACGAGACCGATCCTGCAAAGCTGGCCCGGTTGTGCGCCAATGCCCTGGTCGACGAGATCGAATTCCAGGGGCCCGATACGATTGCCGCCTTCATCATGGAGCCGGTGCTTGGCGCGGGCGGCGTGATCGTGCCGCACGAGAGCTTCATGGGCCTCGTGCGTGAAATCTGCGATCGCTATGGCATCCTCCTGATTTCGGACGAGGTCGTGACCGGCTTCGGCCGGACCGGCGCATGGTCCGGTGCCCGCCTCTGGGGCGTCAAGCCGGACATGATGACGATCGCGAAGGCCGTCACCGGCGGCTATTTCCCGCTGGGCGCCACCATGATCGGCGAAAAGATCGCCGAGGCCTTCGAGTCCGACGAGACGAGCTTCGGCTCGATCGGCCATGGTTATACCTATTCAGGCCATCCTGTCGGCTGCGCTGCAGGCATTGCGGCGCTTGCGGAAGCAAGGCGGCTGCAGGTCGATGCCAAAGCCGCAGCTTCCGGCGCGGTGCTGAATGAAGCGCTCGGCGGCCTCAAGCAGAAGCATGAGATCGTGGGCGATGTCCGCGGCAAAGGTCTGATGGCGGCGCTCGAGCTGGTCTCTGACCGCAGCACGAAGAAAGCGCTCGACAAGAAGATCGTCGGCAAGATTGCAGACGCCATCTATGACGCGGGGGTGATGGTGCGCGTCTCTGGCAGCAACATCATTCTGTCGCCGCCGCTCATCATCACGGCTGATGACGCCCGCGCCATCGCAAACGCGATCGATGCGGGACTGTCAGCGGCATGAACCGGTATCTCACATTCTCCTCTGTGTCTGGCCGGAAATAAGATCGCATCGTCGTCGCGAGACGCCGCGATGCGCCGTCACCGTGAGGTGGCCGCTGCTTCAGCGGCCAGCGAAGGACGACGGCGCTGTCCCGCGCCATCCTTCGAGGGCGATGCAAGGGCATCGCCGCCTCAGGATGACGCTTCGAGGCTCGCGGAGCCTGTCATCGGGCCGGCGGAGCCGGACCCGTTGGCTCGCGCCTCAGGATGACGGCTTTCGTGCGATGTCGCGCGCCCAACCGATTTTCCGCTCAGGCTCTAATGTGGCCGCGCCATCAGCGCGACGACAGCGGAGCGGGTTTCGACCCCCAGCTTTTCAAAGATGTGAAGCAGGTGTGTCTTCACCGTCGCCTGACCGATCTTCAGGCATTCTCCGATCTCTCGATTGGTGCGCCCGCAACAGACGAGACGGACGACGTCCATCTCCCGGCTGGTGAGACCATAGCGCTTGCCGTCGTCGCCCCTGGATGCATGGCCGACCAGATTGAACTGCAGATACTGATGGATTTTCTGGGCGATCGTCTGGGCGCCGTTGGGAATCTTGGCGTCCATCGCCCACGCCACGCTCATGCCGGCGACGATCTGGTCATCG
>Ga0180217_1002991_pt1 | contig 14724 bp, 18 predicted proteins | sample eDN3rd37CBELigOP_FD_128521 | JGI IMG/M metagenome (GOLD analysis project Ga0180217, IMG submission 128521) | Enriched Organic Plus compost microbial communities from Emeryville, California, USA - eDNA 3rd pass 37_C BE-Lig OP (version 2) (version 2) ... | reverse complement strand
TGATGCGAGTGTTGGAGGTCATTCCTTTTATTCAACTGAATCAGGCACCTCAAATAATACTTCTGTCCCCTCTGAGACATTCGAAGAATGGGCCGATAAACACTTTATCTTCGATAATACTGTTAAAGCGACAGAAGGACCGACATTGAATACTCTTCTTTCAAGTGTCCCACATCAGTATAAGGTGAGGAAGATGGATATCAGTAATTATTTTGTGAAGAAATACGAGTATGGGACCCGGACAGGTCTTGGAAAAGTGGACTATCGATCCTCCGATAGGGCTCATCGTTTCCGGATTAAAATAGTATAAGTGACGAATAGAAATACCTAAAAGAAAAAAGTTTTGATCATACTAAAGGATTATCTTTACAAGAACTAAAGTTGCCAAGATGGAGTGTCCAATCTGCTACGAAAAGAGGAAGCTAATCAAAGCTCCCGGCTGTAAGCATAAAGCGTGCCGTTCATGCTGGAAAAATATAGTCAAGAGGTGCGATGGCGTCTATTGCCATATTTGCCGTGATAAGGTTGATGTTAGGGAAAAGTTCCCTAACAAGAATGTCGCATTGTTTAAGATTTTATTCAAGGATCAAGCTGGTACCAAATCCGTCCCTTTTCGGGGGGGATTTAATCAATTTAACGAGGTGAGTTACGTACAACCGACCATCCGGATTATTTACGTTCCCAGCATTACATTCGGGGAATTGGCATTAAGGTGGGGTTCCGATAGCATCCTGCTAGCCCTCCAGCCAGATCCTGGTAGCCCTCCAGCCAGATCATCAAATTGGTGGGCATCGAATCCAATAAATATTAACTATACAGAACCAGTCGTCACCACTGTCGAATTATCCCCCGAAGTACAGAGCTTTGTCGACACATTAGACGCGAGGAGGTTTTTTCCACGAGTCGAACCAACTTATGGACTTAGTGACCGCCTTATTGAAGAACATGAAGAAGACTAATCAGCCTTCAAATTCCCGCCGTAGAGTAGCTTTGAAGAGTAATCACTCTTCATTAACCTAATCATTTGGGTATGGATTTACTTCCGCCGTCCACCAAGTTTCTTGCCATTTGTCGGACGAGAATAAAACATCGTTTTGACGATCTCTTCATCGACAGTCCCACGTCCCCGCGCCTTTAACGCTGCTGCGAATTCCTTCGCCTGCTTTAAGCGGGCAGCGGCCTTTTCTTCCTCACTTTTTCCGAATCGTTTTTCAATGGCATTTTTTATTTTGTCAACAATGCGCCCAGACCCCCTTTGATCAAAATCCAACTCGATGCCAAGTGGCCCGGTGAACCGGGTCGTATCTCTGTATGAATTCATGATTGCGACGATTTCTTCCCAAGCGTGTGACCCGGGAATGTTTTCTTTTAGATCGTTGATAATTTAGGTTAGTTATTTTTTCCGTCTCTGTTTCTGCATTTGTTCATATGTGGCCTGCAGCTTGGCGTAGTCCAAGAAACAGTCGAACTTGTATCGATACTTTTGATGGATATTTTTTGCTCTCAGATCAATATACAAAAAACCATAGGGAATATTTACACATGACTGATATAATAGCTTAAACATCCCAAAATCCGTGATATCGCGACAGTATTCCTTGTGAATGCTTTTGAGAGAGTCTTCATCAATGGGTGGGGCACCACCGAAGAGAAGAATATCAGTCACGTTACGCCTCGCGTTTTTATCCAGACCAATAAAACTCTGCACAATTGCTATTAACAATGTTCCACCTTTCCTCCCCGCGATAAACTGCTGGGCTATTTTTCTCTGTGTTTTTTTATCTTCATTCATCATATCATCCATGATCATTATGTTACGACTATCCTCGTCCAGGTCATCGATATTCGGCATATCATCAACCTCTTTGGTCCAGAGAGTCCTCTGCTCCCCGATTTTTTCTTCCTGTTCTTCGAAATATCTTCTCATCGTTGTATAATCTTTCTTGTATATATGTTTTGCCAGTACGAAAAGATAGTCGAAGGCTAGATGTTTTTCCACCAGATTCCTAATAACCCGGGTCTTGCCAGAACCAGAAGAACCCACCACCATCATCCTTCCAGGAATAGCCGGAGCAAACTCATTCAGCTTACCATTGTTCTTATCGGTTTCATCTTCATAATCAGCGTATTTTGGCTTTGAACTGACGTCCATTTTTGAAAATATCTAAAGTAGAAGATTCCCCTTTCAAAATGGCCTCCGAAGAAGTTATCCCTGATTTCTTTATCCGTGTACCGTCGGAAAAATTGATTAAACCTGCAGTCGAATATTTGACTCAACGCATGAGTAAATACGATCAGGAAAAGAACGGTACCGGGGTAATAGCTGGCGGGACTCTCCCCAAGCCGATCCTACGGACCCCCCAGGAATATATCGACAGAGCGACCCTTTTGTTAGGCGAAATAAAAGCTGGGAACAATTCTTTAACCGTAAAAAAAGAGGCTAGAGAGATCCTGGATCTTTTACTAAAGAAAGGTGCTATGTCGAAGGATAAATATTCAAACGTACTAAAAACATGGGGTCTATAAGCGGCGCATGGGGTCATGGTGATTTTTGGGGTGGCGGGGGCACGAATGGTCCTCCCGGCCCGAGGGGTCCTCCCGGCCCCCAGGGTCCGCCTGGTCCGGATGGCCCCCAGGGTCCGCCTGGTCCGGATGGCCCACAAGGCCCGCCGGGCGAGGGTGACTTCTCTGGGATGACGGCCGGGCAATTCGCATACGCCACCGGTGATACCGAGGGTACATCCACCGCCAATCTACAGCTTATCGATAATACAGGTATATCAATCCGTGGTACTAATTCGACAGCCAAATTTGACGTTCGAAACGCAGGAGGGGGCAGTCTCTTTGCGGTGAACACGACTGATAGCCGCGTGCGTGTATCCGGCAATCATACACAAGCTTTCTATGTCACCAATGGCAGTATCGGTAAGACACATTTCTGGGTTGATACCGTCAATAACCAGGTTGAAATGGGCTACAACGAGTCAGCGGCCGATGGGAAACCAACGCTGGTCGCGGGGTCGATGGTCCTTTCCGAGCTTGGACCGAACCCGGTCGACGCGGTCCTCGCCCGGTGCAATGCGATGGTCATCACGGATCAGTACCCCGTCCCTGCGGAGAATCCTACGGCCGTGGTCATCGCCCCCGGAAATCTGACCTCGTCGCCCACCGCGATTTTAGGAGTTAACACTGTGGCTTCTCTGAACTCTAATGATAGCGCAGCATTTCGTGTTTCGAAGACTCTCGAAGGAGGCGGATCTACACCTATTTTCCAGGTGTCTACGGATGCACCAGAAGATGTAAGCGTACAAGGTCCTAATAGTGCGTCCAAATTCCAGGTGAGGAATAGTGCGAATGATACAGTGTTCGGCATTGACACGGTCAATGAAATCCTATACGGAAGCGCAGTGGCGAAATTGATGACGAGTATTAATGTCCCCGCATGGTCCGAATTGGACGAGAGTGAAGTTCAAGGAATATATACCATCGCCGTTGATACCAGCTCTCTTTCCAATATCTTGCAGGTGACCGCCACTCTCGGAGACGTCACTTTCCCCGCCTATGCATCGGCGTCGCATACCTATGGATATAATGGTATTTTTGATTTCGGCTATGCTACTAAGAATGATACCACGGCCCTTCTCCTTCCGGCCGACGGGGCTTTCGTGAGTATGCTCCATTTCTACACGATCCAATTCCAGGGTTCAACTCACGGTCTGTTGAGTGTAAAACCCGCCGATGAAGAGACCTATTATATCGGCACGGTGTTCACACCGACGCCCCCTTATAATAATGAATTTGGCTGGTATACTCATTATCTAGAATCCAGGGCCATGGGTCTCCCTGCTGGTGATTATTCGTACGGTCCTTATATCAGGTGTAACGTGACGGATATTCTTGAGTTCAACTGGAGTCTCTTCTACGCGGATGATGATTTCGGGACCAACCGGGTCGATATCATTGACGAGGCGCCGACCGGTTCAATCGTTAATACTCCTTATGAGGGTATGGTCCCCGCGCTTACCATAAACCTATCCTCACCCGTTATAGTGCCCCAGGGAAAATTTCTCACCCTACGTCTGGGTGTAACCCCGCTGCTTAATAACGGTTCTGCACTGACGGTACTCACGGGCCCTGGTAAACAACCGGAATTCGTGAATGATGCTGGTCCACAATGCCCGGCCAGTTTCACCATCACAGGTTTGACCGCCACCACCCCTGTACCGGCCACCATCCTGAAGCTACCGAAGAAGGGGCCGAAATCGAAGGTCATTGTTCTCGATAGCGATGATGATTTTGAACATATCGACCCCAGGGAAGTCAAAGATGCCAGTACATAATGGTAGGGGCTGAGAGGGATAAAGAAGACTGATTAGTCTTCATCGTTATTTTTAGAAACTTCGTCGTTAAAAACCCTCGACCTCCCATCTGGACCGTAAAACTTATTATGAATGGAAAATTCCGGGAGATACCCGTAATCTTTGATGGTATATTTTCTATCGGTGGGCCAATAACTTCTCTGTTCCACTTTGAACTGTTTTCCCGGGGTTCTAATGCGTCCCCCGGATACATGTTCTACCCATGCTATCATTTTTGGAATATCGAGTTGAAAATAATGATAATGTGTTAAACTAATCGTAATATTTGCATGTATTTTTCTATGGATATGTCCTATTTCGACACCTGATAGAATTGAGAGATCGTCTGTTGATTCGTATAACTGCTCAAGGGATGGGTCGAGTATCCAGGAGGAATCTCGGTCTGGTTTCCATTTGAAGAAATTGAAAATGTTACGCGAAAGGACAAGATTAGCGATAATAGATGTAAACAAATCGAGATTTCCATCCTCCGGCGTTTGATTAGTGTTAATCGTAATTTGCCACTTTGACCCGACAAGTGGAATATGTGCTATTTTTGATTTTTTTGTTTGTGGCATTTTAGTGTAACGATGCTTGCTTCGCCGGGCTAATGGACGGTAATTTTACGACCCGTCAAATTTCCAGAAACGATAACGCCGTCGACACAGATAAAAACACCGGTAGCTTTAGTATTTGGAAATACGGTCCCCTCATCCGACTCCTCCTTTTTCGTTTGTTCGGGAGAAATTTTCTTGGGGGGTGCTTCGGGAACTTTTTTTGTTTGTTGTTTCACGGCGGGTTTCTTTGTTTCTACTTTTTTCCCTGTATTTTTCTTTTCGGGAACGGATCCAGGCTTCTGTTCAGCCGGACCTTCCTCCGGCTCCCCCGGAGTCTCGTCTCCAGCGAGATCTTCAATATCTTTCTTACTCATACCATGAAGAGGAGCCTTGACAATTTCCGGACCGGTATCAACAAAATCATCGAAACGTGAAAAATCGAAATGTTCAAAATCTTCAGTATCTTCTTGTTTTTTCTTTTTGAAGAGTGTTGCTTTTTCTTCCTCCGTCGGCAGGATCCCGTTCCCCTCAGCCAGGGCCCGGAGCTCGTTTCTCTTCAACGGTTTTCCGTCTGGGTGATAAAGTTTATCAGCAGTAATACCACCTTTAAGCAGTTTTTGCTTCCAATAAGCTATTGTGTTAAATCGGGGCTGTTCCTCTGTCTCTGCCATTTTGACAGGTATCCTTTTGTATCAGAAAAATAATTGTTTAGATGGAAGAAAAAAATTTCGTAACGATAGTATCGTTTTTCTTGCTCGGAAAAGCATCTAGGCCTTTATGGAACGGTTTTTTCTTGTAAAAATTTTCTATAAAGTAAATGCAATATTTTCCACAACTTTGACTGCGGAGGGGCTGATACATTGTATCGTTGTAGACGTAATTTTTCAAATATCTTGCTATGCTTTTTGGCGCATCAACCCCCAAAGGATCGATATAAATTATCCGACCATTTTTATTAATGGCACATGTCCAGTGAGTTCCTGGACCGGAACTTTTATCAAGATTAAAAATGATAGCTTCGCCAGGTTGGAGGGATCTTTTGGGGAGATCATCAGAAGCAAAAACTCCACGGAACGGATCAGATCTGTCAAATTTTGACATTAATTCCGATGTTGATGTCACCATTTTTGATTATTTTCGGAGAAATTTCTCCGGAAGTGTTTTGTTTTAGTAATGTAACAACTTTAGCACATCGCATATGCCGAGACGAGGATCAATGAGGATAGTAATGTCCAGAGAAGAATCTCCAAACATTTATTCCGCCAAGGGGTGTTTTCAGGCATATCATCTCTGATCGTTTTACCCCATTCATTTTCTAACTTTCCATTGAGGACTTCCATTTGTTTATGCAGGAGATCCATACGGCTGTCAAACTCCTTCAGAACAGCCTTGTGGAATTGTTCATTTACGATCCTTTCATAGGAATCTACCGGATAGATGACCTTCGTGAGTTTTTCGAATTCCCTTTTCATTATTGACATATTCTGCAATGTTAATTCGTGTTGTTCATATTCAGCGCTATATCTCGCGAGATCTCTCGGCAGTCCTGAACTGTCAAGCCACCACGGCTTCATAGTCACTCTACATTCCTCAATGGCCCGCAAGAACGAGGGGTACGTAAATGTTTTCCATGATGAGAGCGACCTCAATAAGGCACTATTTGGCTTAAAAAGCTCGGAGGAGGAACCCGCCGCCATTTTCGCGTCCATAGGCCAGTGAACCTCGAAAAGTTTTTGATGAAAGAATTTCTCTTTAGCTAAAGAAAAATTTTTCTTAGACAAAACAAACTTTTATCCCGAACAACATGGCGGAACAACAGAATGAAGGACCTGACTGCTTCATCTGTCTTTCTAACGATCCGGGGGGTGTCTACGCGATATCCCCCTGTGGCCATAAGGCATGTGTGACATGTTGGAATAAAATCAAACCAGTCACGAGAAACATTATAGCTCCCGGATTTATCCCTGGGTCAGATCTTTCAACCAATAAATGGCTTTGCCCATATTGTCATCAAGAACTCAACTTGGATTTTTTCCTTCCGTTGATCGACAGATCACAACTGATCACATATGAAAATAAACATTTTATCGAGGAGTACATCGAAAGGGAGATTGAAAAAGTATCCGAACAAGACATCAAGATTCTTGACTCTTATTTTCACGATTTACCACGTCAATTCAAACAGAAAGATATGGAAAATATTATAAGACAATTCCACATCGCCAGGACTATTATCGATGTTGAGATAAACCTGTCAGATAGATTAATATTTGATTGTTCTACTCATATTATTCTAGATTATTATGATAATTATCCGGACGAATATAAACTAATATTCTCAGACCAATTTCTCACACGAATCATCTTTACCAAACAAAATATACTGATAAAAAAGACGAGACGACTATTAGATCAGATCTGCTCAAAATATAGAGATGATTGTTCGAAGGACACACTTTGCAAGGCGGAAAATGCCGTTACCAAAAAACGTTGCAGGGCCCAAGCCACCAAATCGACAGGTCTCTGTACACGGCATAATAAACTAGTAAAAGATGGGAAAGAAGTGAAGATTCTTGATATTCCGGAAGGAACCGACGGGATAAAAGATATCTGTGATAAATTCGTAAAGCTATTGGATCCGGACATGTCTTTTAGGGCCTTTGTCTCTTAAAAATCCACCGAAAAATCCCCGAAGCCCAATAGAGCTTCAAGTTCAACATGTTTAGTCATCGTCATAATCAATATCACCGCCCCAGAAAGCCCCGGAACCCTCCGATTCAGTCTTGCTCTTCCCCTTACTCGCCTTAGAGGTTGAACCCTTTTTGCTACGATATTCCTCGCCGAGACGTTGCAAGGCCATTCGACGACGCTCAGACGGTTCGACTCCTTCATCCTTAAGCTCCTTCAACACGCGACCGATATTTTCGCCAACATATTCCTGCCAGGCGGAGATCTTCCGCGGCCCGCCACTCTTTGTTACTTTTTTCTCTTTCTCCGCCTTCGGATGATTTTCGCGATACGCACTCAGTGCCTCCGAGTGCCAGTCGTCACCCTTAAAAGATCCCTTGTTATCTTTCAAAAACTGGGACCAACTATTGGCACCCTCTCCGAGAAAATCATCCACAGCATCACCACCGGTAAAGCCCTTATATGCACTTTCTGCAACCTTAGCGCCGTGTTCCTTGATTAATTTGATAGCCGCGTCCTTGACTACCGGGCCTAGGGTTTGAAGGACACCCTTCAGAGCCTTTTTCACCCTGTCGAAAATACCACTGCCATATTGCTCGCTGGCCTCCTCGAGGAGCTTCTGACCTTCGGGATGGTAAACAAGATAATACAGTAAAGCTCTGCTCTCTCCCTTACTAAATGTTTTTGAACGACCATCCTCCGCCTTATGTATCAGGCGGAGATCCTTATCAAGGAAGACATTACCACCCTCCAGATCGTAACTTCTCATAAGACCACCACCCCTTTTACCAAAAATGTTGCCGATGGCGCCGATGGCAGCCGGGAGAACGCTCCCTAGGAGGGGTGCCAAGAATGCCATTTTTTCCTCACGCTCGTCAAGGCTGAATAGTTTTGTTTAGTTCTTAAAAAAGTTAGAGGATGAAAATTTTCATCCTGTATTCTTCCTAGGAGTCGACTCCTTCAGTTTTCCTCGATCTTCTTTAGTTAGACAATAACGCGGGGCTTCATCACCACCGTCGAGAGGTCACCGCTGCGCTCGATTTCATACTCGATCTTATTCTTCATGATAGCAATGGCTGTAACACGGGTGTCTGCAGCAAAAGTATTCCTAAAAGCTATCTGAGGCTGGATGTTGGTCTGACTTGCGGATGCCGTTCCGGTCCGTCCACGGAGATCAAAAACAATGTAACAATAGTTCTGCAACCACTGCTGATACGTGATCGGAGGGCCAAAGAGCTCAATATTCAGGCGGGAACACATCTCGAGGAAAGTGTTATACATCCGAACATTGTCCGAGAACTGAGGGCCATAAGCGGGATCGGGATAGTTACCACCCTGATAATTGATTGTGGCATTCGTGACGACACATTCACCGTTGGAAACCTGAGGAACAAGAGAACAGTGCGGATTGGCAGTTTGATTGTTATAGTAAGATTCAGGGGTGTACTTCAGGACCAGCCAGTCGACCAGACCAGCCGGGATCTGGAATGCCTGGGTGAAATTCCTCGAACCGGCGGGGATGGAACCAACCATCTGGGGATATGCTGTGATGAACATCCGCTCGAATATCGCACCGTTCACGAGTTCTTTATCGAGCTTGTCCGCGAGATACTTGCTCGGACTCTCCGAGGGCATCGAGAGGTACAGATATTGCATCCAAACACGGGCGTTGTTTACAGCAGTAGCGTTAGTGCCAGGATAGTTGGCGGCGCGGAGGATCATGTCGTTCGTCTCGTTAGGAACGAGATTTAGAATCCACCGCGAACCCTTCCTGTAAGAACTGTCGGAGGCAATTTCAGGGATAAGCTCCTGGAGACCGATCTTGAACATGGTAATCTTGCCGGTGCCTGGCGCGCCTGGCGCCTGAGTCTGGTTGGTCAGCGATTGGAGCAGCCAGAACCAAGTGTTGTCAGCGTTAGCCTGGAGAACGACCGGATAATAACCACCAGCAGTTGTAGTAGCACCAACATTTGTGCTGGCGACATCGCCCGTGGTCACGGTCCGGGTCAGACCAGAACCATCAAGGGTGTAAACCGGACCAGTCGCACTGCTGTTGTTGGAGAATGCAATCACGTACTTCCGGGCCGGAACATAAGCACCGGCGGCAGGAATGAAGGGGGCATTAGTGGCGCTCTGGGCTCCGGAGCCCACGAGGGCAATACCAGAAGTGTCCTGGGTCGTGCCAGGTTCGGCTGTCAGGAAAGCGGTCAGCTGATAAGCGCCAGAAATCAGATAATCGTAGCTATAGTTGCTAAGATTGAATAGGAAACAAGCATCACCATTTACATTGGGAACTTGCTGAATCGTCTCACCTTGGAACGTGAGCTGGTACTGGCTGAAGAAAGAAGAAGCAAGAGACGGCTTAAGAGCCACGGGAGCCCCATTGGCGTAGGTCTGACCAGTTGTACCATCGATCAGTTGCAGACCTCCATACATATAGCCATCGTGGGGGAAGAAAAACGTGCTAGGATTATCATAGAGAAATGTCATTTGACTGAGACTAGGCTTATCAAAATATTGAGGAGGCTTGAACTGGAGGGGAAGTACGATATTATTCACGCGACCATTTGATGAAATATCAATTCGACCCGGACGTTGATCCCACTTGCGCGGGATGAACCCCCGGACGGCTTCGACGGGCGCCATCTTCCGGAATGTCAAACTTTTAGTCGGTGGGGAGTGGTACACCGGGAACTTTTAGTTTCGTCTTTAGTCTTTTGATTTTTTTATTCTCAAAATTTTTACTTTAGATGTGAGTTTCCCGTGGTTAGAGTTTTTTAAATTGGAGGCGGACAGACGAACTATTATTATAAAGAGAACCACCCTGGTTAAAGTCGAGGACATTTCCATTCTGGTCCGTGATGCGACATTCGATGGCATTAGTATTTGTCGGGGCTACCCGGGCCCATAATGGGTTCGGGATAATTTCCGTCTGGTTATAGCCAGGGGGGACTTTAAAACCATCAGAATAGAGTGACGGGACCGGGGTACCGCCAATGCTGTCAGGTGGGAGACCGATACCACCGGTAACGAGACCCGGGAAAATGAGCTGGAAACTTGTTATTCCAAGCGTGATATTTGCTGGTTCTTGAGATGTGTAGACAATCGTGGTGTCGGGGGTTGCCGGACTCAGATAAATACCGGTACCACCAAAATTCGGATCAAAACCGGTCAAGACATAAAAGTTTCCGCTAGTTGCCTGAGAAAAATCAATACCATATCTGTTGCCACCAGTCTCTGTTCCGAGTGTGAGCTGTGTCCGGGTGCTAAAAACTGTCAGGTCGAAAAGATCTGGGTCACCGCCGTTTTCCTCAATGGCTTGTTTGATGTATGTGTTTATTTGATCGATTTGATATGTATCTTTCGGGAATGTGACGGTAATCCAGGTGGAACCACTATCAATAGTAATGTCGACAGTGTCAGTTAAAAGATCTGGGGAAACATTGGGGATGGTAAGCCAAATTGAATATCTCGCAACAGAACAAACCCAATCACCATCAAATTGAAATGCGGGTGTAAATCGGAAAGTATAGTTCCCGGCGGGCCCTATCCCTGCCGAGGTCAATTCGACCCAATACGTGGACGCCATGGTTCGAAAAATTTTTCAGCCGTGAAAATTATTTTAGACTCTCCAACAATTTTGTTTAAGAGAACTTATTTTCTTTAGTGAAATTAAAATCTTTAGTAGTCAAGAACGCGGTTTCGGAAACCGGTGCGTTTCGTTGATCAGTTAGGGGTTCGACTCGAATGAGTGGAGAGGTCGTAATATATTACGACGTCTGTATTGAGTTGAATTGAATCGCTTTCTTCAAAAAGCGTACGTCTGTCGAAACACTTTTCTGTTTTATCTCTTTCTTTCCAGATATCTTCTCGAAGAGAGAAATGCAAAATATATAGTAATTTATTAATATCATATTTTATAAAAATTTTAATTTATAATTTTTAGATACCAATAAATTGTGGTATACCAAAAATGGTATACCAAAACGGTATACCAAAACTGGTATGGTACCAAATCTGTGGGGAGATTGATGAAAAAAATTTCTCATCTCAAAAATTTAACATTTTAGACATTGAATATAATATCATGTTAAAAAGCTAGAAACTTAATTTCATCCCTAAAGTCTTTGAAAGCACAGACCATATCAAAAAATGCTCAATCGTTTGAGAGGGTGAGTGGCGAGAGAATAATGACTCCAATATAAATTTCTGTGATTAAATATCTATCTTGTCAGAATATCCGATAAAAAACGGCAAAATTCCGACCGTCCTTCCCCGAGAAAAAGTATGGCTGAAAAACTAAAAACTTTATCTCAAGAAAAACTCCGATTTCATTGCACTATCGAGATAGAAAACGATGTAGCCGTACAAAAGTGTATTATGATCTCTCGTCTTGATGGTGAAGATATTTGGAACGGTGGAAAATTTTTGAAACCGGAGGACGACCGGAAATTATTTTCCGAACTTTTGGATTTTTTGGCACGGGTCGAAGAGACCATTGATCCTGTAACGCATCATCAATTATTTAATTGATATTCTAAAGGAAAATATTTATCCATCGAAATAACGGTTGTGTGGGTCATTTTTCATCCGGACTCTTATCCGGACAAAAACATGGCCCCGATAGTTCTCGGAGACTGCACGGAGGTCACTTTTTCCGAAGATTTGTTCGAACCGGTACCAAATGATGAAGTAGAATTTACATTGTTTCCTAGTAAAGAATTATTATTTTACTGTCGGACTGTCAGTCTGGAAAATGGTACATGTGGACTAAAAGTTGTAAAAATTAAAAAAGTGGATGGGGGTGAAATTTTTCCCGGTGTCAAGGTTCTCCATCGGAAAATTTTTCCAGCCCTGTTCGATTTTTACACAAGGAAGATGTTGGTGGTTGTTCATTCTTAAATATTAAAGTGAATAGATCAGCTTGAAGACTAATCAGTCTTCAAAACAACGGATGTTCATACAGAAACCCAATCTTGTTCCTTCAGACTTGCACATTTGATATCTTGCTCGTCTGTTCTTGATTTTGGCTTGAGACCAAAGAGGATATGTTTCCGTCCATCCCGATAGATGGGACATTGCTTAATTCTCTCCTCGGTGAATCTCGGGGACTTCTTGCTCGCCAACTCCCTGCACGTCTGGAGAATCTCGAGCTTCATTTCTTTGTTCTTCAAAGCTTTCATCTTTGGTGACGGTATATTTGAACTCGCCATGCCGCTCGACCGGAATGACTCCATCGTCCTTGTCCTCGATGGCCTGCCGGAAGCGAATGTAACCAACGTAATATTTCATTAGATCGTGAAGAATTATGTTAGCATTAATTTTATCATCCCTATCTTTCGACACGACAAGTTGGGAAAAATGTTGTGCCAATGTAGCGACTATGTTTTCACAGCCGTGTTTATCCCCTAGTTTTTTCAGACGCTTTAGACGTTCCTTTTCGGGGGCGTCTGTCTGGTAGAGTTCCTCTTTAGAATTGGCGATTTTTATTTTTTCAATCTCTTCCGCCGTTAGGGGAGCGGGGATGTTCGTGTCTGCCATCTCTCCGTTGTCAAGAGATACCTGGAGTTATGTGACCTATGTCGTTCGTTCCTTTTACTAAAGAGAAAAAGTTTAGTTAAAGAAAAAAAAAGTTATCGCGAGGCAACCGAAAATGCCTTGGCTAATTCAAGTCTACACACCTGGTATCGATTATGCCGAAGAAAACATTTCTACTATTTCGGAAAAGTGTCTCGGTTCAACATATGTATCAACAATTCAGGAAGCCTATGACTACATATCTAAAATTCTCCTTGAAGCGGGGTATAATCCAGAGAAATATCTGCGGTTTTATAAATTGAAACTATATTTCCGAGACGCATATCATAAAAAAGATCTTGATTTCATTCTTTTTGAACATTACTCCTCTCGAGAGTTATATGAAATATTGAAGAAACAGAAGAAGTAACTAAATATAAGAAATCATTTGATAAAAATAAAAATACCTAAAAAATTTTTATTTCTTTTTTAACAATACCTAAAAGGAAAATGACGTTGCCGGACTGGGTCGCCGAGTACGAGAGAATGACCGGCAAAAAAATTGAGGAGGAACAAAAAGAGCAGACTCCTGTATCAGGAAATAACTTATTGCCAAAGAAGGTAAAAATGGGGAAGGTTATTTTAAAAAGTAAGATTCTTGGTAATGTTGAGATAAAAAAATTAAAGGGGTGGGAAAGGAATAATGAGAAGGGGAAATATATCTACGGGACCGATGATTATTCTAAACTCTACGAGAGATTGAAAGATAGATCAATCTGGGACATACTCGGTATCGAGACGGCTCTTGAACGCGATAGTTTTATGGAAGATTTTGAAGAGGAAAATGGAAAAAAGTACTATTTGGAAGCAAAATCATTATTGAAGGAGAATGGTTTCGACCCGGATCTTGATTGTCTAAGCATGGAAGCCCTGCAACTCGATCTTTGTCGCGAGGAGAGAATTATAGGCCTACGACCACATGCGTTGGCAGAGTCTCTCTTGGACTTTCCTAGTTATCAAAAATATTCGGAGCAATATCCTTTGATGAGAAAAATGATTAATTACAATGTGAAAAACGGGATGGGCGGTAATGAACTTAGATTGACGATACGTAAGGTTAAGGAATTAGAGGAGAATAGGCTTCCGATGGAAAAGAAATATAAAACAATCGGAACGACGGTGGAAGATTTTGAAAAGTACTTTACAACTAATATCATTAATGTTGAGAATTATGATAGTGAGACAGATCGTTTTACTGTTAACAATAAAGGATATAGTTTCGATAAATTCAAGAGAAAATACTTCCGGGAACTGAAGAAAGAACAAGAGAGAATGTTGGTTATGATGTTATTGACAAGGAAAGAAAAAATCCGATCAATCTGTTATATGGCTCTTGAAAAAAATATTCAAGAGAAATTGTTCAATATGACCCTAACTCGTCTCGGTTATGACGCTGAAGACGAGGATGACACTCTTCCTGATGATGCGAGTGTTGGAGGTCATTCCTTTTATTCAACTGAATCAGGCACCTCAAATAATACTTCTGTCCCCTCTGAGACATTCGAAGAATGGGCCGATAAACACTTTATCTTCGATAATACTGT
>Ga0180217_1002988_pt1 | contig 14743 bp, 13 predicted proteins | sample eDN3rd37CBELigOP_FD_128521 | JGI IMG/M metagenome (GOLD analysis project Ga0180217, IMG submission 128521) | Enriched Organic Plus compost microbial communities from Emeryville, California, USA - eDNA 3rd pass 37_C BE-Lig OP (version 2) (version 2) ... | reverse complement strand
TTCGCCTTCTAGCAGATGAGAACGCCGTTGCAAATCATTTGCAGTTTGAGAAGTGTCAATGCGGCCCTGACAAGCCAAGGTAGTTGAACCCGAGTTCGGCCCGGCACGTTGTGTCGGCGGGAAGGGCGGCGCGCCGCGCCTGATGCGGGTTCGCGCGCCCAATGCTGGGGTGCTGGTTGATGGACCTAGAAGCCTTGATGCTGTCGCGGCTGCAGTTCGCGTTCACCATCGCCTTCCACATCATCTTCCCCAGCTTCACCATCGGCCTGGCGAGCTATCTGGCGGTGCTGGAAGGCCTGTGGCTGACCACCAGGAACGAGGCCTTCAAGACCCTCTACCTCTTCTGGGTGAAGATCTTCGCCATTTCCTTCGGCATGGGCGTCGTGTCGGGGGTGGTGATGAGCTACCAGCTCGGCGCCAACTGGAGCGCGTTCTCGGCCATGGCCTCGCCGGTGATCGGGCCGCTCCTCGCCTTCGAGGTCCTCACGGCCTTCTTCCTGGAGGCCAGCTTCCTCGGGATCATGCTGTTCGGCTGGAAGAAGGTCGGACCGGGGCTTCACTTCACGGCGACGGTCCTGGTGGCGGTGGGCACCCTGATCTCCGCCTTCTGGATCATCTCGGCCAACAGCTGGATGCAGTATCCGACCGGCTTCGAGCGCACGCCGGAGGGCGGTCTCATCGCCGTGGATTGGATGGAGGTGATCTTCTCTCCCACCTTCCCGGCCAGACTCACCCACATGGTGCTGGCCGCCTATCTCACCACGGCGCTCGTGGTGGGCGCGGCCTCCGCCTGGCGGCTCCTGAAGCGGCCCGAGGAGCCGGAGGCGAGGATCGGCCTGCGCATGGCGGTCGGCATGTTCGCGATCGTCGCGCCCCTGCAGCTCTTGGTCGGCGACATCTCGGGCAAGGAGGTGCTGCGCTTCCAGCCGGCCAAGCTCGCGGCGATCGAGGCCTTCTGGGAGACCAAGGCCGAACAGGCTTTCCACATCATCGCCTGGCCTGATCGGGAGGCCGAGAAGAACCACTGGGAGCTCTCCGTGCCCAAGGTCGGCAGCTGGATCACCGCCGGCTCGTCGAGCGCGGAGATCAAGGGGCTGAAGGCCTTCGCTCCGGAGGACCGGCCGCCGGTCGCCGTGGTCTTCTGGGCGTTCCGGGCGATGGTGGGGCTCGGCATATTGATGATCGCCCTCGGCGCTTGGGGCGCCTGGCTTTGCTGGCGCGGCGAGCCGGAGAAGTCCCGCCTCTTCCTGCGGGCCTGCGTCGCCATGGGGCCGGCCGGTTTCGTCGCGGTGATCTGCGGCTGGATCGTGGCCGAGGTGGGACGCCAGCCCTGGGTGATCACCGGCGTCATGCGCACCGCAGAGGGGGTTTCGCCGGTCGGGGCCGGCCAGGTCTCAGCCTCGCTGCTCGGCTTCTTCATCGTCTATGCGGTGATCTTCTCGGTCGGCGTGCTCTACATCCTGCGCCTCATCGCCGAGGGGCCGGTGGCCGGCTCCGACGAGCCGCCGCCCATGACCCAGCGCGCGCCGGGCTCGGCCCTCGCCGCCGCGCCCGAGGACCCCGGAAACCCTGGCCTTGGAGAGCGCCGATGAGCCTCGACCTTCCCCTCATCTGGGCGGTGATCATCGCCACGGCGGTGCTGCTCTACGTATTGCTGGATGGCTTCGATCTCGGCGTCGGCATCCTTTTCCCCTTCGCCCGCGGCCCGGCCGATCGCGACGTGATGATGGACACCATCGCGCCGGTCTGGGACGGCAACGAGACCTGGCTGGTGCTGGGCGGAGGCGGGCTCTTCGCCGCCTTCCCGCTGGCCTACTCGGCCATCATGCCGGCGCTCTACATCCCGGTGATCCTGATGCTGCTGGCTCTCATCCTGCGGGGAGTCGCGTTCGAGTTCCGTCTGCGCGGCCGCAGGCGCGGAAAAGCATTCTGGACCGCCGCGTTCGCCGGAGGATCCCTGGCCGCGGCGATCGCCCAAGGCTTCATCCTCGGCGGCTTCATCCAGGGCATCACGCTCGACGGAGTCGCCTTCGGCGGCCAACCCTTCGACTGGCTGACCCCTTATACCTTGCTGGTGTCCGTCGGCCTGGTCGCCGGCTACGCCTTGCTCGGCGCGACCTGGCTGATCCTCAAGACTAAGGACGAGCTGCATGGCGACGCCCGCCGGTGGGCGTGGATCGCCGGCGGCGCGACCGCCGCGCTCCTCACCGCCGTCAGCCTGGCCACGCTCTTCGTGCATCCGGAGGTCGCCAGCCGCTGGGGCTATACGGACGGCGGGTTCGATCTCGGCCGTCTGATCCCGCATCTGCCGATCCCCGCGCTCGGCTTCATCGGCCTTGCGATCCTCGTCATAGGCCTTCGACGGCATTCGCACGCCTGGCCGATCATCGGAGCCTATGCGGTCTTTCTCTCCGGCTATATCGGCCTCGCCGCCGGTTTCTTCCCCAACATCGTTCCCTACGACATGACCTTCCGCCAGGCGGCGAGCCAGGACAACGCCCTGGGCCTCATGCTCGTGGGGGTCGGCATCCTGCTGCCGGTGATCCTCGGCTACACCATCTGGGTCTACTGGCTCTTCCGCGGGAAGGTGACGCCCGATGCCGGATATCATTGAGGGACCGCCCGAACCCGGCGCGCCGCCGCCGCCGCTCTGGAAGCGGCTGGCCTGGTTCGTCGGCCTGGCCGTGGCCGCGACCGCCGGGACCATGCTGGTGGCCTATGCGATGAAGGCGCTGTTGCCGGACTATCCGCACGGCTAGAAGGCGGTCATGACCGCCGAATGCCGCCTCTACCTGATCACGCCGCCAAAGCTCGACGACCTCGCCGCCTTCGGCCGCACCCTGGCCGAGGCGCTCGACGCCGGTGACGTGGCCGCCCTGCAGATCCGCCTGAAGGATGCGCCCGATGAAGTGATCGCGGCCGCGGTGGACGCCCTGGGGCCGATCGCCCAAGCCCGCGGCGTGGCGGTGATCCTGAACGACCGCCCCGACCTCGCCGCCCGGCTCGGCTGCGATGGCGTGCATGTGGGCCAATCCGACATGCCCTATGCGGAGGCCCGCAAGCTCATGGGCCGGGACGCCATGATCGGGGTCACCTGCCACGACAGCCGGCACCTGGCCATGGAGGCGGCGGAGGCGGGCGCGGACTATGTGGCCTTCGGGGCGTTCTTCCCGACCACGACCAAGGAGGCGCCGACCCGCGCCGATCCCGAGATCCTCACCATCTGGCAGGAGACCATGGAGGTCCCTTGCGTCGCCATCGGCGGGATCACCGCGGAGAACGCCGAGGGCCTCGCCAAGGCGGGAGCCGACTTCCTGGCGGTCTCCGCCGGAGTCTGGGCCCATCCGGAAGGGCCTTCCGCGGCCGTGAAGGCCCTGAACGCCGCCATGGCGCGCGGATTGGCCGCTCGCGGCTGATTCAGCCTCGCCTTGCCTTGAGGCGCGCCGGCCACTAGGTTCCGCGCCCTGAATTTCCCGCCGTTACGGCGCGCCGGCGCATGCCTGCGAAACTCCTGGATCTCCTCCGTGTCGACCCAATCCGCCCTGCTGAAAGTGATGTCCGACGCCGCTCGGAAAGCCGCGCGCGGCCTGAATCGCGACTTTGGGGAACTCGGGGAACTGCAAGTCTCCCGCAAGGCGCCCGCCGACTTCGTCTCGGCGGCGGACCTGCGGGCCGAGCAGGTTCTCTTCGACGCGCTTTCCAAGGCGCGGCCAGGCTACGGCTTCCTGGGTGAAGAGCGCGGCCTGGTGGAAGGCACCGACAAGACCCACACCTGGATCGTCGATCCGCTCGACGGAACCACGAACTTCCTGCACGCCATCCCGCATTTCGCGATCAACATCGCCCTGCAGCGCGAAGGCGTGGTGGTCGCCGCCGTCACCTACAATCCGGTGACCAACGAGCTCTTCTGGGCCGAGAAGGGCAAGGGCTGCTTCGTCAACGACAAGCGCCTGCGCGTCGCAGGCCGCAAGCACCTGGACGAATCGGTGCTCGGCACCGGCATTCCCTTCCTCGGCCACGGCCAGCACGCGCGGTTCCTGAAGGAGCTGCACCAGATCAGCCAGCGGGTGGCGGGCGTGCGCCGCTTCGGCGCGGCCTCGCTGGACCTCGCTTATGTGGCGGCGGGGCGGCTCGACGGCTTCTGGGAGCGGGACCTCAAGCCGTGGGACACGGCTGCGGGGCTGCTGATGATCAACGAGGCGGGCGGCAAGGTCACCAACGCCGACGGCGGAGACGACGTCCTGGGCGCGGGTTCGGTCTGCGCGGCCAATCTCGACCTGCATCCGCTGCTGCTCGAAAAGCTCAAGGCGGCTGGCTGACGGGTGGCGCAAGCGTCACAGCAGGGCGATAAGCTTCGCCCATGCACCTGACGCGCCGAACCTTCGCTCTCGCCAGCGCCGCCGCGGCGGCGACGCCCGCCTCCGCCTTCGACGGCCGCAAGCCCATCGTCATAGCCCACCGCGGCGCGAGCGGTCGCCGCCCCGAACACACCCGTGCGGCCTATCTGCTGGCCATCGAGGAAGGTGCGGACTTCATCGAGCCCGATCTGGTCTTAACCCAGGACGGAGAGCTGGTCGTGCGGCACGAGAACGAGATCTCCGCCACCACCGATGTCGCGTCACACCCTGAATTCGCCGAGCGCAAGACGGCGAAGGTCATAGACGGCCAGCGCATCGAGGGCTGGTTCACCGAAGACTTCACGCTCTCGGAACTGAAAACCCTGCGCGCCCGCGAACGCCTGCCGGCGCTGCGCCCGGCCAGCGCCAAGTTCGACGGCCTCGACGCCATTCCGACCTTCCAGGAAGTGATCGACCTGGCCAGGCAGCAGAGCGCCTGTTGCGGCCGTCCGATCGGGATCTATCCCGAGATGAAGCATCCGGCCTACTTCGCCAGCATCCACCTGCCGATCGAGCGGAGGCTGGCCGAGGCGCTGAAGCGCAACGACCTGGACAGCGTGCACGCCCTCGTCTTCGTGCAGAGCTTCGAACCGGAATCGCTGCGCAATTTCCAGGCCATGTCCCAGGCCAAGCTGGTGCAACTGGTCGGCGCCGATCGGCCCGAGATGGTCACTCCCGAGGGCCTGCGGCGCATCGCAACCTACGCCCACGGGGTCGGGCCGGACTGGTCGCTGGTCCTGCCGACGAAGGAGGGCGCGCTTGGGACGCCCAGCACCCTGGTCACCGACGCACGCGCCGTGGGCCTGCAGGTCCATCCCTGGACCGTGCGCGCCGAGAACCAGTTCCTGCCCGCGGCCCTGCGGCGTGGAAAGGATCCGGCCGCCCACGGCGACGCCCGGACCGTCTTCAAGGCGCTCTACGCCGCAGGCGTCAACGGCGTGTTCAGCGACTTCCCCGACCTGGCGGTGAAAGCGCGGGGCTGACGGTAGCCGCCAACAGATGCTCCCCTGCTGGGGGAGCTCCCAGCCGAATGGCGGGTGAGGGGGCTCGCCGTCAGGCGAGTTACGGCGCAGGGGTAAGCCCGCCTCCGACGCCCCCTCCGTCGCGCTACGCGCGCCACCTCGCCCGGCGGGGGAGGATCTGAGAGCCTACGCGGCGGCATCTCCGAACTGCAGGGCCGCAAGTCGGGCGTAGAGCCCGCCCTTGGCTAGCAACTCGGCGTGCGAACCCTCCTCGACCATCTTGCCGTGCTCCATGACCACGATCCGGTCGGCCTTGAGCACGGTGGCGAGGCGGTGGGCGATGACCAGGGTGGTGTGGCCGACCATCGCCTCCTCGAGCGCCTTCTGCACCAGGCGCTCGTTCTCGGCGTCCAGCGCGCTGGTGGCTTCGTCGAGCAGCAGGATGGGCGTCTCGCGCACCAGGGCGCGGGCGATGGCCAGTCTTTGCCGCTGACCGCCGGAAAGGCTGCGAGCGCGATCGCCAAGGGGCGTTTCGAAGCCCTGCGGCAGGGCGTCGAGGAAGGCTTCGGCCTGGGCGGCGCGGGCTGCTGCGCGGATCTCCTCGGCGCCGGCGTCTTCGCGCCCGAAGCGGATGTTGTCGGTCGCCGAGCCCGAGAACAGCGGCGCGTCCTGAGAGACCAGGGCCATGCGCGCCCGCACCTCGGCCGGATCGGCCTCGCGCAGGTCTATGCCGTCGAGCCGGATCGTCCCGCTCAAGGGATCGTAGAACCGAAGCAACAGCCGGAAGACGGTGCTCTTGCCCGAGCCCGACGGCCCCACCAGGGCCACGCGCTCGCCGGGCGCGACCTTCAGTGAAAAGCCATCGAGGGCCATGGCCTCAGGCCGCGCCGGATAGGCGAAGCGCACGTTCTCGAACGTAATCTCTCCGCGAGCCGGGACCGGCAGGGCCTTCGGACGTGGCGGCGCGGCGATGACCGGCGTGGCGGCGAAGAGCTCGGCGATACGCTCCATGGCGCCGGCGGCCTTCTGCACATCGCCCCAGGTCTCGCCCAGGGCCCCGACCGCGCCGGCGGCCAGCACCGCCAGGAAGGCGAACTGGAAGAGCGCGCCCCAGCTCATCTCCCCGCGCAGGCCCGCATGCACACCGAGCCAGAAGATGAAGACCACGCCGCCGAACACCAGCCCGATGACCAGGGCCGTCATGATCGCCCGCGCGGTCATCCGTCGCAGAGAGGTCCGGAACGCCGCCTCGACAGCCTCGCCGAAGCGCGCGGCGCCCGCGTTCTCGCGCCCGAACGCCTGTACGGTTTCGAGCGCGTCCAAGGTCTCCCCCGCATGTCCCACGGCGGCGGCGAACTGGTCCTGGGTGGAGGTGGTCAGCCGACGCACGCGCCGGCCGTAGAGGAACAGCGGCGCAAGCACGAAAGGAAAGAGCGCGACCACCAGGCCCGTCAGCTTGGGGCTGACCACCACCAGCATGATCAGCGCGCCGATCAAGGTCAGCAGGTTGCGCAGGGCGACCGAGATCGAGCTGGAGAGCAGGTTCTCCACGATCTGGATGTCGGTGGTCAGGCGCGAGAGCACCTCGCCGGTGCGGGTGCGCACGAAGAACGGCTGGTCGAGCGTGAGGATGTGGGCGTAGGCGCCCTTGCGCAGGTCGGCGGTGATCCGCTCGCCCAGCTTGGTCACGAAGAAGTAGCGCAGGGCGCTGGACGCGGCGAGCGCCAGGGCCACGCCGCCGATCAGCCAGAACCACGGCGCGACGCTGCGATCGGTGACGCCCGGCCCTGTCAGGTGGTCGACGAGAAGGCGGACCGCTCCGGACAGCCCGAGGGTCGCAGCCGCCGCGGTGACGAGGAAGAGGCTGGCCCAGGCGGTGTCGCCCTTGTGGCGCGCCAGATAGGGCCCCAGCGCCCGCAGCGCGCCGACATTGCGGCTCCGCGCCCGCCGCTGGGCGGCTTCGCTCAGATCCTGGGCCAGGGCGGCGCCGGCGCTGGGCCTTCCATCGACGGCGGCCTCGGCGGCCAAATCACTCATATAAACCAGCGCCCTTGCTCTTACCGCGCCTTTTCCTGTATACGCGCGGCTTCCTTCGCGCCCGCTCCGCTTGCGGGCCGATCACTTTCTGCCGCTCCTTTACGTCGGTTACCCTCGCGATGAAACAAGACACCCACCCGGACTACCATTTCATCACGGTCGTGATGACCGACGGTTCGAGCTATCAGACCCGCTCGACCTACGGCAAGGAAGGGGCGACCCTGAACCTCGATATCGACCCGAAGACGCATCCGGCGTGGACGGGCGGCGCCTCGACCCTGCTCGACCGCGGTGGCCGCGTGTCGCGCTTCAACGCCAAGTTCGGCGCCTTCACCCGCAAGTAAGGATCGACGGGCGCGGGCGTCGCGCCCTCTCCTGGCGAGCAGACAAGAACGCCGCGCAGCCGCGCGGCGTTTTTTGCTGTGCGGATTCTCCCCGGCCGTTCCTCCTGGAGAGGCTAGGTGAGGGCGCTCAGGCGCCGAACGCGGCCTGCAGGCGTCCGAACTGGGACAGCACCGGGTTCAGCCGGGTCGGCTCGGCGTCGTCGATATACATGCGGCGATCCAGATGCCGCACCCGCTCATAAAGCCGTTCCGAGCGGTCGAGCAGGGCCAGCAGGCCCTCGGGCAACTCATCGGTGGTCGGCCCACGGCAGATGTCCTCGGCGCCCAGGCGATAGCGCTCCTCGCGGGCGCTTTCGGGCGGCATGTCGCCTTCGCGCACGGCCCGCTGCACCAGCAGCCAGGAGGCGACCTGCATCAGCCGCGTGGTCAGCCGCATGCTTTCGGCCGCATAGGCCAGGGCCGCATTGCGCGACAGCAGCTTGGATTCCTGGCGACCCGCACCGTCCAGATAGCCGGCGGTCTCCTCGACCAGGTCCATGCCTTCCTGGAAAGTCCGGTCGAACAGTTCCGATCGCGCGAAGTCGGTGACGACGTCCGCCCGCCAGGCTCCCGCCAAGATGCCGTCGTTCATCAACGCACTCGCCCCTCGTTCGCCGCCCGATTGCCGGGCGTTGTCAAAGCTCCCGCCCTGCAACGCCCATGCCAAATGTAAACACCTGTTATCCTTGATCGGTATTTACGTTCGGTTATCCGCCCGGACTCAGTTCGACTTGGAAAATAGCGCGTCCGCGGCCGCGCGGCCCGCGCGCTTGCGCTCAATTTGGGTGCGGCACCGGGCGATCTCCGCCTCGAGCGCCGCGATCCGCTCTTCCAACTCGCCAACGGCGTAGAGTTCCAGGTCTTCGCGCATCGCCTCGGCCAGCCTTTGGCCGCGCAGCAAGCGCGGTTCCGAAGGTTCGTCCATCGCGGTCCTCCCTTTCCGGCCCGTGGTTCGGCGTCTATCTGGGAACTTTACGCGCAAAATCGGCTGGAGGGTGCCCCCTGTGACTGAGACCATGACCGCCATTGCTGTGGAGGGCGGGCGCGGACCTGCGGAAAACTTGAAGGCCGTGACGATCTCCCGTCCGACGCCAGGCCCCGGCCAGATCCTCATTCGCGTCGAGGCCGCGGGGGTCAATCGTCCCGACCTGGCGCAGCGCATCGGCGCCTATCCGCCGCCGCCGGGCGCGCCCGACACCCTGGGCCTGGAGGTCGCAGGAGAGGTGATCGTCGGCGCCGGCCGCTGGAAGGCGGGCGACAAGGTCTGCGCCCTGCTGGGCGGCGGTGGCTATGCCGAATATGCGGTCTGCGACGCGCGGCACGCCCTGCCGATCCCCCAGGGCCTGAGCCTGCTGGAGGCGGCCGCCCTGCCTGAGACGGTCTTCACCGTCTTCGCCAATGTGTTCGAACACGGGAGCCTGAAGACCGGCGAAACCCTGATGGTCCATGGCGCGACGTCCGGGATCGGGACAACGGCGATACAGATGGCCAAGGCCGCCGGCGCCAGGGTCATCGCCACCGGCCGCGGCGCCGACAAGGCCGCCGAGGCGCGTCGACTGGGCGCCGACATCAGCGTCGATGTCACGAGCGAGGACTTTGCGGCCGTGGCCAAGGAGGCCGGCGGCGTCGACGTGATCCTGGACATGGTCGGCGGCGACTATTTCGCCAAGGGCCTGGAGGTCTTGAAGACCGGCGGACGTATCGTGTTCATCGCCGCGCTCGGCGGCGGCGAAGTGGCCCTGCCGATCTTCCGGCTGATGCAGAAACGGGCCGTCGTCACCGGCTCCACCCTGCGCCCCCGCGACGCCGACGAGAAGGCCCGCCTCGCCGCCGAGGTCGAGCGGACGGTCTGGCCTTGGATCGAGGCCGGAAAGCTGAGGCCGCTGGTCGACAAGACCTTTCCCCTCGAAGAGGCCGCCGCCGCCCACGCCTTCCTCGAGCAAGGCGGCCATGTCGGCAAGGTGATGTTGACGGTCGCGGGCTAGCCGCTCGCCGCCGCCGCTTCGAAGGCCGCGCGTCGCTCTTCCATGAGCCGCGTGCGCTCGGCGCGCATCTCCGGATCCCAGGACTGGCGCTGGCCGACGAAGAGGCCGCCGTCGACCATCAGATGGACGCCGGTGATGAAGGCGCTTTCGTCGGAGGCGAAGAAGAGGGCGGCGTTGGCGATGTCCAACGGCTGGCCGGCTTTGGCGATGGGCTGGGTGTCGGGCGCCGTCTGGGCCATGGACTGCTTGATCATGGTGGCCAGGCCCGGCGGCACGGTCTCGGCCGGCGTGAAGATGTTGGTCAGGATGAGGCCTGGGCAGATGGCGTTCACGCGGATGCCGTCACGGGCCAGATCGGCGGCTGCGACCCGCGTCAGGTGGATCACGCCGGCCTTGGCGGTCGAATAGGCGATCGGGCCATAGCCGGCCGCGGTTCCGGCGATGGAGGCGGTGTTGATCACCGATCCCCCGCCACGGGCCTTCATATGCGGGATGGCGTAGCGGATGCCCAGCGCCACCGATCGCAGCAGGAGGTTGTGGCTGAAGTCCCAAGCCTCGCCCGTCATGTCTTCCATGCGGTTGGGCGAGCCGCCGGCGCCGGCGTTGTTGAACAGGATGTCGAGCGCGCCGAAACGCTCGGCGGCGGCGTCCATGAGCGCTTCGATCTGGCGCTCTTCCAGCACGTCGCAACGACGATAGGCGACCTGGCCGTCGAACCGGGCGGCGAGCGCCTCGCCCGCCGCATCGTCGATGTCCCCCACCAGCACCTTAGCGCCCTCCTCGACGAAGCGCTCGACCGTGCCCAGGCCAATGCCCGAACAGCCGCCGGTGATGACGGCCACGCGGCCCTGCAGACGTCCCATGGAAGCCTCCTCCCTTACAGGGGCGCCTCGATGGCGGACGCCCTTGGGCCAAGCATGCGGCGGGCGAGGCGGAAAATCGAGCATTCCGCCGCGGCGCCGGCCGTGCCCAACCGTTGTGCGCCGCCGAAAGGCGAGCGGTGAAAATCGCCGCAACCCAAGGTTTCGTAAGGGATTGCGCGACGCACCATAAGTTCGAATCTATGTAGCGCGATGCAACAAACCCGCTGCCGCTGCGGACAAACCCACTGCTAGTTGACGGCGGAGGTTTCGTACCGCAACTTCGAAAACACGCGCAGCTCATAGCGCGATCAATAAGACAGGGGAGGTTGCGTCATGAGTGCGAGAGTCCGTCTGTTCGCCGCGAGCGCCGCGTCGGTGCTGGCGTTCGCCAGTCAGGCCGAGGCGCAGGGTTCCGGCGCCAATCTCATCGAGGAGCTGGTCGTCACCGCCGAAAAGCGCGAGCAGAGCCTGCAGGACGTGCCGGTCGCGGTCTCCGCCTTCACCTCGGAAAAGCGGGAGCTGATCGGGATCAGCACCGTCACCGACATGACCAACTACACCCCGGGGCTCACCTATTCGAGCGGCACGGACCGCATCACCCTGAGAGGGATCGGGCGCCTGACTAACAATCTCGCCTCCGAGCCGGGGGTCGCGAACTATTCGGACGGCGTCTATTCCTCCTCCACCGTCACCGCCGGCGCATCGCCGCTGTTCATCGAGCGGATCGAGGTGCTGCGCGGGCCGCAGGGGACGCTCTACGGGCGCAATTCCATCGGCGGGGCGATCAACGTGATCTCCAAGCGGCCGGAGGACCGCTTCGGCGGCGAGGTCCGGGTGACTGTGGCCAACTATGATCGCCAGGTCTACGAGGGCATCGTCTCGATCCCGCTTACCGAGGGGCTGCGCGCGCAGTTCAGCGCCTCGCGGATCGACCAGGACAAGGGGTTCTTCAAGAACCTGGCGGGCGGGCCGGACGAGGGCGAGATCCGCGACCAGAATAATTTCGAGGGGCAACTCGAGGCCGACCTCGGCGAGGACGTCGTCGTCTGGCTGAAGTACGGCCAGGGGCAGTACAACAACCGGGCCGCGCCGGGCGGCCGCGGGGGCGGTTCCTTCGCTCCGCCCGAGCCATCGCTTTTCGGGCTCGGTTCGCTCTCGCCGAGCGCCAGCTATGGCTTCGTGGGCGGCGTCAATCTGAATGCGCTGGGGCCGGTCCGCGGGAACGCCGTGCTGGAGAGCGGCGACCTCTGGGCCTTTTCGACGAACATCCCCAACGAGAACGACCTCGAAAACGAGTACCTGACGGCTGAGGTGTCGTGGAATCTCTCGGGCGCGCAGCTCAAGTACATCGGCGGCTACGCCAAGTACGACTACGAGCTGACCACCGACTACGACGCGACGGCGGTGCTCTCCTATCAGGTCCCGCTGACGCCGGGCGGCCGCTGCGCGCAGCTCGCCCTGATCGGCGCCTGCCGGCCGCTGACCATCAATCCCAACGTGGTCTCCGTCTATGAGGAGCACAAGAAGTGGTGGAGCCACGAGGTCAATCTCGCCTCCACGACGGACGGGCCCCTGCAGTGGATCTTGGGCGCCTATTACTATCGCGAGAACTACACCCAGCCTGTGACGATCAGACTGCCCGACCAGGCGCAGTTCGCAACGCCGCTGGGCGCTGCGCCCAATCCGGAGCGCATCGTCTATTACACCAACCAGGACATGGAGATGACCAGCAAGGCGGCCTTCGCCCAGGTCGACTGGTCCTTCGCCGAAACCTTCAAGCTCACCGCCGGTCTCCGCTACACCAAGGACGAGAAGAGCGGGACCGAGGAGACGCGGCAACTCTGCTTCGGGCTGCCGTCCTGCCTCGCCGCCGTGGCCCCGCTGTTCGGCGTGACGCCGGCCAACGCCAATATTCCTCAGCTGGGATCGCTGACCCCGGTTCTCGACATCACCAACTCGGTCGCGTCAGGCGCGCCGCCGGTCGGCTCGACCGATCCCCAGAAGGGCGTGGTCGGACCGGCCGTCACCGATCCCTTGACCGGCATCCGCAGCCGGCGCCTGGCCGACAGCTGGGACGAGTGGACCGGCACGCTGGGCCTTGAGTGGAAGCCCGACGCCGACACCCTCGCCTACGCCAAGTACAGCCGCGGCTACAAGGCTGGCGGCTTCAACAGTGGGACGATCCAGGCCTTTCCGGAAACCGACGCGGAAACGGTCGACGCCTTCGAGCTTGGCCTGAAGAAGGACTGGACGCCCAGGCTCCAGACCAACATCTCGCTCTTCTACTACGCCTATGACAACGCCCAGGTGCCCGTCCAGTACCAGCCCGACACAGGCCCGCGCGTCTCGCTCTTCTTCAACATTCCCAAGTCGATTTCGCAGGGGATCGAACTGGAGACCACCTGGGCGCCGATCGACAATCTGCGCATCCTCTTCAACTACGCCTATCTGGACGCGCACATCGACGAGTCCTGTTGCATCTCCGATCCGGACGATCCAACCGCCAGCCTGCCGACCGCCAATCCCGCTGGTCCGCCCGGCGCGATCGACGCGCCCACCGGCCTGCCGACCCGGGCCCAGGACGTCTCAGGTCAGAAGCTGCCGCTCTCGCCCAAGCACAAGGTGGCCCTGAACGCCCTCTACACCTGGGAATTCGGCGCAGGCTCGCTGACTGGTTCGGCCAGCTATCTCTGGCGGGACGAAGTCTATTCCTCGATCTTCAACAGCGAGGCCAATCGCGCGCCTGGCCGGGACCAGATCGACCTGCGCCTGACCTGGAGCGACGCCGCCGACCGCTATTCGATCGTCGGTTACGTCCAGAACCTGACCGACGAGGAGGATTTCGAGACCCTCAGCGCCAGCCGCAACTCGATGGGCGCCATCAACCAAACCTTCGTCATGTCGCCGCCTCGCACCTATGGGGTGCAGCTTCAGTACAGGTTCTAAGCCTGGGGATGGAGGCTGGCCGCTCGGCGCGAACCGGCGGCCGCCTCGTGGAATTTTTCGAGAACAATGGTCACGCATCAGTCGGAGAAGATACATCAAGTTGATTTAGTTGATACTTTTTGTGTCGATCCTGCAAAACGAAAGCCGTTGACGATAGGGGAACCCTCCCGCACGATTTAGACAATTAGGTTTCGGCGAGGACGGAGGCTTCAAGCTCCCGGTCTGGACCACCGCATAGTGACGCCCGCGCACCCATACTCGCGCGGAAGGGAGGACGATTTTGGTTCGCGGCCATCATTCGCCGGATTTCAGCGGCGCGACCGTGTGCTGCGTTCGTAGGCCGGCCGACCGATGACTGCGCGTCCGCCCCTGAGCTTTGCGACCAAACTGCTCTATGCGGTGGGTTCGGTCGCCAATGCGGTGAAGCTCCGCAGCCTCTCGACCTTCCTGATGTTGTTCTACAATCAGGTGGTCGGTCTTCCGCCGCAGACGGTGACTTTCGTCCTGATGGTCGCCCTGGTCTTCGACGCCATCGTCGATCCGCTGGTCGGCCAGATCTCGGACAACTTCAAATCCCCGCTCGGCCGGCGACATCCGTTCATGTACGCGGCCGCCCTGCCGGTCTCGATCGCCTTCTTCCTGCTCTGGAACCCGCCGCAGGGCTGGAGCGACGGACAGCTCGTGGTCTATCTGCTGGTCTGCCTGCTGACCGTGCGCCTGTTCGACACCTTCTTCGAGTTGCCGCACTCGACCCTCGCGCCGGAACTGGCCAAGGACTACAACGAGCGCACCAGCCTGATCTCGCTGCGCATGCTGTTCGGCGTGATCGGGGGCCTGGGCATGACGGTCCTGGCCTATCAGGTCTTCCTGAAGGAGAACCCGGACGGCAGCGGCGGCGTGCTCGCCCGTGACGGCTATCTCGCCTATTCGGTGACGGCGGCCGTACTGATCTTCACCTGCATCATCGTCTCGACCGTCGGCACCCAGAGTCAGATCCCCTATCTGCGGGCGGCGCCGAACAGGAAGATCACGTTCAAGGCCATGGCCAAGGAGGTCGCGGCCACCCTGAACAACCGCGCCTTCGTGGTCGCGACCATCACCAGCATGTTCATCGCGGTCGCCGCCGGCGCGCGTAACGGGCTGGAGATCTATTTCGGGCTCTATTTCTGG
>Ga0180217_1002987_pt1 | contig 14748 bp, 21 predicted proteins | sample eDN3rd37CBELigOP_FD_128521 | JGI IMG/M metagenome (GOLD analysis project Ga0180217, IMG submission 128521) | Enriched Organic Plus compost microbial communities from Emeryville, California, USA - eDNA 3rd pass 37_C BE-Lig OP (version 2) (version 2) ... | reverse complement strand
TGACGAACACCGGCGACATGGGTCCCGGAAACGGCCGGTTGCGGCTGAACAACTCGACGCAATCCAGCGCGACGGAAATCTATGCTGATCAGCTCAACAGCGGGGGCGACTCGGTCGCGGACCTGATCGACGCCATCGCGGCCGGTACCAGCACGGTCAAGGCAACGGGCCGACTGTTCGATGCCGCGACGGCCGCCAAGTGGATCGCGTTCAACGTCACCGGCGTGACGACCAAATCAGGTTATCGCGCCCTCACGATCGAGGTGACCGGTTCATCGGCATCGACTCCGTTCACCAACAATGATCCGCTGATCCTGGATTGGTCGCCGACCGGGGATAAGGGCGACACGGGGGAGACCGGGGAGAAGGGCGATACGGGCGACACGGGTTCGGGGATCCAGCCGGATTTCGTGGTCGATACGCTACCGGAGCGTGACGCATATGATGACGAGCCGGAGCAGACGATAGTTCTCGTTGCATCGGATGGCGACATCTACATCCGAAGCGGAGCCGCCGGAAACTGGCTAGGGCCGGTCGCTGTTGGCGGCGCCAGCGACGCCAGCGAGATCAATTTCAGCAACTCTGCGGCCGAACTACCTGGCGAACCCACAACCGCTCAAGCGGCCGTCGAATCTGTTGCGGGACTGATGCGACAGAGGGCTCACGCCTCAACAGATTGGACGGGCGGCACTTCAAGTACGTCGTGGGTTGAATCCGGACTGTCGGCGGCTCTGCCCGCGACCCTCGCCAAGGTCGGCAACAAAGTTCTAATTCGGTGCAGTTTGATCTTGGGCGGGAGCGCAGGCGTCCACTTCCTGAAGTTGCGGCGAGGAAGCAGCACGTTCCTGCCGTCCTCAGGGCAAATAGCGAATGTGCGATTCACTGACACGTCGGACTTGCGACACGTTACGTTTGAATGGGTCGACGAACCGGACGCCGTTGATGTGGAGACTTACTACCTGATGTGGTCGGTCGCGTCTGGCGGCTCGTTGTATTTCAACCGGCAAGGTGCGGTCGGGACCAATCGCGGTTTTTCGTCAATGACCCTCGAAGAGATCCATGTTTAGGCGGCACGGCTTGCTTGCCGACGCTCCGGAGGTGTCTGATATCCGAAGATTGCGGGCATGTCATGCGAGATTCGGCTTTCGGCCCGGCGCAATATGTCGGGCGGCAAGTCGTCCCTATAGTTTCCGATCCCGCCGCGCCGCACGTGGTGCGACCGGGGATCATCCAATTTGACATCTCCGAATATCGCGAACCCAGAAGACTTGTAGCGCGGCACGTTTTCGCTGGCTTGCATCGCTTTCATGCTGTCGAACGCAGCATAATCGACCGCCTCTTGCAAAACGTCATTTTGGCATCGAACGCCCAACGCAGACAGCAACCGCTGGACTTGCCATTGCGGTGCGGCTAGCAGGTCTTCGTAGCGCATGAACATTGGCAGCATCCCACGGTTGGTAGCGGATGCCCAAAGCTGATGGAAGCGGACCAGCTTATCGAGGCCGAAAACCTTGTCCTCTATGAAAGACTCCAGAGTCCCCGTGAACCGATCGTCGCCGGAGACCTGGAACTTATGTTGCATGAACAGCGAAACTTGAACGTCCAGCGGGTAGCGGGTCATTAAGATTGCGCGGTGATCGCGATACGGATCAACGGTGTTTTGCAGGCTTAAGTCGCTGGCTGTTTGGGTGCTCCACGTCAGCGGCGAATGCGTGAACTCGATCGACAGGTGCCTTCCGGAAACCTGAAGAGGTTCGCCGCCATCGAACAGCGGGATATCGGGCAGGTTGAGAAGCCCTTGAAAGTATCGACCCAGCAAAACGCGAAGCCACGTTTGTCCACTCTTGGGGTATGCGATGACGGAAAAGTGCTCAATCTGAACGCGCTGGGTGGCGGGAAAATTCTTAAACACTGTCGCCAGTCTCCGTTGCACGAAGCCCGTCCAGATCATCCCGCGTCATCGTTGATGCCCTCCCAGGTTGCGGAGGTTATGTCGCCGTTCTGCCACAATCAACCATCCCGGGCAGCGGCGATTTGACTCACTTCTGAGGATGCTGCGATGCGCAAAATCGCCCCGCTGGCTCTCGCCGGCGCGCTCCTCCTATGGCCTCAGACCGTATCCGCTCAGGTCTCCGACCAATGGGCGATGGCGCATGTGCCCTCGGTCAAGATCGAGGCCAGGGCGCCCCGGACGACCGTGAGGTTGGGCGCTGGGCGGCCGGCTGGCTGTCCGCGCCTGTGGTGCGGGTGCTGGCTCAAGCGCCATGTGGGGCTCAAGGATCGCCGCCTGTGGCGAGCCCGGGCCTGGCTCAAGATCGGCCGGCGGGTGTCATCACCTCGGGTCGGCGCCGTCGCTGTCTATGCGCGCGGCCGCGCCGGCGGTCATGTCGGAATCGTCACCAAGGTGATCGGTCCCGGCCGGATCGTGCTGCTCTCAGGCAATGACGGCAACCGGGTGAGGGAGCGTGAGCGCTCCACCCGCGGTCTGCTTGGGTATGTGGTGCTGCGGTGATGCCACGGCTCGATGGCCGTGAGGCCCTGCGCGCGTTCCGGATTTTTGTACTCCTGGCGGCCGTTGCCGCGCTGATCGCCTGCGCGATCCATCTGTCCTGATCCATCCACAATCTGAGGTCTGACCATGTCCACGTCCACGCTGCTCAAGCGGGGCTCGAAGGGCGTTGCCGTCCGCGAGCTGCAATCCATGCTCAATGCGGCCGGAGCGTCGCCGGTGCTCAAGGTCGATGGCGATTTCGGCCCGGCAACCGAGAGGGCCGTCAAAGCCTATCAGCGATCCGCCAAGCTGGTCGTCGATGGCATTGTCGGGCCCCAGACGCGTACCGCTCTCAAGCAGGCGATCACCCCGGTGCAGCCTGGCCGGCCAGAGCCGGACAAGTCGGCGATGGATCAGCCGGCACCGGCGACGGGTGCTGCCGGTCAGGTGCGACGGCCGCCGAATGCCGACAGCCTGCAACTGCTTTCGACCGCGCGCGCGATCAATGAGATTATCGCCCACTGCGCTGCGACGCCGGAGGGCAAAGATTACACAGTCGCGGACATCCGCGCCTGGCACAAGCAGCGGGGCTGGTCGGATATCGGCTACCACTATGTCGTCTATCGCGACGGACGTGTGATGCTCGGCCGGCCGGTCGGCCAGGTTGGCGCGCATGTGTCGGGCCGCAACACCGGCACGATCGGCGTCTGCTACGTCGGCGGCGTCGCGGCCGACGGCAAGACCGCGAAAGACACGCGGACCGCGGCGCAGCGCGACTCGCTCCTCTGGCTCGTCAGGCAACTCAAGGCCAAGCATCCGAGCATCCGCAAGGTCACCGGTCACAATCAATACGCTGCCAAGGCGTGTCCGTCGTTCGACGTGCGCAAAGACGCGCTCGGCTCGGTCATCTGATCCCCGCCGGCGGGTGGCCGGCAATATCCCCAACGGAAAGATGGAGACCATGAACACCAATCTGATTCACAACATCCTCAACGTCGCGATCGCCGCGCTGGCGGCCACCACCGCGTTTCTGCTCGCGACCGGATGCACGACGCTTCCGGACGGCGCGATCGAGTGCTCGGGCTCCTGGATCAGCCCCTCCGTGACCACGATCATCGTCGCCGTGCTCGGTGTCGCCAAGACGCTGATCAACGTGGTTCGTGACGGCTTCAAGGGCCTCGTCAAAGAGCAGCCTCCCGTCCAGTGAGCACGATCTATCTCGTCCTGGGCGCGGTCGCCGTCATCGGCGCCGCGCTCTGGATCGCCGTGGCGTCGGCGCGAAAGCGTGGCGCCGCTGAGACCGAGGCCGAACACAACACGAGGGCGGCTGAAAATGCGGAAACCATGGGGCGAGTTATCGCTGAGCACCGAGAGCCGGAGGATGCTGCGAAGCGTCTCGACAGCGGGACTTTTTAGCCTGGCGCTGGCCGGATGTCAGACGGTCACGAGTGGATGCCCGCCGCTGGTAACGTATTCGGCGGAGTTTCAGCGGGAGGCGGCGGGGGAGTTGCGAACGCTGTCCGCCGGTTCGCGTGTGGCGACGATGGTCGTCGATTACGGAAAGATGCGTGATGCGTGCCGTGCCGTCGTCTCTAACTGAAAGGCTGCCGCATTATGTGGGAATACCTGCCGACGCTTGCCTCGATCGCCAGCTTTGTCCTCACTGCTGTCATCATGCTGGTGACAGTCACATGGCGGGTTTCTCAGGCCGTTGCCGATCTGAGAAAGGCCATCGAGGCATCGCGGGATGAAATCGAGGCGAAGCAGGATTCCCGCTATCGCGAGTTCGGAGAGACTGCGGCCGCGCTCCGAACGAAGATCCACGAAGTGGAGACGTGGTCCCGAGATACGTTCGTTCGGAAGGACAGCTTCGAGGGTGGCTTGTCGCGCATTGAAAAGATGATCGGCGACAGGTTTGGCGGTGTCGAGGCGCGAATGGAGCGCATGGAGGGGAAGATTGACGCGCGGAGGTGACGCCCTCGTGCTTTAACCCGTCAGCAGAGAGTCCCGATCTGCAAGTGGTAGGAGATCAGGCGTGATATCCAGGGGGCGCTTTTTATAGAGAGTCGACGCGAAGTGAAGCCGATCAAGATAGCGCTGATCGATCTCAATCTCGACTTGATGCTCAGCCATCAAGCGTTCTTTTGCAGACTGCCAAACTCTAATAGCTTCGTCTGCTAGTGTATTGTTTGACGATAGAAGCAACCAATCTTCGGGTTCCGGCGAAATGCTTTGAATGGATTTGCGTTTTGAGCGGTAAATTGTGGCGCCTTCTTCATCCTGCCGTGAATGATCAAGCGATCCCATCGCTTTCTCTTTTCCCATTATTATTTTATGTCGAATTTGCGTGCATGACTCAGTGCAGATATCAAGAAGAAAATAGTCTTCGATCGTCGTTTTAATTTTTGAGATATCAATATCATGGCCAAGAACATCGTGTTGATTGCTTAAGTCTTGGTATAGCTGGAGAATGTGCGGCCAATTCGAGCCACTTTCAAAGCGATTTTTTGTGACCGCATGGAGTAGGATCTCTGTCGAATAGATTTCAATAACGGTTTTCAGTCTGGAGATTAGATCTTCCGCCTCTTTCTTGGTCTCCTCCCACATTTCAGCTTCGATGCCGAAGCCTTTAAAGCGCTTAAATCGAGAAGCGTTGCCGTAGAGGAAGCATAGCACTGCGATTCCAACCGACGCGGCCGCGTATGGTACGTTCGTTTGGAGAAGTAGATTAATTGAAGCGACCAAAAAGATCAGTCCGACAAAGCAGAAGATCGCGCGCTCCCAATGCTCTACAATAAATTCTCTGCTCGTATTGATCATTGATCTACCCTGGCAGCGCGTTAATCAAATTGTAGTCGTCATCATCCGCCCTCGAACTATTGACCCGCGTCGAGACCGGCCATCGCTGCAACAGCCCGTCAGGGGCCGGTCGCATCAGCTCCTCTGCCTCGTCCGGGGATCCTTGCTCCCATTGCTCCCACTGATCCGGCTCCAGCATCACCGGCATCCGATCATGGACCTCCGCCACCATGGCATTGGGCTCGGTGATGACCATGGAACATGAGGTGATGGTCTCTCCGGATGCTTTATCGGTCCACTCGTCCCAAAGGCCGGCGGTGGTGATGATGGGGCCGCCGTCGGCGCGGGTAAAATACCAGGGCTGTTTGCCGGCCGGCGTCGTCTGCCACTCGTAATAGCCGCTGACCGGGATCAAGCAGCGCCGGGATTTGAAGGACGATCGGAAGAACGGCTTCGAGGCCGCGGTCTCGGCCCGGGCGTTGAAGGTCGCCAGACGCATCTCCTTGAGCGGTTTGCTCCACCATCCTGGGATCAGCCCCCAGCGCATGCGCTTGAGCGATCGGCCGGCGTCATCCCGGACGACGGCATCAACCTTGGTGGTCGGACAGACATTGTATCGGGGCCGCATGTTGGATGGCGGCTCGGACTGGATCAGATTGTAATAGGCCCGGACCTCGGCCCAGGTGTACCGGGCTGTGAAGCGGCCACACATCACTGCACCAGACGGATGATGACACCGGCGCCGATGACCGCGGCGATCGCCAGCGCGGCCAACAGTGCGATCAAGCGCATGTTGGGCTCGGGTCCGCCGTAATCCGGCGATTGCTCGTATCCGCTAGCCATGTGGTCCCCCGCTCGGACTATCCTTGAGCGTCCAGCCCCGCCACTGGCTGACCTGGCGTGGCGTCTTGCCGGCCATCCAGGCGGCGACCTGGCGGAGGCCAGCATAGGCATTTTGCCATGGGCCCGGGAATAGCTCGGCGTGGCGCTCGCACCAGAGTCTGAGGTTGATTGCCGCGTGCTCGGTGCCCGATGGATCGACCACGATCCAGACCTTGGCGTTGACGTTGCTCTCAAACGGGCCGGATCTGGGGCTGCGGCGCGCGGCCTCGTTGCCCCTGTGCAGGTTGCCGGTTCGGGCCGCGGCGGCCTTGGCCTTGGATGTATCGCCCCAGGCGTTGCGCTTACCGAGGTGAACCCGACTGCGATGGATCGAGGAGCAGGCAGGCGAGCACGTCACGGTCTTGGAGGAGGGCGGCGCCGCGAATGGCGCGCCGCAGACTGTACAGCACTTGCTATGGCGCCGGCTGGCCAAGGCTCTCATCCTCCATCAAGGCCAATGCTTTGCGTGCCCGGTCGGGACGGTCGGTCTCAAGCCATGCACCGAGCGTGTCCCGTAGCGCCCGGAATGTCGCGCCGTCGAGTATGTCACTGTCGGTGTTGTTGCGGTAGACGAGCACGCCGTTGCCGTAGCTCGATCTTGGATCATGGACAGACCAGCGGAGAGCGCGAGGGCGCTCTCCGGGGATGTGCAGGCGGTAGGGCATCAGGACCCCAGGATTACGATGCCAGCAGCCTCAGCGCCAACGTGGTCGACATAAGCGGCCAGCCACTCGGCTTTGTCGTTGCCGGTCACCTTATCGTTGACGGCTTCGATGGTCTCGTCATCGATCAGGTCGAGGTAGGCGTCAAAGTGATTGACGAGGTCGGCCGCGTCCTTGTGGACGGTGGCGGAGGACCAGGGGTTGATCAGGGTGATGGTGGCCATAATCCTAGCTCCTTGCTAGAGCCTCTCGTATCCCTGGAGGCGCCGGGCATCAGCTCCGTGCTGATGATTGGATTATAGCGAGGGTTGTCCCCGGCGTCAATATCTGTAATACAAAAAATATGAAAAAATCACCTGACGAAAATCTTCACCGGCGCGGTCGTGGTCGGCCCGCGACCGGAAGCAATCCTATTATGCCCATCCGGCTACATCCGGATTTGAGGGACAGAATGGATGCGACCCTCGAGTCTGGAGAGACTCGCAGCAGCTTTACGGTCGCGGCGATCGAGCGCGAGATCAAGCGGCGGGAGCGGGGGCGCTAATGTGATTGGGATATTCCAGGGGTGCCCCTTGCGACAAAAGGGCGACGTTTGGCGATGGGCGTTTGGATGCGCCCCGTGTGAATCTTTGTTTGGATAAACGCTCGCGGCACACCTAGCGAGCGGCAGACCATTTCGATCGTTGCGCCCGTTTTTATAAGGTCATTGGCGGCAGCTGTGAGTCTATCCACCTCCTCCTTTGAGCGATTGGGGCCTCTCCTTGCGGTGGAAGATGGTAGCCGGCCGGCCTGAATTTCTCGGATGATATATGCTCGAGAATAGCCTACAGCCCAGCTTACATCGTCGATCCTCTTTCCGTCTTCGAGCATTCGTCGGGCCGTCGCATAATCGAGCGGCGGGCGAGGCGGCTTGCAGACAGGCAATTCTCCATTGCGCTGCAATGTGCGGATCGCCCCGGCAGAGCATCCAAGCTTGGTGGCGACTTGATCAGGCGTTGCGCCGGTAGAGATCAACTCGCGAGCCGCCTGACGATCAATTCTTGGGAGCCGCCCACGCGGCTTGCTACGATGGAGCGACAAGCGATCATATCCGGCCATCATGTATTTGATCCACGGATAGCGTCGCTGATCCAGCATTTCCTGTGCCAGCATCGACACAAGAAGTGGATCCAATCCCAGCGCCCGCGCGGCATTGTAGTGGTCGCCAAACCTCTGTCTTATCCAACCACAGAATTCTTTGCTTGTCGGGCCGGTCGGAGGCGAGGCGTGTACAGTTTGTGCGTCCATGCTGCCGATTCCGAATCGGGGGGTTACATCTCGATGAGATATTATCGGCATATGATCGGAAAAATTGCAATCTTAAGTATGTATTTGAAGGTGTCTAGCAGCTCTGGGTCGACAGGAAAGCGCGGCTAGCTGGATTCAAATGGCTGTCAGAGCCAGCCTGACTGCATCAATGCGCCCCACAAGAGCCGCAGGGCGAGCACGGTAAGGATGAGCTGCAAGACAATCCGGAAACGTCGCTCGGGCATACGCAGAAGCATGCTGTCCCCGATCCAGTTTCCGGCCGCGCCTGCGATGATCATGGCGGCCATAAGTGGCGCGAAGCTCCACACTGCGAAGCCGATGACCCCGAACGCCGCAAGCTTGGCGATGTGAGTGATCATCATCAGAGTGCCAAGCGTAGCGGCGTGGGCAAACCGGTCCTTGGCGGCGCTGGCCACCAATGGCGCTATGAGCGTGCCGGTTGCGCTGACGAAGACTCCAAGAAACGTCGCGAAGAATCCCAGCCCTGCAAAGCGTCCACGCTCTGCACCGATGCGGCCGAGGTGAGGCACCCACGTAACCAGCAGGATGAAAGCGCCGAGGATCAGTTGAAGCCAGCCGATCGGCAAGGCAATGAAGGTCTTGGCACCTGCAATCGCTCCTACCGCGGCCCCGATGGCGAACGGTAGGATCGTGCCGCGCATGATGTGACGGCGCATGATGACGGCGCGGCTGAAGCCAGTGCCGAGCATAACAACCGTATGCACGGGGATCAGCACGGCTGGTGACATCGCCACGGACATGACGCCGAGCAGTAGGAGCCCGCCGGCTGCTCCCGTAACGACGCCTAGAAATGCCGTGAAAAAGGACGCCACAACCAGTCCCACAAACAGGAGAGGGCTGATGTCTGGAGCAGTCAGAAAATCCATTCGGCACCGGTGACAGAATTTCAGAGCGGGATCGTAAAGTGTGGGCTAACATGCCACGCTGATCTCAAGGGAGCCAATCATGAAACTCGCTGCAATCGTCCTGGCTGCTTCCGCGCTGTCGCTCAGCCCCGCTCTCGCTCAAACGAGCGGGACCGATGCCATGCAGGCCTGCTCTGCAAAGGCCATGAGCAAGGATGGCAAACCGCTCGCGGGAGCCGCCAAGGCCAGCGCCATGAAAAAGTGCTGCGAAGCCGCGGCTGTCAGCAAGGACGGCAAGCCACTCGCTGGAGCGGCGAAGGCCAGCTTTGTGAAGAAGTGCACCAGCTAAGTGCGAGCGCTGATCATAGCGGGCACCTTATGCCTGATGATCGTTTTATCCGAGGCGCAGCCGATTGTCGGCCGCGCCTCGGTCATTGACGGCGATACGATCGAAATTGCCGGACAGCGTATCCGGTTGCATGGTATCGATGCTCCGGAGAGCCGACAGCTCTGCTCGGATGCGGCTGGCCAGCGATATCGCTGCGGGCAGCGAGCCGCGCTGATGCTCGCTGATTGGATCGATGGCGCACAGCCGATTCGCTGCGTTTCTCGCGATCGCGACCGGTGGGGTCGGGTGATTGCGGCTTGCACGCGAGGCGGTGCTGATGTCGTCGAATGGCTGGTCCGCAAGGGGCACGCGCTGGATTGGCCGAGGTACAGCGGCGGTAAATATGCCGATGCGCAGCGCGCGGCTAAGGTTCGGCGCATGGGCGTTTGGCAGGGCCGATTTGTCCAGCCTTGGGATTGGCGGCGGCAGTCAAATGCCCAATGACCGCGCTATCTTGGCCGTCGAAGGACTGAGCGCGCGCGTGGATCGATTGATCGAGGTGGGGCTCCTTCTGATAAGGCCGGGCAACTCAAGTTAACGTTCTGTTAACCAAAGTAATCAAACATACAACCTCTGATGCAGAGATTAACATCTGTAATCTGGGAATGAGAAGCATGGCTCGCGGTCGTAAAATATCCGTCCCTCTTAGCGCTGCTGCTGTTTTTATCCTTCCCTTAGGTGCAATCGCACAAGTTGCAACAGCCAATCTCGGGGTCCAAATCGAGATCGTTGGCGGGTGCGTGGTTCAGAATGTTTCAGATATTAATTTCGGGAGTTTTCCGCTTCTGAACGTTGCCCGGGACTCCACCGGGACCTTCGATGTGATGTGCACCTCCGGTGTCCCTTATTCCATCTCTCTGAATGGTGGCGGGGGAGGGTCGATCGGAGCGCGGCGCATGATCTCAGGTGGCTCGGAGATCGGCTATCAACTGTATTCAGACCCGGGCCGCAGTGTGGTGTGGGGCGAGACGCTCAGCGTGGATCGCGTAGCCGGAACGGGTAACGGCGCCGCGCAGCCACACACGATCTATGCCCGGGTGCCCATACAGACCACCCCGCCCATCGGAATCTACAACGATACGGTAATGATATCGGTCGACTACTAGGAGCTGTGTCATGAGGCCATCCGCTTCCTTGGCGCTGTTACCCTTGGTGGTCCTTCTATCGGCGACAGCCGCACAGGCTGCCTCTCTGCGCCTCACGCCTGTGTTGATAGAGGTTGGCAACACAAATCGCACTGCGGTCGTTACGCTGCGCAACGAAGGGCCAGCGCCGATCACGATTCAGAACCGGATATTCCGCTGGGGGCAGTCCCGCAGCAAGGAAGAGCTGGAGCCGACGAGGGCGGTTGTCGCAAGTCCTCCGATCACCACGCTGGCCCCGGGCGCCGAGGGCGTGATCCGCATCGTTCGAATCGCGCCCCAGCCGGTGAACTCCGAGGAAAGCTATCGTCTCATCGTGGATCAATTGCCTGTCCGACGTATGGCCTCGACCGGCACGATCCATATGCTGGTTCGTCACTCGGTGCCCGTCTTCTTTTCTGCCGCGACGGTATCTCCACCTCCAGTTCTTAAATGGTCTGTTTCCCGCGGACCGAAAGGATATGAAGTCGCGGCCACCAATGGTGGCCAGGTTCGGGTCCGCATTTCGGACGTCGAAATGGACGGGGCGGACAAGGTGCAATTGCTTCGGGCGCCAGGGCTTGTCGGTTACGTTCTGCCGAAATCGACGATGCGCTGGCAGTTTGCTGCATCCCGTCTCAGGTCGTCCGGTCCCGTCAATATTCATTTCCAGACAGAAGCGGGGCCGCTACATGCCAGGGCCACGATTGCTCCGTGATGCCTGTGTTGCGTGCCTTGTATTTGTAAGTTTTGCAGCGGTCCAGACGGGGGCAGCAGGTCAGCAGAGCCCTACTGATGCCGCCACTGATCTTCATCTCGAAGTTTTCATCAATGGTGTTTCGCGCAAGCTCATCGCGTCTTTCAGACGGACGCCGAACGGAGCATTTTTTATATCGCAGGATCAACTCCGCAATGTGGGACTAATACCGGCCAAGCAGGCCCTTTCGGATGACGGAACGGTTCGGATCGACCGGCTTCCAGGCGTTCGGCATCGCTATGACGAGGCTTCCCAGTCCATCCATTTCGACTCGGACGACTCGGCTCGTACCATCCAGAGGATATCCGCGCAAAACCTCGATGACTTGGCCTTGCGGCCGAGCATCGGAACGGGCGTGATGGTCAACTACACTCTGTTCGGCAGTTGGGAACATGAACGCTCGACTTTCTTGCCGGCCTATCGCGGAGTTTCGGGACTTTTCGATACCCGCGTCTTCTCTCCCTATGGCACTGTCTCAAACTCCTCCATTGCCCGCACTGGTGCGCGGGACGGCTATGGCACGCACACTCGCCTGGACACCAACTGGACCTATTCTGATCCGGAGAGTCTGACGACCTACGTGGCCGGTGACGTGATCTCCAGAGGCCCAACGTGGAGCCGACCCGTACGTCTCGGTGGCCTGCAGCTCCGGAAAAATTTTGCGATGCGGCCGGACCTCGTGACGATGCCTGTTCCAAGCCTGTCTGGATCGGCGGCAGTTCCGTCCACGGTCGACGTCATTGTCAACAACTCCCGCGTCTATAGCCGCGCCGTGGATGAGGGGCCGTTCCGGATCGACAATGTGCCCGTGGTGGCGGGGCCGGGCACAGCGCGTATCGTGGTCCGGGATGCTCTTGGTCGGGAAACCGTTCAGGACACCCCCTACTATGCGTCCGCGCAACTGCTGGCGCCCGGTCTGACCGACTATTCGATCGAGGCAGGATTTGCGAGGAGCCATTACGGAATCGAATCCGATCGCTACGGACGAAACATTCTAGCGTCGGTTAGCGGTCGGCATGGCATTACGGACTGGATGACTGTTGAAGGTCATGCCGAAGGCGGTGGCGGGCTAATGAATGGAGGGCTGGGGTTACTCTTCAATGTTGGAAACACCGGCGTGGCGACTGCTGCCCTGGCAGGCAGCAGCTTGGCTGGCGCCAGCGGCCTGTTGGCTGCGGCTTCCTTCGAAATGCGGCTCAAGCAATGGACGCTGTATGTCCGCACCCAACGGACATTCAAAGACTATGCCGATCTTGCGTCGATATCGGCTCCAGACCTTGGAGGGAATTTCCAACCCTTTCACTGGCAGGTGAGGCCACCCCGCGCTATTGATCAGATTTCTCTCGGTATTCCGTTGCAGCTCGCTAAGTCCTCCCTCAATTTCACCTTCACCCATGTCGTCACGGCAGCCGACAACACGTCGCGGATAGCTGGATTGTCCTTCAGTGGCCCAGCTTTTGCCGGCGGGCAGGTCTTTGTGACCGGATACCGTGATTTTGACCGCAAGAGCCTCGGGTTCTTTGCGGGACTCACGAAGACATTCGGTGCCAAGGTATCAGCCTCGACGGGTGCTCAGTCTTATGGCGGGCGCGCAACTTATGCTCTGGATATCGTTCGTCCCATGGGAGATGCGGTAGGGGATTATGGCTGGCGGGTCAGAGCGGCGGAAGGTCCTTCCGCCAGAAATGCCGCTGCTGGAAGCTATAGGCTGTCCTCGGCTCGGATTGAGGCGGGTATCCAGCAGCGCGGACGCGAGGCAGATGGATTCGTCCAGATCGACGGAGCCGTGGTGATGATGGACGGAGATGTGTTTGCGGCAAACCGGATCAACGATGCCTTTGCGATTGTCGATGCGGCCCTTCCGAATGTTCATGTCAGCCATCAGAATCGATATGTAGGTAAGACAGGTTCCTCCGGAAAATTGCTGGTCCCGACGCTTCATGCGTGGGTGCCGAACGAAATAGCCATCGCACCTACGGACTTGCCGATCGACGTTGACCTTGGAGCGAGTCGGCAGAAGGTCGTGCCCTACGCTCGAAGCGGAGTGTCGATTCGCTTCCAGCCCCGGCGAACCATCGGATCAGCAATTGTCGTGCTCAGCGATGCCGAGGGACGCCATATTCCTCCGGGATCGACAGCCAGGCTCGGCAATGGCGAGCATGAGTTCTATGTCGGCTACGACGGCGAGGCATTTTTCGAGAATCTGGAAGCCGACAATACGATCCGGGTTTCGCGGGCGGACGGATCAGAATGCGTAGCGTCGTTTAGTTTCCGGCCAAGTCCAGGCGAAATCGTGAGGGTTTCCGATGTCATTTGCCGGTAGAGCCTTCATTCTCGCATGTGCAGTCTTGGTGTTGCAGCTAACGGCAGGCGGCCGGGCTGAGGCGCAGCAATGCGGTGCATCGACCACGGTGACGTCGCCGATCTCTTTCACCGGCGTTGATATTCTGAGCGGCGTTGGAGTTGATACAACCGGCACAATAGACATTCAATGTACAGGTTTGATCGGCCTTATGCAGGTCTGTCCCAGTTTCAATGCCGGAACCGGAGGCGCCAGCGGCGGTGTTCGACGGCTCCAGAGGGTGGGGGGTAGTGAAACGATCGATGTACAGCTTTATCAGGATGCTGGCCGGACCATTCCCTGGGGCTCTCTTCAGGATCCATCCCTAGGCACGGTCCCGGGAATAGGCGTCGTCCTCGTTCTGGGCCTTGGCGGATCAGCAAGCCGCCCGATCTATGCGCGGCTGTTTGCAAATCAGCAGACGGCGCCGCCCGGAACCTACCGATCCGGCTTCGAAACTTCGTTGAGATTCGGTGCCGTATCTGCCCTGACTGGTTGTACGAGCCCCCTCCTGACAGGAAATCAGGCGGGCCCGAGCTTTCAGGTCGACACAACCATCCCCAAAAGTTGCCTGCTGTCGATCGCCCAGCACATCAACTTCGGAGCCGTGCCCCTGCTCACGTCAAACCTTGATGCGGAAGGCAGTCTTTCGGTGCAATGCACGAATACAACGCCCTATTCGATTGCGATGAATGCGGGCGGCGGCGTCGGCGCGACCGTCATGGACCGAAAGATGACGGGGCCGGGAGGCTCAACGGTCTCCTACCGAATATTCCGCGACGGCGGCCGCACGCAAAACTGGGGGCAGACGATCAACACCGATACCCTGGCAGGAACAGGAACCGGGCTTTCGGAGTTGGTGCCGGCCTTCGGTCGGGTAGAGGCCCAAACCACTCCCACCATCGGAGTGTATACGGATACGGTTCTCGTAACGATCAGTTATTAGAGGGTCGGAGCGCCTACAAGCGCCAAACGTTCTAGGTGCCAGGCACCGAACCGCTTGGACATTCGGGGGCTAGGCGGGTGTCACCTGGGCCCATCTCGGCCCGCGGCCTCGCCGGCGCGGATCGAACCGCTCCCCCGCGACGTGGGCGCAAAACAGGTCAGCGTCGGCGGCCTCGGCGAAGCAATAG
>Ga0180217_1002984_pt1 | contig 14754 bp, 11 predicted proteins | sample eDN3rd37CBELigOP_FD_128521 | JGI IMG/M metagenome (GOLD analysis project Ga0180217, IMG submission 128521) | Enriched Organic Plus compost microbial communities from Emeryville, California, USA - eDNA 3rd pass 37_C BE-Lig OP (version 2) (version 2) ... | reverse complement strand
TGCTCCCCCCTTTACCGCCTGCCGCGCAGCGATGCGCCCGAACCGCCGAGGAGTCGATCAGGATCTGCGCCGGCGGCCCTCCGATTGCCAGATCGAACAGGGCTCGGTCTCGAACGCGCCTATCGCGATCGAGGAAGAAGCGAAGCCCAGATCTGCTTCTGGGTGAACGGACGCTTGGTGCCGACCTTCTTTCCGGCGTTCCAGGCTGCTCGCTCGCGACTGGCATAATCGAATTGAGAATGGCCCATATGAGTTCTCCTAGGCCTTGATGGGCCGCGAGAGAAACGCCGCAGGTCACTGCCCACTGAGGGCCGTCTCCGGACGGTCCGGTTCTGGAGAGGCAACATTGGATAGTTGCCGTTCGGCCACCGCCCAGGAACGCCGCACAAATTCGGCTGCCACCCGATCTCTGCGCGCTATTCGGCGCAAAGCAGGCCGCGGTCCAAATCAGGCCTCCCCTTCCGCTCTCAGCGGGTGCCCATCTGACGGGAAGGTGTCGGCCATCAGGCGCTCCTTTATCACTTCCTTATGCGCCGCCCGGCCATTCCCAATCGAAACCTGACGCCGAGCGGATCATCTAGCTCCGGACACAAGCCGGAGATTTCCATGTCCGACATCATCTTCCTAGCGACCGGCCTCGGCACGTTTGGTCTGCTGGCGCTCTACGCCCGCAGTCTCGGCCGGATCTGAGGAGAACCACCATGGTTGAACCTCTTATCGGCCTCGCCGTCGCGGTCGCGCTCGGCGTCTATCTGATCTTCACGTTGATCAGACCCGAACGGTTCTGATCGCGGCTTCCGGAGCAATCCCATGACACTCATCGGTTGGCTGCAGATCGCCCTTCTCCTTGCCATTGTGGCAGTGCTGGTGAAGCCGCTCGGCCTCTTCATGGCGCGCGTCTTTTCAGGCGAGCGCACCGTCCTGTCACCCATCGTCGGCCCTGTGGAACGTGGTTTCTATTCCGTCGCCGGCGTCGACCGGAAGGCCGAACAGGGCTGGCTGGCCTACACTCTGTCCATGCTCGCCTTCTCGATGGCGGGTTTCGTGGCGCTCTACGCGATCCTGCGCCTGCAGTTCTACCTGCCGCTCAATCCGCAGGGCTTTGCCGGCATGCCGCCGCACCTCGCCTTCAACACGGCGGTGAGCTTCGTCACCAACACCAATTGGCAATCCTATGGCGGCGAGACCACACTCAGCCAGTTTAGCCAGATGGCCGGGCTGACGGTGCAGAATTTCGTCTCCGCCGCCGCCGGCATTGCGATGGCGCTGGCATTGACGCGCGCCTTCGCGCGTTCGGCGATGCAAAGCGTCGGCAATTTCTGGGTCGACCTGACCCGGGCTACACTCTACGTGCTCCTGCCGCTCGCGATCGTCTTCGCCATCGCCTTCGTCGCGATGGGCCTGCCGCAGACTCTCGACGCCTCGGTTACCGCGACCACGGTCGAGGGGGCGCGACAGACGATCGCGCTCGGCCCGGTCGCCAGCCAGGAGGCGATCAAGCAGCTGGGCACCAACGGCGGCGGCTTCTTCAACGTGAATGCGGCGCATCCGTTCGAGAACCCGAACGCGCTATCCAACTACCTCAACATCGTCGCCATGCTCGGTGTCTCCGCAGCACTCGTCTACGCCTTCGGGCAGATGGTCGGCGATCGCCGCCAAGGCTGGGCCTTCCTCGCCGTGACCGGCATCATGCTAATCGTCGCCACCGGCGCGATCTACTGGGCCGAGACTTACGGTAATCCGATCCTGACGGCGCTGGGCGTCGATCCCTTGCTCGGCAACATGGAGGGCAAAGAGGTGCGCTTCGGCCAGGCCATGACCGCCGCCTATGCGGCGGCGACCACCGGCCTCTCCGACGGCGGCGTCAACGCCATGCACGGCTCGTTCACCGGCCTTGGCGGGCTGGTGCCGATGTTCCTGATCCAGCTCGGCGAGGTGCTGCCGGGCGGCGTCGGTTCCGGCCTCTACGGGATGATCGTGTTTGCGATCCTGGCCGTCTTCGTCGCCGGCCTGATGGTCGGCCGCACGCCCGAACTGCTCGGCAAGAAGATCGATAGCCGCGAGATGAAATACGCCATGCTGGCCGTGCTCATCCTGCCGCTGGCGATCCTCGGCTTCGCCGCCGTCTCGGCGATGCTGCCTTTCGCGGTGGCGAGCGTCGGCACCGGTGGCCCGCACGGTCTGTCGGAAATCCTCTACGGCTACACCTCGGCGGCGGGCAACAACGGCTCCGCCTTCGGCGGCCTGACGGCGAACACGCCCTGGTACAACACGACCCTCGGTATCGCCATGCTGCTCGGCCGCTTCGCCTATGTTGTGCCGGTGCTGGCGATTGCCGGGTCGCTCGCCGCCAAGACCCGCGTCCCGACCTCAGCCGGCACGTTCCCGACCCACACCCCGCTCTTCGTCGGCCTCCTGATCGGCATCATCCTGATCCTAGGCGGCCTCCAGTTCTTCCCGGCGCTCGCGCTCGGCCCGATCGTGGAGCACTTCGCGATGCTCTCCGGCCAGACCTTCTGAAGGACCATTTTCATGTCCAGACCTCCAGCCATTGCGCACAGCCTGTTCGACCCGGCGATCCTCGTTCCGGCGACCAGGCGGGCCTTCCTGAAACTCGATCCGCGTCACCTGATGCGCAACCCGGTCATCTTCGTCACCGAGGTGGTAGCGGCGCTGGTCACCCTTTTCTTCCTGCGCGACCTCGTGGCGGGGAACGGCGACGCCGCCTTCTCCGGCCAGATCGCCCTGTGGCTCTGGTTCACCGTGCTCTTCGCCACCTTCGCGGAAGCCGTGGCGGAGGGGCGCGGCAAGGCCCAGGCCGACAGCCTGCGACGCGCCAGGTCGCAGCTAACGGCGCGCAAGCTGACCGGGCCGGACGGCATCGAGGTCGTCGAGATCCCGGCGACCGACCTCAGGGTCGGCGACCTGGTCATCGTCGAAGCCGGCGAGCTGATCCCCGGCGACGGCGAGGTGGTCGAGGGTGTCGCCTCGGTCAACGAGAGCGCCATCACCGGCGAGTCCGCGCCGGTGATCCGCGAGTCGGGCGGCGACCGCTCGGCAGTCACGGGCGGCACACAGGTGCTGTCAGACTGGCTCAGGATTCGCATTACTGTCGCGCCGGGCTCGAGCTTCGTCGACCGCATGATCGCGCTGATCGAGGGGGCGGAGCGGCAGAAGACCCCGAACGAGATCGCGCTGTCAATCCTGCTGTCGGGCCTGACGCTGGTGTTCCTGATCGCCGTCGTCACGCTGTGGGGGCTCGCCGGCTATTCCGGCACGGTGCTCACCGTCACCGTGCTCGCAGCCCTGCTGGTCACGCTGATCCCGACCACCATCGGTGGCTTGCTCTCGGCGATCGGCATCGCCGGCATGGACCGGCTGGTGCGCTTCAACGTCATCGCAACGTCGGGCCGGGCGGTGGAAGCGGCGGGCGACGTCGACACGCTGCTGCTCGACAAGACCGGCACCATCACCTTCGGCAACCGCATGGCGAGCGACTTAATCCCCGTCGAGGGGATCACCCAGATGGAACTTGCCGAAGCGGCACTGCTCGCCAGCCTCGCCGACCAGACGCCGGAGGGACGCTCGATCGTCGCCTTGGCGACAGGAGAGTACGGTCGCAGACAGCCGGAAGTGAAGATGGACAAGATCGTCCCCTTCGCCGCCGAGACTAGGCTGTCGGGCGCGGATTTCCAGGGGCGGCAGATCCGCAAGGGCGCGGTCGATGCGGCGCTTGAATATGCCGGCATCGACGACAGGGACGCGCCGGCGGAATTCCGTCAGGCCGTCGACCGCATCGCCCGCACCGGCGGCACGCCGCTGGCGGTGGTGGACGGAACCCGCCTGCTCGGCGTCATCCACCTCAAGGACGTCGTGAAGCCCGACATTAAGGACCGTTTCGCCGCGCTGCGCGCCATGGGCATTCGCACCGTGATGGTGACCGGCGACAACCCGGTGACGGCCGCCGCCATCGCCTCGGAGGCGGGCGTCGACGACTTCCTCGCCCAGGCCACGCCGGAACAGAAACTCGCCTTCATCCGCAAGGAACAGCAGGGCGGGCGGCTGATCGCCATGTGCGGCGACGGCACCAACGATGCGCCGGCGCTGGCGCAGGCCGATGTCGGCGTCGCCATGCAATCGGGAACGCAGGCGGCGCGCGAGGCCGCCAACATGGTCGACCTCGATTCCAGCCCGACCAAGCTGATCGAGATCGTCGGGATCGGCAAGCAGCTCCTGATGACGCGCGGCTCGCTCACCACCTTCTCGATCGCCAACGACGTCGCCAAATATTTCGCCATCATCCCGGCGCTGTTCGTGACCACCTATCCGGCGCTGTCGACGCTGAACATCATGGGGCTCGCCTCGCCGCAGTCGGCGATCCTGTCGGCGGTCATCTTCAACGCGCTGATCATCATCGCGCTGATCCCTCTGGCGCTGAAGGGCGTGGCCTACCGTCCGGTGGGCGCGGCCGCGCTGCTGCGACGCAACCTCCTCGTCTACGGCCTCGGCGGTCTGCTGCTGCCCTTCGCGGGCATCAAGCTGGTCGATCTCGCCGTCTCGACCCTGCATCTGGTGTGACCATGCGCGCTCAACTTCGCCCAGCCATCGTTCTTACCCTGATCTTTATCGTGCTGACGGGGCTCGCCTACCCGCTGGCGATCACCGGCATCGGCCAGCTAGCTTTCCCGGCGCAGGCGAACGGCAGCCTGGTCCGGAACGGGGATACGGTCGTCGGCTCATCGCTGATCGGGCAGAACTTCTCCTCCGAGCGCTATTTCTGGCCGCGCCCGTCCGTCACTGCCGATGCGCCCTACAATGCCGGCGCGTCGACCGGTTCGAACCTGGGTCCGACATCGGCCGCCCTCGCGGCCCGCGTGAAGACCGAGGTGGAGCGGCTTGCCGCCGCTGGCATCACCGGCCCGGTGCCGGCCGACGGCGCGACCGCATCCGGCTCGGGGCTCGATCCGGACATCACGCCGGAATTCGCCCGTGCCCAAGTCAAGCGCGTCGCCGCCGCGCGCGGCGTGCCGGAACCGGAGATCGCCGCCCTGGTGGACCGCTTCACCGAAGGGCGTCTCCTCGGTATTGTGGGCGAGCCCCGCGTCAATGTGCTGCGACTGAACCTGGCGCTCGATGCGCCGAAGTCCTGAAGGGGGTCATGGGCGACGCGAACCGCAAAGCTGAAAACCGCCCCGACCCCGACGCCCTGCTTCAGCTTGCGGCCACCGAGGGACGCGGCAGGCTGACCCTCTTCCTGGGCGCGGCCCCCGGGGTCGGCAAGACCTTCGCGATGCTGACCCGCGCGCGTCGCCTGAGCTGCGAAGGCGTCGATGTCGTCGTCGGCCTGGTCGAGACGCACGGCCGCGCCGAGACGGCGGCCCTGCTCGACGGGCTGGAGGTGTTGCCCCGCCGACAGGCCGAGCACCAGGGCCGTACGATCGAGGACATCGATCTCGACGCGGCACTCGCCCGCCGGCCCCGCATCATCATCGTCGACGAACTTGCCCACACGAATGCGCCCGGAAGCCGCCACCCCAAGCGCTATCTGGACATAGAGGAGTTGCTCGCGGCCGGCATCGACGTCTGGTCGGCGATGAACATCCAGCATCTGGAAAGCCTGTCCGACGTCGTTGCCGGGATCACCGGCGTCCCTGTCCGGGAGCGCGTGCCGGACACCGTCCTGCAACGCGCCGACGAGGTGCTTCTGGTCGATCTCGCGCCCGCCGAGCTCATCGAACGGCTGAAGGAAGGGAAGGTCTACCTGCCCGAGAACGCCCGGCGCGCCGTCGAAAGCTTCTTCCGCCTCGGCAACCTGACGGCCCTGCGCGAAATGGCGTTGAGGCGCACGGCCGACCGCGTTGACGACCAGATGGTCGATTACCTCAAGCAGAATGCGATCGAGGGTCCGTGGCAGACGACCGAGCGGCTGCTCGTGTGCATCGGCCCGGATAGGCTGTCCGAGAAGGTCGTGCGCACCGCTGCCCGTCTGGCAGCGGGCCTCAATGCGCCGTGGCTGGTCGTCTCGATCGAACGTGCCGACAGTCCACCGCCCCCATCCGAAGCGTCTCAGCGGCTGGTGGCGACCTTCAAGCTCGCCGAGAACCTCGGCGCGGAGACACGCCGGGCGACTGGCCAGGATTTCGTGGAGGAGATACTCAAGACAGCGCGGCGCGAACACGTTACCCAGATCGTCATTGGCGGGCGCCGCCAGCCGTTTCCTGCCAGGCTCTGGCGAAAGTCGCTGCCCGATGCGCTGATCGGGCGCGCATCGGGCATCGGCATCCATGTCGTTACCGGTGAGGAACCAGCCCCGCCGCAGGAACCGCGTAGAGGCCCGCGCGGATGGCTCTCCAGCAGGCAGCCCAGAAGGGAGATCGGCCTCCCGGTCGTTGCGGTCCTCGCCGCGAGCATTCTGGGATCGCTGATCGAGCACTTCGTCGAACTTCCCAACGTGTCGCTGCTCTATTTTCTCGCGGTGCTGGTTTCGGCCGTCTATGCCGGCTACTTCGCGGCGTTGCTGGCGGCGGTTCTTTCCGGCCTCGCCTACAACTTCTTCTTCATCCCGCCGATCGTCACCTTCACCATCGCCTCGCCACACGAGGTGTTCGGCCTCATCGTCTTCATCATCGCTGCGCTGATCTCGGGGGGGCTCGCCTCGCGGATAAGCGAACAGGCCGCGACGGCGAGCCGCCGGGCGGCCTCGACACAGGCGCTCTACGATTTCTCGCGCAAGCTTTCCGGAACGGCGAAATCCGACGATGTGATCTGGGTCGCGGTCACGCAGATACGGGCCTCGCTGCGGGGCGACGTGGTGCTCTTGTCGGTGAATGCGGGCGAACTGGCGCTGGCGGCAGCCTGGCCGCCCGACACGGAGCTCGACGTCACCGACATGATGGCCGCGCGCTGGGCAATGGAGAAGAACGAACCCGCAGGCAACGGCACCGGCACCCTGCCTGCCAGCCCGTTCCAATTCCGGCCGATCACCGCCTCGACCGGTGTCGTCGCGGTGGTCGGCTTCCGGCAGGCAGGAAAGGTCCTGGAACCCGAGGAAGAACAGGGTTTGGGCTCGATCCTCGACCAGACGGCGATCGCCATCGACCGGGCCAGGCTCTCCCAGGAAAGTCTCGAGCAGGCGGCGCGCCTGGAAGGCGAGCGGTTCCGCTCCGCGCTGTTGTCGTCGATCTCTCACGATCTGAAGACGCCGCTCGCGACCATCACCGGCGCGGTCTCCAGCCTGCGCGAGCTGGGCGACAGGATGACGGCGGAAAGCAGGAACGATCTGCTCGCCTCCATCGAGGAAGAGAGCGACCGGCTGGCGCGCTTCGTCGCCAACCTGCTCGACATGACCCGGATCGAGGCCGGCGCGCTGGATGCGAGGCGGGACTGGGTCGATGTCGGCGACGTCATCCACGGCACCCTGCAGCGCGCCGCCCGCTATTTCCCCGGCCGGACCATCGCGAGCAGCGTCGATCAAAACCTGCCGCTGATCCGCGGCGACAGCGTGCTTATGGGCCAGGTGCTGTTCAACCTGGTCGACAACGCGGTGAAGCATGGCGGCGACGATGCGATCAGCGTGCAGGCAAGGACGGAAGCGGACCGGGTCGTCATCTCCGTCACCGACCTTGGCAAGGGCATCCCCGCCGAAGATCTGGAGAACATCTTCGAGAAGTTCGTCCGGCGCGACAGGCCGGACGGAAGGGCTCCAGGCACAGGATTGGGCCTTGCCATCGCGAGAGGATTCGTGGAGGCGATGGGTGGCACGATCGTCGCGGAAAGCCCGGCCGTGAAGCGGCGCGGCACCCGTATCACTGCGCGTCTTCCGGCAGCCGCCGCCGACGACACCGCGCCGGAGGATCAATGAGCAAGGAACTAATTCTCGTCGTCGACGACGAACCGCAGATCCAGCGTTTCCTGCGTCCGGCGCTCGAGGCGGCGGGCTATGAGGTCGTGGAAGCGCCGAACGGCGCGGCTGCACTGCGGGCGGCCGCGACTTCCGCCCCTGCGCTGGTGATCCTCGATCTCGGCCTGCCGGACATGGACGGCAAGGAAGTGATCGCCAGGCTGCGCGGTTGGTCGAAGGTGCCGATCATCATCCTTTCGGCGCGCGACCAGGAGACGGAGAAGATCGCCGCCCTCGACACCGGCGCCGACGACTATGTCGAGAAGCCGTTCGGGATCGGCGAGCTGACGGCGCGCATGCGCACGGCGCTCCGCCACCGGATACAGGATGCCGGCGAGGTCACCGGGATCAGCGTCGACGGCCTCGAAATCGACGCGCTGCGCAGGATCGTCAGGCGGGACGGCAAGGCGCTGAAGCTGACGCCGAAAGAGTACGACCTTCTGCTGCTGCTCGCGCGGCATGCCGGCCGGGTGGTCACGCACAGGACGCTCCTGACATCGGTATGGGGCCCTGCCCATGGCGAAGACCTGCAATATTTGCGCGTCTTCATCGGCCAGCTGCGCGGCAAGATCGAGCACGACCCGGCCGACCCGAAGATCATCCGTACCGAACCCGGCGTCGGCTATCGGTTCATGCCGGACTAGGCGTTCAGTTCGGGCGACGCGAGGACGTGAACAGCGAACTCGACCGGATGCAGATCAACGCCGCGCCGGCACGGTGTCGACAGCGCGCTCATCGAATCCTTGTCTGCTTTAGTGGGTTAAAAGGAGTTCCTTGGAGCCATAGGTGCCGTTCGAACGGCAAGTTCACATCGACAGATAAGGGGCCGTCTGCTGACCGTCGGGATCGGGGCCGTAACCGGAGTGTCCGGTGCGGGTCAGCTTCGGCAGTAAGCCGCCATTTCATTCAACGGAAAAACCTTCGGCCACCATAGTCTTGTATCGTTTTGTGCTTTAGTGCAGACTTTGAGCACAAGATGATGAGGGGCAAATGCAAGTCGAAGTCGCGCGGAGCGTTGGCCGGTTCGTGGGACTAGAGCAGCCGAGGACGCTATCAACCCGTTTCCTGCAAGTAGCCGAGATCGTTGGGACCCGAGTTAACTGGAGCCAAGTCGATCAAGGCACGCCGGTACACATGGAGAGGAGCAATGGGTATCTGCTCTGCCTTCAGCGCCGCTACCTCCCTAGCTACCACTATTGGGTAAATGGCAAGCCAGTTTCTTCGATGCCTTTGCACGGCGGACAATTCCTGCTCCTGGACCTTAATGAAGACCATGCCTCGGTGACCAAAGGCACCGTGGACTGCCTCTCGATGTACACCTCTGCCGAGGCACTGCAGCGATTCCAGGAAGAGCATGATTTGCGGCCAATGGGGAAGCTTCGAACTGCCAACGGCGTCGCCCTGAGCGATCCGATGATAAGCAACTTGGGAGAGTGTCTTGTCCCCGCTTTTGAGCGGCCGGATCTTTTGTCCCGATTGTTCGCTGATCAGTTGGCGGCGGCACTTATGACCCATCTCAGCGCGTTCTATTCGGAACAGCCTACGGCACTGCAGCGTGTCAGGGGTGGCTTGGCACGCAGGCATGAGCGTCTGGCAAAGGAGATGCTCCTCGCCAACTTGGACGGAGAGATCGGCCTGGAGGAACTAGCGCGGACATGCGGTCTATCTAGGAGCCACTTCGCGCGGGCTTTCAAAGCCAGCGTAGGATTGTCGCCTTTCCAGTGGCTAGTTACGCAACGCGTGGAACATGCGAAAAGCATGCTTCTAAATTCGGATCTGCCTGTTGGCGAAATTGGCCTTGACTCTGGCTTTTCAGACCAAAGCCATTTTACCCGCATCTTTATGAAGTACACAGGTATAACGCCCGCCGCGTGGAGGCGAACGCGGAGGTCTTAGACGACTGCTAAGCTTTCAGCTAAAGACAGCACTCTCATACAAATTGCAGCACTTTTCTCACTGGCCGGCTGGGATGGAGCCGGTAGCGTTCCATGCGCTCAAGATATTGATCCTCACAGCGTGCGGAGCGAACATGACCAACCGAGACCTGAGTTCAGGCGAGGCAGGAAATGCAGAGCATTCCCCGCCTGGCGCCACCTCACTTTCACGGCGCGCAGTCCTTCAAATCGCGGGCGGCGCGGCATCATTTGTTGCCGTTCCTGGCGCGGAAGCCCAGTCTGCGTCGCCAAATGCAACCACGACAGTGGTCAAGGGGTCGATTCAATTCACTGTAAACGGTGAGAGCAAGAAGCTGGAATTTGATCACCGCCAGTCACTTTTAGACCTCCTGCGCGAAACACTGGATCTGACTGGGACGAAGAAGGGCTGCAACACTGGCGCATGTGGCGCATGCACCATTCTCGTCAACGGCAAGAGGATTGTCTCCTGCCTCACGCTGGCGGCCATGCATGATGGCGCCGACATACAGACCATCGAAGGCGTCGCACAGGATGGCGAACTCCATCCACTACAGGAGGCATTCATAGAGCACGATGGGCTGCAATGCGGGTTCTGCACGCCCGGGCAGATCATGTCGGGGCTGGGGTGCATCGCTGAAGGCCACGCTAGCTCGCCCGAAGAGATTCGGTTTTGGATGAGCGGCAACATCTGCCGGTGCGGCGCGTATCCCGGCATTGTCGCTGCGGTGTCGGATGCAGCAGGTAGGGCGTGAAGATGGTCCCGTTCGTCCTGGAAAAGGCCAACGACATCGAGGCTGCTATCGCATCTGCTGCCGCGGGTGGTCGCTACATCGCGGGCGGCACGACGCTCATTGACCTGATGCGGGAGGAAGTCGAGCGTCCCGACCGCCTGATTGACATCAATGCGCTTCCGCTTCGTGACATCGGCGTCGATGGTGGCGATCTGGTCCTTGGAGCCCTCGCCACAATGGCTAACATCGCAGCCCATCCCGATGTGCAGCGCCTTCATCCCCTGATCGCGGAAAGCCTCATCGAGGGAGCATCACCGCAGTTGCGGAACATGGCCTCGATCGGGGGGAACCTCCTGCAGCGCGTCCGCTGCCCCTACTTCCGTATGCTCGACGCAGCATGCAACAAGCGCACCCCTGGATCAGGCTGCGCCGCTCTGGAGGGCTTGAACGCTGGGCATGCCGTGCTGGGTACGAGCGCTCATTGCGTTGCCACGCATCCCTCGGACGTGGCCGTTGCCTTCGTTGCACTTGGGGCGATCATGCGCGTGCGCGGTCCTCACGGAGAGCGAAGCTTTGCCGTGGAAGACCTGTTTCGGCTGCCAGGCGATACGCCGCACCTGGAACATACACTGTTTCCTGGTGAGGTTATCGTCGAAATACGCGTGCCGAGCGGACCATACGGTCGGCGATCTCGCTACCTTAAGGTCCGCGACCGCGCATCTTACGAATTCGCGCTTGTCTCGGCGGCGGTGGCACTGGAGGTGGAGGATGGCGTTATACGTTCTGCGCGTGTCGCTTGCGGCGGGGTCGGGACCAAGCCCTGGCGGATGCGCGGATGCGAAACGGCGCTCACCGGGCGGCCGGTGGACCGAAACGTCTTTGAGGAAGCAGCGTCCCTTTCGACGCTGGGCGCTGAGGCGCTGCACCACAATCACGTAAAAATCGAACTTTTGCCGCGAACCATTGTCCGAGCGCTCGAAATGGCGGGAGAAAGCGCATGACCATAGCCACCATAGGTAAACCTCTGACGCGCGTGGATGGCAGGGCGAAGGTCACCGGAACAGCACTCTACGCCGCTGATTTCAATCAGCCGGACCAGCTATACGCCGTCATAGTTGGCGCAAGCGTTGGTCTCGGGCGCATCACCGACATCATGGCGGCCGAGGTGGAGCGCATGCCGGGTGTCAAAGCGGTGATCACTCACCAGAACGCCCCTCAGCTTCCCTACCTGCCGCACAAGGCTGTGATTGATCCGGCGGTGGGCGAGCGGTTGCATGTGCTGCAGGACGAGATGGTGCGCTTTTATGGTCAGCCAGTGGCCGTTGTGGTTGCCGACACGCTTGACGATGCTGAGCGCGCTGCTGCCGCACTACGCATCCAATACCATTCGAGCCGACCTTTGGTCGATCCCACGGATCAGATGGCTGAAAGGATCGCTCCGAGCGCGGGCCATGCGGATCGATCGCGTGGCGACGCCGACCACGCGCTCACTCAAGCAGCCTACAAGATAGACGCCGTCTATGAGATTGCACGAGAGAACCATAATCCCATGGAGCCGCACGCGACTACTGCCGCGTGGGAGGACGAGCGTCTCATCCTGTGGAGCAAGACGCAGTACATAGCCAATGAGCGGGCGGAGATTGCTGCCGTCTTCGGACTTCCGGTGGAGAGCGTCCAGGTAAACTGTCCCTTCATTGGAGGTGCCTTCGGCACGAGCTTGCGGACATGGCCACATGTGACGCTCGCGGCGCTTGCGGCTCGACATGTCCGACGCCCTGTGAAGCTGGTGCTTACGCGCAAGCAGATGTTCTTCACAACGGGGCATCGGCCGCGCACGCAGCAGAGGGTTGCAGTGGGAGCGAACTCGGAGGGTAAGCTCGTAGGTATCCTGCACGAGGGCGTCGGTGAAACGAGCCGGTACGAGCAGTTCGCAGAGGCGCTGACGGCGGTCACGGACTACATGTATTCGTGTCCCAACGTGCGCACGCAGTACCGGCTGGCGCCGCTTGATACGGGCACGCCAAACCACATGCGCGGCCCAGGGGAGGCGAGCGGCATCTTCGCGCTCGAAAGCGCCATCGACGAACTCTCCTACGCGATGGGCATGGACCCGATAAAGCTTCGATTGCGCAACGAGCCGACCATCGACGAAGCGGAGAACAAGCCTTTTTCCAGTCGCTCGTTAACTCAATGCTATGACGTTGCGGCCGAACACTTCGGCTGGTCGCGCCGAAATCCGGAGCCGAGGTCAATGCGCGACGGTCGCCTTCTCATCGGGATGGGCGCTGCGTCGGCGACATACCCCGCGTTCCAGGCTCCGGCCAACGCCCTTGTCAGATTGATGCCCGACGGATCGGTGGAGGTCGAGGCCGCCGCTAGCGACATGGGGCCGGGCACCTACACCTCGATGACACAGGTGGCTGCGGAATTTCTAGGACTGCCCACGGACCGAATTCGGTTCCGGCTGGGTCGGTCCGATTATCCCGAAACGCCTTCTCACGGTGGCTCCTGGACAATGGCCTCGGTGGGGTCGGCGATCCGGGAGGCGTGCTTCGAGGCGCAAGCGCAAGCTGCCGCACGAGCAACACAGCCCGGCTCGAAGCTACACGGGTTGCTGGCGGCCGATATGGAGTGGGTCGACGGACGCCTACATCGTCGGGGCGATCCCTCCCAGGGTCTATCCTACCAAGACATCGTCAACGGCTCAGGGTCTCCGATTGAGGCGAGAGGTTCTGCACGGCGGGCGCAGGATCTGGCCGAGAAATACTCGATGCATTCGTTCGGCGCAGTTCTGGCGGAGGTAGCAATCGATCCGGACGTGGGAACGATTCGCATGCGACGTGTGGTCGGCGCATACGGCATTGGCCGTGTGGTGAACCCGCTACTCGCCAGGAGCCAATGCACGGGTGGCATGATCGGCGGCATAGGCATGGCTCTGATGGAGCGCACCGTCCTGGATGCCCGCGACGGACGGCCCGTCAACGCGCACATGGCTGACTACCTCATGCCAGTGAACCTGGACGTTCCCCAATTGGAAGCTCACTTCGTCGAGGAGGCCGACCCGCATGTAAATCCGCTCGGCGTGAAAGGTCTTGGTGAAATTGCCCTGGTCGGAACCGCTCCGGCCATAGCGAACGCAGTTTTCCACGCCACCGGAAAACGCATCCGAAAACTGCCGATCTATATCGAGGATGTGCTCGGGAATTGACAGATCGGGAACCCGAGGCGTGTCGGCTATTGGGAAGAGGGAAGTTTAACTAAACGCCCGAGTTGGTGGCGCGTTGCCGTCGGAGTGTAGCGGCCAAACGAATGGCGGCTTTCCAGCTCCGCCACCCAGAATCAGTCCGGCAGGAAACCACCCCCTTCCGGCCATGGCCAGTTTCGCGGGATCGACACTTTCCAAGGAACAAAATAGGAACATCCTCTGCTAAGCAGGAGTCCTTGCGTTGCGCTATGCGGAGCTTCAGGCCACCTCGCACTTCAGCTTCCTTCGTGGCGCCTCGTCGGCCGAGGAGTTGTTCGCGCAGGCCCGTGCTTGCGGGATCGAGGCACTGGGAATCGTCGACCGGAATTCCCTCGCGGGCATCGTGCGCGCGCATGAGGCGGCGAAGACGACTGGGATTCGACTCGTCGTTGGCTGCCGGCTCGATCTCGCCGATGGCATGTCGATCCTTGTCTACCCGACGGACCGAGCCGCCTATTCCCGGCTCTGCCGGATGCTCTCGGTGGGCAAGAAGCGTGGTGGCAAGGCGAAGTGCGTCCTCCACTGGGACGATGTCGCGGCCTACGCGGAAGGACTCGTGGCCGTTCTCGTGCCGGACGAGGCGGATGATCTTACGGCGCTAAACCTTCGTCGCCTGCGCGACGTCTTCCCAGGAAGCGCCTACCTCGCGCTGACCCTGCGCCGCAGGCCCAACGATCAGTTCCGGCTCTACGAGCTGTCGCAGATGGCGCAATCGCTCGGCGTGCGGCGATAGCTGTCTGCAAGTTTTTGGGTAATTGGAAGTTGGAGGGACTTATAACGTGCGAGCTGATCGCGGACCTGCTCGAAGAAACCACCGGTTGCTGCACCTTTCACATGGATGCTAGAGCATCTTCGATGAACGCAGAGTCGGTTTGAGGATTCACGCGATCGGCCTTGTCTGATTCACTGCTGCTGGTGATTTGCCAGGAGGTAATGATGACGAGGAGCCTGAGCGGCGACCTT
>Ga0180217_1002983_pt1 | contig 14756 bp, 11 predicted proteins | sample eDN3rd37CBELigOP_FD_128521 | JGI IMG/M metagenome (GOLD analysis project Ga0180217, IMG submission 128521) | Enriched Organic Plus compost microbial communities from Emeryville, California, USA - eDNA 3rd pass 37_C BE-Lig OP (version 2) (version 2) ... | reverse complement strand
CTATTTCGAGCTGGTGTCGCAGCGCCGCTGGAACCTGGTGCTGAATGACGGGGTGGTGGTCAAGCTGCCGGAGCAGGGCTGGCAGAAGGAGCTGGACGCGCTGGAGCATCTGATCATCGACAAGGGCGTCTTGGAGCGCGACGTCACCGAGATCGATATGCGCTCGGCCACGCATTATTTCTTCCTGCTGCGCGGCGGCGAGCGGCAGGACATGGCGCGGGGGAAGGAAACGTGAGCGAGACGCTGCGCCTGCGCGTGAACAACGAGATTCCGGCCTGGCGGCCGGGGCTGGTGGCGGCGCTGGATGTCGGCACCTCCAAGGTGGTCTGCGTCATCGGCCGGGCCGAGGCGGGGGCGCTGAAGGTGCTGGGCAGTGCTTTGCGCGAATCCACGGGGCTGAAAGCGGGCACGGTCACCAGCCTGGAGGCGGCCGAGGAATGTATCCGCGACTGTGTCGCCGCCGCCGAGAGCATGGCCGACGCCCGCATCCAGAATGTGCTGATCGGCGTCAATTGCGGCCAGCCCGTCTCGGTCACCAGCCGGGCGGTGATGGCCCTGGATGGCGCGCTGGTGGAGGACGAGCATCTGCGCGTGCTCCTGCGCGAAGGCCGCGCCCGCGCCCGCCTGGACGGCCATGAGATCATCCAGTCCGCGCCCACCGCCTATGTGGTGGACGAGGCGCGCGGGGTGAAGAATCCCAGCGGCATGTTCTGCCAAAAGATCGGCGTGGCCATGCATGCCGTGGCGGTGAAGCCGTCGCCCTTGCAGAACCTCAAGCTGGCGGTGGAGCGCAGCCAGCTCAATGTGGTGGGCTCGCTCTTCGGGGCCTATGCCTCGGGCCTCGCCGTCCTCACCGAGGACGAGAAGCAGATCGGCTGCACCGTGATCGACATGGGCGGCGGCGTCACCTCCATCGCCGTCTTCCTGGAAGGCAATCTGGTCTACGCCGATGTCGTGCCGCTGGGCGGCTTCGCCGTCACCTCCGACATCTCCCGCATGCTCTCGGCGCCGCTGTCGGCCGCCGAGCGGGTCAAGACCCTGTTCGGCGCCGCCCTGGGCGAGCTGGACGCGGGCACCGACGTGGTCTCGGTGCCCCAGATGGGCGAGCAGGGCGAGGATACCGCCCTGCGCGTGCCGCGCTCCATGCTCACCCGCATCATCCAGGCCCGGCTGGAGGAGATCTTCGCCGCCGTGCAGGAAAAGCTCCAGGCCTCGGGCTTCGACGTGGCGGCGGGCAAGCGCGCCGTCCTGACCGGCGGCGCCAGCCAGCTTGCGGGCGTGCGCGATCTGGCCGCCCGCGCCCTGAGCAAGCAGGTACGGCTCGGCCGCCCCCAGGCCTTCCCCGGCCTTGCCGCCGCCTCCGCCGGGCCGGATTACGCCACCGTGATCGGCCTTCTGATGGCGGGCGCCACCATGCCGCCGGAGATCATCAACCCTGACCTCGCCGACAAGATGCATGCGGCGGGCGCGAAAAAAGCCTCTTCCTGGTTCACCCGGTTGACCGGCCGGTGGCTGGGATGATTCAACAATATAAGACGAATCAGTTGGGCGATTCGGGCGTGGTCAAGGTGACTTTGGAAAGCCCCTTTCAGTCACTGAGGAGAAATTGAATGGCGATCAATCTGAACGTACCCGAACCCAAGGAATTGCGCCCCCGCATCGTCGTGCTCGGCGTGGGCGGCGCGGGCGGCAACGCCGTCAACAACATGATCGACGCCCATCTGGAAGGGGTGGAGTTCGTGGTCTGCAACACCGACGCGCAGGCCCTGGCCCAGTCCAAGTGCCCGCGCCGCATCCAGCTCGGCGCGCAGGCCACCGAAGGCCTGGGCGCGGGCGCGCAGCCCGATGTCGGCCGCGCGGGCGCCGAGGAATCGCTGCCCGAAATCCTGGAGGCGCTGTCGGGCGCCCATATGGTCTTCATCACCGCGGGCATGGGCGGCGGCACCGGCACCGGCGCGGCGCCGGTGATCGCGCGGGCGGTGCGCGAGGCGGGCATCCTCACCGTCGGCGTCGTCACCAAGCCCTTCGCCTTCGAGGGCGACAAGCGCATGCGCGCCGCCGAGCGCGGCATCGCCGAGTTGCAGGCCTTCGTCCATACGCTGATCGTCATCCCCAACCAGAATCTGTTCCGCGTCGCCAACGACCGCACCACCTTCGCCCAGGCCTTCGCCATGGCCGACGAAGTCCTCCATGCGGGCGTGCGCGGCGTCACCGACCTGATCGTAATGCCGGGCCTGATCAATCTCGATTTCGCCGACATCAAGTCGGTCATCTCCGAGATGGGCAAGGCGATGATGGGCACCGGCGAGGCCGAGGGCGAGGACCGCGCCGCCAAGGCCGCCGACATGGCGATCTCCAACCCGTTGCTGGACGACGTGACCATGAAGGGCGCCAAGGGCGTGCTCATCAACATCACCGGCGGCCCGGACCTGATGCTGTTCGAGGTCGAGCAGGCCGCCAACCGCATCCGCGCCGAGGTGGACCCCGACGCCAACATCATCTTCGGCAACACCATCCTGGAGGAGATGGAAGGGCGCATCCGCGTCTCGGTCGTCGCCACCGGCATCGATGCCGAGCAGATGGCGCTGCCCGAGAAGAAGGTCACCACCCTGCGCACCGCCTTCAAGCCGCAGCCGGTCAAGACAGCGGCGCAGCCCGCGCCCGCGCCGCAGCCGGTGCCCAGCCCGGTGCATGCCCAGGTGAACGCGCTGGCCGAGGAGCTGGGCGCGCCGTCGCCCGCCCCCAGCCAGGCCGAGGATTACATCCTGGGCGGCGCCGATGCGCCGGAGGTGCGGGAAGAGGTGATCCCCGCGCCTGCCGCGCGCTATCCCGCCACCGAGACGGTGCGCTCGCCCGCCGAGATGCCGCTGGCGCAGCGGCCCGCCGAGCCGAAGAAGAGCGGCTGGGGCCTGTTCGGACGCCGCAAGGCCGCCGCCCCGCCCGATCTGCGCCAGGAGCCGGCGCCCGCTCCCGCGCCGCGCGCGGCGGCGCCGCAGGCCCGCGCCAATGTGCAGCCGATGGAGCGCCCGGCCGCGCCGCAGACCCTGGGGGACGATCTGTTCCCGGAGCATGGCACGGACGAGCAGTTCGAGATTCCGGCCTTTCTGCGCCGCCAATCCGGCCAATAATCAGCGCCAAGCGTGTTTGGGAAAGGGCGGCCTTTGCGCCGCCCTTTTTGCTATAAGCACCCCATGACCTTCCGCACCACCCTCGCGCGGGACATCACCGCCACCGGCACCGCGCTGCATGCCGGGGTGCCGGTGACCATGACGTTGTCGCCCGCGCCCGCGGGGCAGGGCGTGGTCTTTGTCCGCGCCGATCTCTCGAACGCCCGCATCCCCGCGCTTTACGACCAGGTGGGCGAAACCCGGCTGGGCACCGTGATCGGGCAGGGCGCGGCCAGCGTCGGCGTGGTCGAGCATCTGATGGCCGCCGTCTCGGGGCTGGAAATCGACGATCTCACCGTCACCCTCACCGGGCCGGAGCCGCCCATCCTGGATGGCGACGCGCTCTCCTATGCCGCGCTGCTGGAACGGGCGGGGCGGAAGGAACAGGCCATGCCGCGCACCGCCATCAAGGTGCTGAAGGACGTCGTGGTGGAGGAGGGCCAGGCCCGCGCCGCGCTGACGCCCGCCGGTCATCTCTCCTATCACCTGGCGATCAGCTTCCCCACCGCCGCCATCGGCACCCAGTGCTTCGACTTCACCGCCTCGCGCGAAGCCTTCCTGCGCGAGATCGCGCCCGCGCGCACCTTCGGCTTCCTGCATGAGCTGGACTATCTGAAGAGCATCAACCGCGGCCATGGCGCCAGCCTGGACAACACCCTGGCGATAGACGGCGACCGGGTGATGAACCGCGAATTGATGCGCTTCCCCGACGAGTTCGTGCGGCACAAGATTCTGGACGCCATCGGCGACATGGCGCTGGCGGGCGCGCCCCTGGTCGGGCGCTTCGAGGGCGTCCGCTCCGGCCATGGCCTCAACAACGCCCTGCTGCGCAAGCTCTTTTCGGAGCCGGGGAATTATGCGCGCGTGGAACTTTGACCGGATAAAGGCTCGCCTCCCCTTCGGCGCGGAGCGCCTGGAAGGGTGGAGGGGTCCCTTTAAGTCGCTCTTCCCTGAAAGGCCCACCCTTATGTATAAAGTGCCCACCCTGGCGAAGGCTGAGTCATCGCCTGCCTAAGGCTTTGTTTCAGCTAGGAAATCGCGCCGGAGACGAACCGCATGACGCCGACCCGCCTTCCGCGCCCCGCGCGCGCCGCCGTCCTGGCCCTGTCGCTGGCCGCCGGGAGCGTGCTCCTGTCCGGCTGCTCGCTGTTCGGCAACAGCGACGCCCCCGACGTCAACCGCGACGCCGCCAACTACCGCGAGCGCCCCATCGCCCTGATCTATGCCGATGGCTGGGCGGCGATCCGCGCCGGCAACTGGGCGCTGGCCGCGGCCCAGTTCAACGAGATGGAGCGCCAGCATCCCTATTCGCCCTGGGCGCGCCGGGCCATGCTGATGAGCGCCTTCTGCTCCTATCAGGCCAATCTCTATGCCGACGCCATCGCCACCGCCGACCAGTACATCGCCCTGCATCCGGGCAGCAACGAGGTGTCCTATGCCTTCTATCTGAAGGCGGTGTCGCTCTATGAGCAGATCGTGGATGTGGGCCGCGACCAGAGCGCCACGCGCGACGCGCTGGTGGCGCTGCAGGATGTGGTGCAGCGCTTCCCCGACAGCGAATATGCCCGCGACGCCAGCCTGAAGATCGACCTGACGCTGGACCATCTGGCGGGCAAGGAGATGGCGGTGGGCCGCTATTACCTGATGCGCCGCGACTATATCGGCGCCATCAACCGCTTCCGGGTGGTGGTGGAGCAGTACCAGACCACGCCGCAGATCGCCGAGTCGCTCTCGCGCCTGACCGAGGCCTATTACAGCCTGGGCCTGGATACCGAGGCCCAGACCGCCGCTGCCGTGCTGGGGGCCAATTATCCGGGCTCGGCCTGGTATCAGAACGCCTACAACATCCTGCGCGGGCGCAACCTTTCCCCGCGGGAAGACAAAGGCTCCTGGATCAGTCAGGCTTTCCGCCGCATCCTCTGATTCCGGGTTGGGCGTGCTCTCGGCACTGACCATTCGCGACATTGTCCTGATCGAGCAGGCGGCGCTGGAGTTCGCTCCCGGCCTCAATGTGCTGACGGGCGAGACCGGCGCGGGCAAATCCATCCTTCTGGATTCGCTGGGCCTGGCGGTGGGCGCGCGCGGCCGCGCCGCGGTGCGCGCCGGGGCGGCGCAAGGGGCGGCCACGGCGGTGTTCGAGCCGCCCGCCCGCCATCCGGCCCGCGCCCTGCTGGCGGCGCAGGAGATGCAGGCCGATGGCGAGATCGTGCTGCGCCGCAGCCTCGCCGCCGACGGCAAGAGCCGCGCCTTCGTCAACGACCAGGCGGTGGGGGTGGGGCTGCTCAAGGAGCTGGGCGGGCTGCTTCTGGAAGTGCATGGCCAGCAGGATGACCGCGGCCTGTTCGACGCCGCCACCCACCGGCTGCTGCTCGATGCTTTCGGCGGGCTGGACACCGGTCCCGTCGCTGCCGCCCATGCCGCCCTGGCCGCCGCGCGGGCGCGGCTGGAAGGGCTGAAAGCGCTGGCCGCCAGGGCGGAAGCCGAGGCGGACTATGTCCGCGCCGCCGCCCGCGAGCTGGCCGATTTCGCGCCCGAGGCGGGCGAGGAAGAGAAGCTTGCTGCCGAACGCGCCCTGATGATGAACGCCGCCAGGCTGGCGGAAGAGATTTCCATCGCCTCCGACGCCCTCTCGGGCGAGCGCGGGGCGGAAAGCCAGCTCGCCCTGGCGCTCAAGAAGCTCTCGCGCCTGCCCGCCGAGGCGCGGCCGCTGGCGCAGGCCGCCGAAACCGCGCTGGAGCAGGCCTATGCCCTGGCTGACGAGGCGCGGCGGGAGCTCGACAGCCTGCTCGCCCGCCTCGACACCGACACCGGAGCCTTGGAAAAGGCGGAGGAGCGCCTCTTCGCCCTGCGCGCGCTCGCGCGCAAATACGGCGTGGCGCCGGATGCGCTGCCCGCGCTGGCGGAAGACTTCCGCCGCAAGGAAGAGGCGCTGGTCACGGGCGGAGATCAGATCAAGCGCGCCGAGGCCGAGGCCGCCGCCGCGCACAACGCCTATATGCAGGCCGCCCAGGCCCTGTCGCAGGCCCGCGCCGCCGCCGCGAAGACGCTGGAGGCCGCCGTCGCCGCCGAGCTGGCGCCGCTCAAGCTCGCCCATGCCCGCTTCCGCGTCGCCCTGCAGCCGCTGGAAGAGGGCGGGCCCGCGGGGCTGGAGCGCGTGGTCTTCGAGGTCGCCACGGTGGAGGGCCAGCCCTTCGGCTCGCTGGCCAGGATCGCCTCGGGCGGCGAATTGGCGCGCTTCTCTCTGGCGCTGAAGGTGGCGCTGGCCGGGACCGCCGCGCCCGCCGCCATGGTGTTCGACGAGGTGGACCGCGGCGTGGGCGGGGCGGTGGCCGATGCGGTGGGGACACGCCTGCAGCGTCTGGCGGAAAACACCCAGGTCCTGCTGGTGACGCATTCGCCGCAGGTGGCGGCCCGGGCGGCGCGGCATTTCCGCATCAGCCGCGTGAAGGACCGCACGAAGATCGAGATGCTGGATGACGCCGAGCGGCTGGAGGAGATCGCGCGCATGCTCTCGGGCGCCCAGGTCACCGACGAGGCCCGCGCCGCCGCCCGCCGCCTGATGGCCGAAGCGAGCGCGCCGCCGAAGAAGCAGCGCAAGCGGGCATGAGCGCCAAACCCGTCGAAAAACTCTCCTCGCAGGAGGCCGAGAAGGAACTCGACCGGCTGGCGAAGCTGATCGCCGAGCATGACCGCCGCTATTATGGCGAGGACGCGCCCACCGTCTCCGATGCCGAATATGACGCGCTGCGGCGGCGCAACAGCGAGATCGAGGAGCGTTTCCCGCTGCTGGTGCGGCCCGACAGCCCCACCCATCGCGTCGGCGCCAAGGCCTCGGTCAAGTTCGCCAAGGTCGTCCATCGGGTGCCCATGCTCTCGCTGGACAATGCCTTCGACGAGGCCGATGTGGCCGACTGGCTGGCGCGCGTCCGCCGCTTCCTTGGCCTCAAGCCCGAAGAGGCGCTGACCGTCACCGCCGAACCCAAGATCGACGGCCTGTCCGCTTCGCTGCGCTATGAGAACGGCGTCTTCGTGCAGGGCGCGACGCGCGGCGACGGCATGGAGGGCGAGGACATCACCGCCAATCTGCGCACCATCGCCGGCATCCCCCTGCGCCTGAACGGCAAGCCGCCCAAGCTGCTGGAGGTGCGCGGCGAGGTCTATATGACCCACAAGGCGTTCGAGGCGCTGAACCGCAAGCAGGAGAAGGAAGGCCGGCCGGTCTATGCCAATCCGCGCAATTCCGCCGCCGGTTCGGTGCGCCAACTCGATCCGGCCGTCACCGCCGGGCGGGCGCTCAACTTCCTGGCCTATGGCTGGGGCGAGATTTCCGGCCTGCCGGACGATACCCAGTCGGGCGTGGTGCGGGCCTTCGCGGCATACGGCCTGCCGGTCAATCCGCTGGTCCGCTGCGACACGCTGGAGGCGCTGCTCAAGGTCTATCGCGACATCGCCGCCCGGCGCGCCACCCTGGGCCACGACATTGACGGAGTGGTGTACAAGGTGGACCGGCTGGACCTCCAGGCGCGGCTGGGCTTCGTCTCGCGCAGCCCGCGCTGGGCGATCGCGCACAAATTCCCCGCCGAGCGGGCCGAGACGGTGCTGGACGGCATCGAGATCCAGGTGGGCCGCACCGGCAAGCTGGCGCCGGTGGCGCGGCTGAAGCCGGTGACGGTGGGCGGGGTAGTGGTGAAGAACGCCACCCTGCACAATGAGGACGAGATCGCGCGCCTGGATGCGCGCATCGGCGACCATGTGGTGATCCAGCGCGCGGGCGATGTGATCCCCCAGATCGTGACCGTTCTGAAAGAGAAGCGCCCCCGAAACGCGCGCCCCTACAAATTCCCCGACACCTGCCCGGTCTGCGGCAGCCATGCCGTGCGCGAGGTGGACGAGAAGACCGGCAAGAGGGACGTGGACCGGCGCTGCACCGGCGGCCTCATCTGCGACGCCCAGACGGTGGAGCGGCTGCGCTATTTCGTGTCGCGCGACGCCTTCGACATCGAAGGGCTGGGCGGCACCCTGATCGAGCTGTTCCATGACCGGGGCCTGCTCAGGGAGCCCGCCGACATCTTCGCCCTGACCGGCAAGCCCAAGGCGGTGGCGCAGGTGCTGGCGGAGCATCGCGCCGCCCTGAGCGAGGAGCGCCGCGAGGCGAAAGGCCAGGGGCCGGTGAAGGCCAAGGCGAAGAAGAAGGACGAGGAGGGCGCGGGCAAGCAGGTGGAAAACCTGATGGCCGCCATCGAGCGCCGCCGCACCATCCCGCTCGACCGTTTCATCAACGCGCTGGGCATCCGCCATGTCGGCGAGACCACGGCGCGCCAGATCGCCCGGCATTATCTCAGCCTGGACGCCTTCCTGGAGGCGATGAAGAGCGAGGACGTGCAGGCGGAACTGCGGCACATCGAAGGCATCGGCGCCGTGGTGGCCGAGGCCATCGGCGACTTCTTCGACGAGAAGCATAATCGCGAGGCGCTGGCCCGGCTGCTGGCATGGCTGACGGTGACGCCCATGCCCGCGCCCGCCAAGCACTCGCCCGTCTCGGGCAAGACCGTGGTCTTCACCGGCACGCTGGAGAAGATGACCCGGGCCGAGGCCAAGGCCCGCGCCGAGGCGCTGGGCGCCAAGGTCTCAGGCTCCGTCTCCGCCAAGACCGACATCGTCGTGGCGGGGCCGGGCGCTGGCAGCAAGCTGAAAGAGGCCCAGAAGCACAATGTCCAGGTGATGGACGAAGAGGCGTGGCTGACACTGATCGGAAATTGACTCGCCATGGGCAGACTCGCCATGGGCGGGCCTCATCCTGAGCGTGTCGAAGGATGGCCCGCCATCCAGCGGTCAATAGCTTGCGCCACAACCTCTTATTGTCATGCCCGTGGAAGCGGGCATCCAGGGATCATGGCGCGCCGCTGGTCGCTCAGAGCGCGGCATCAAACCGCCACCGTCGCCCGTTCCAGCCAGGCCCGCGTTCCCTCGTCCACCAGATGCGACAGCGTCTCGCGCACCCTTGCGTGATAAAGGTTGAGCCATTCGCGCTCCTGCGCCGTCAGCAGATCGGGGGCCACCAGATTGAGGTCGATGGGCGCCAGCGTCAGCGTCTCGAAGCCCATCATCTTCCGCTCCCCGCCCAGGTCCCTGGGCGGCGTCACCACCACCAGATTTTCGATGCGGATGCCATATTCGCCCGTCTTATAATAGCCGGGCTCGTTGGAGCAGATCATGCCCGGCAGCAGGGCCTGCGCCACCGGCCGCTTGGAGATGTTCTGCGGCCCCTCATGCACCGACAGATACGATCCCACGCCATGGCCGGTGCCATGGTCGTAATCCAGCCCCGCCTCCCACAGCGGCCGCCGCGCGAAAGCGTCCAGCGCCATGCCGATGGTGCCTTCGGGGAAATGCGCGGTGGCGAGCGCGATATGGCCCTTGAGCACGCGGGTGAAGCGGTCCTTCATCTCGGCCGTGGCCGTACCCACCAGGATGGTGCGGGTGACGTCGGTGGTGCCGTCGGGATATTGCGCCCCCGAATCCAGCAGGAAGATCTCGTCCCGGCCGATGCGCCGGTTGCTGGAGCGGGTGACGCGGTAATGCACGATGGCGCCGTTGCCGCCCGCCCCGGTGATGGAATCGAAGGACAGGTCCTTCAGGCAGCCGGTGGCGCGGCGGAAGCCTTCCAGCTTTTCCGCCGCTTCGATCTCGGTCAGCGTGCCGTCGGCCGCCGCCACCGCGAACCAGGCCAGGAAGCGTGACAGCGCCGCCCCGTCGCGGATATGGGCCTTGCGCATGCCCTCGATCTCCAGCGGGTTCTTGCAGGCCTTGGGCAGCAGGCAGGGATCGGGGGCGCGGATGATCCTGGCGCCCTGCTTGCTCAACCGCTCGAACACGGCATGGGCGGCGGTGGCCGGGTCGGCCAGCACGGCATGGCCCGCCAGATCGTTCAGCGCGGCGGTGAACTCCTCCGGGGCGCGCAGGCGCACGCCGTCGCCCAGATGCGCGATCAGCTCCGGGCTGCGCTTGCGTTCGTCCAGGAACAGATCGCTGGTCGCGTCATGGTAGAGGATGGAAAAGCCCAGCACAAAGGGCGTGTGCGGCAAATCGCTGCCGCGGATATTGTGCAGCCAGCAGACGGAATCGGCCAAGGTGATCACCGCCGCCCGCGCGCCCATCTTCTTCAGGCTTTCAGCCAGCCGCGCCCGCTTGTCCTGTGCCGTCTCGCCCGCCAGGTTGAAAGGATGCGGCACGGCGGGACGCATGGGCGGCGGCGGCTGGTCGGCCCATACCGCGTCGATGGGATTGTCCTCCACCGCCACCAGCACCGCGCCCGCCTGCTCGGCGGCGCGCGCCAGATGGCCGATGCTGTTGGCGGACGACAGCCAAGGATCGAAGCCGATGCGCGCGCCTCTGGGCACATTGCCGGGAATCCAGCCCTGCGGCCCTTCCGCCACCAGATCGCGCGGTTCGAACAGCGCAAGGTCGGTCTGATTCTGGACCTGCAATGTATAGCGCCCGTCCACGAAGATCGCGGCCCGGTCCATCAGCACCACCGCCGCGCCTGCCGAGCCGGTGAAGGCGGTCAGCCAGGCCAGCCGCTCGTCATGCGGGGCGAGATATTCGTCCTGCTGCGCGTCGCTGTGCGGCACGATGAAGCCGTCCAGGCCGCGCCTGTGCAGCTCGGCGCGCAGCAGCGCCAGGCGCGGCGCGCATTGCGCCTTGTCGGAGACTTCCTCGAAGCTCTGGAACGGGACGTGCTGGTTCATGTCCCGATGCTACCGCTAGGCTCTTTCCAGCACCAGCGCGCTCCATGGGCCCATGCGGCGCCGGCCCAAAAGGCGCAGCCGGTTATAGAAGCTCGTCACCAGCAGTTCCTGGTTGTTCAGAAGCCCCGACAGCACCAGCGTGCCGCCCGGCGCCAGCGCCCGCTGGATGGCGGGGGCCAGCCGCGTCAGCGGCCCCGCCAGGATGTTGGCCAGGATCAGGTCATAGGGCGCGCCGGTCTTCAGCAGCGGATTGTCCAGGCCGTCGGCGGTGACGGCCGCCACCAGCGGTCCCACGCCATTGGCGCGGGCATTCTCGCGCGTCACCGCCACCGCCACCGGGTCTATGTCCGATGCCAGCACCTTCCTGCGCCACAGCTTCGCCGCGCCGATGGCGAGCAGGCCGGTGCCCGCGCCCAGGTCCAAGACGTTCTGGAACGCCGCCTGGCTCTTCGCCAGATCGCTCAGCACCGAGAGGCACAGCGCCGTAGTCTCGTGATGGCCGGTGCCGAAGGCCAGGCCCGCCTCGATGCGGATGGGGATGACGCCGGGCGGCACGGCGCCCGCGTCATGGGCGCCATAGACGAAGAAGCGCCCGGCCCGCACTGGCGGCAGGCCTTCCTGGCTGAGGCGGATCCAGTCCTGATCGGGCAGGGGCGCCACCGTCACGGCGCGGCCCGCCACCCTGGCGAGATAGGCGGATACAGGTTCTTCCGTATACAGAGCTTCCACCACCGCTCCGTCGGCGAAGGGCTCTTCGGCGATCAGCACCGCCTGCGCGCCGCCCGCCAGCTCCAGGGCGGCGGCCAGGTCGGCGGCGTCCGTCTTGGCGCAGGCGATGGAGGCCTTCCAGAGAGGTGGATTTGTCATGCGGGCGGCGTTTCGGTTGCTGGCGCGGGCGGTATGGCGTGATAGTCTGCCGCCGTCAAATAGAAGGGGAACGCCCATGAAGAAACTACTGCTCGCCGCCGCGCTCACGCTGCCCGCCGCCATGGTGCTGGCCCAGGCGCCCGCGCCCGCCCCGGCGCAGGCTCCGGCCGCCGCGCCCGCCGCGGGCCGTGGCGCCGCGCCGGCCCAGCCTGCGGGGCCCCTTGCCAGCACCCGCGCGTCGGACGGCCAGGCCGTGGTCGTGACCGCCGAGCAGATCACCCAGCTCGCCCAGCGCCTGCGCCAGGCCTATGCCGCGGCCCAGATCAAGAACCCCAACATGCGCCAGGCCATCATCGAGGCCACGCCCTATACGCTGGGGCTGGAGCATCGCGTGGGCAAGGCCAACGCCTCGGTCCATCCCGGCCATGCCGAGCTGATGATCGTGATCGAGGGCTCGGGCCTCTACACCCATGGCGGCACGCTGGTGAATGCGGGCGCGCCCACCACCGGCGCGCTGCCCAGCATCGTGGGCAGCGACATCGCGGGCGGCGTCACGCGCAATGTCAACAGGGGCGACATCTTCATCGTGCCCGAGAACACCCCGCATATGCTCCTGCCCGATCCGGGCGGCCCGCTGCTGGTGGCCACGGTGCATGTGCCGCGCGCGGGAAGCTGGGCCGCGCCCCAGCCGGGCGGCCGCGGCGCCAACACGCCGCCCAAGCTGGGCACCCTGGCGGCCGACCTGCCCGTCATGTATGCCGCCGCGCGCCAGGCGCTGCCGGCCGCGCCGCGCTTCTTCGCCGGCGGCACCCTGGTGTCGCTGCCGCCCTACCGCGTCGGCCTGGAGATGCGCTCGCCCAAGGGCATCGCCTCGGTGCACAAGAACAATGCCGAGTTCATGTGGGTGCTGGAAGGCGAAGGCGTGATCGAGACCGGCGGCACCGTCACCAATCCGCGCGACACCGGCGCCAATATCGACGGCGACGCCATTGTGGGCGGCACCGAGCATCAGATGAAGAAGGGCGATTTCATCTTCGTCCCGAAGGCGGTGCCGCACCTGGCGCGCAGCAACGGCACCTTCGTGCTGGCGACGATGCATGTGCCGGGGGATGCGCCGTGAGACGCGACCGCGCGTAGCGCGGCAAATCGGTCCGGTGGACCGATTTGAGCGTCGAACGCCGCGAGCCCAAGCGAGCGGCACGCGCAGAATGAAAAAGGCGCTCCGGTCATTCGCCGGGGCGCCTTTTGCTTTCAGGCCCGGCTGACGAACTGGTCGATGACCTTCTTCTCGCCCGCCTTGTCGAAATCCACCGTCAGCTTGTTGCCCTCGACGAAGACGACGCGGCCATAGCCGAACTTCTGGTGGAAGACCCGCTCGCCCCGCGCATAGGCGCTGGAGGCGGGATCGGAGGTCTGCACATTCCAGGCCTGGGCCTCGATGGTGGGCGGGCGGCTGCGCACATATCCCGCCGCCTTGTTGGCCTGGGCGCGCTTCCAGCCGGGAGAGTCATAGGTGCTGCCGAAGCTGGCCCCGCCCGCATTGTCGCGGAAGCCTGCCGCGCCGCCATAGAAGCCGTCATCCATGGTCATCTCGACATGGGCCTCGGGGATTTCCTTCAGGAAGCGCGAGGGTAGGGCGCTTTGCCATGACCCATGCACCCGGCGGTTGGCGGCGAAGGACAGGCGCAGCCGCTGCTTGGCCCGCGTCAGGCCGACATAGGCCAGGCGGCGCTCCTCCTCCAGGCCCGCCAGCCCGTTCTCGTCCATGGTGCGCTGGGAGGGGAACAGCCCTTCCTCCCAGCCGGGCAGGAAGACGGTGTCGAACTCCAGCCCCTTGGCGGCATGCAGGGTCATCAGGTTGATGCGGTCGCCCGATTCGTCCTGGGCGATCTCCATCACCAGGCTGACATGCTCCAGGAAGGCGGCCAGGCTCTCGAATTCCTCCATCGAGCGGACGAACTCTTTCAGGTTGTCCAGCCGCCCCGGCGCCTCCGCCGACTTGTCGGCCTTGAGCATGTCGGTATAGCCGCTTTCGTCCAGCACCATCTCGGCCAGCTCGGTATGGGGCAGCACGCGCGCCGTCTCGCTCCAGCGCGCGAAATCGGCCGCCAGCGTTCCCAGCGCCTTGCGCGCCTTGGGCGGCAGCTCGTCGGTGTCGGCGACCTCGCGCGCCGCCGCCAGCAGCGGCAATTGCCGCGCCCGGGCATAGGCATGCAGCGCCGCCACCGAGGCGTCGCCGATGCTGCGCTTGGGCCGGTTGACGATGCGCTCGAAGGCCAGGTCGTCATCGCCCTGGGCGATCAGGCGCAGATACGCCATGGCGTCGCGGATTTCGGCACGCTCATAGAAGCGCGGGCCGCCGATCACGCGATAGGGAATTCCAAGTGAGATGAAGCGGTCTTCGAATTCGCGCATCTGGAAGGAGGCGCGCACCAGGATCGCCATCTGGCCGTAAGGGTGCCCCCGGGCGTGCAGGTCTTCCGCCTCGGCGGCGACGTTGCGGGCTTCCTCTTCCGCGTCCCAGACGCCCGCGACGCGGATCTTCTCGCCCGGATCGCCTTCCGTCCACAGCGTCTTGCCCAGCCGCCCCTTGTTGGCGGCGATCAGACCCGAAGCGGCGCCCAGGATCACGGGGGTGGAGCGGTAATTGCGCTCCAGCCGGATCACCTTGGCGCCGGGGAAGTCGCGCTCGAAGCGCAATATGTTCTCCACCTCCGCCCCGCGCCAGGCATAGATGGACTGGTCGTCATCGCCCACCACGCAGACATTGCCGGAGGCCGAGGCCAGCAGCTTCAGCCACAGATACTGGACCACATTGGTGTCCTGATATTCGTCCACCAGCATGTAGCGGAAGCGGTCGCGGTAGTCGGCCAATATGTCGGGATGGCTCCTCAGGATGTGCAGCGTCTCCAGCAGCAGATCGCCGAAATCGCAGGCGTTAAGCGTGCGCAGCCGTTCCTGGTACTGGCTGTAG
>Ga0180217_1002982_pt1 | contig 14774 bp, 12 predicted proteins | sample eDN3rd37CBELigOP_FD_128521 | JGI IMG/M metagenome (GOLD analysis project Ga0180217, IMG submission 128521) | Enriched Organic Plus compost microbial communities from Emeryville, California, USA - eDNA 3rd pass 37_C BE-Lig OP (version 2) (version 2) ... | reverse complement strand
GCCGCCGCCGCCAGCAGCTCGCGAGCGATACGCGCCTTTCCAAGACGGCCCTCGTCGATATCCGTTACAATTCCACCACTGCGGCCAGCCCTACCCTCGGGCAGCGCCGCCTCCGGTCGGAAAAGCGCGATGGGAAGTTTCTCTTCCTGTTCCTTTGCGTCGTTTTCCTCGTGCTGGTCGTCTGGATTTCGCGACTGGTGATGACGAACTTGTAATCGCCTTGGTTTGGCGGGCTGCTCGCTCACGCCGGTTTAGGCGGTTCGGCGAAATTCGAAAGCGCTATCTTCGCGCGGAAGCTCCGCACTCCATGACGCTGCCGTGCCCTGCTGGGCATACCGGGTAACTCGCGATATTATACCTTCGCTACCCCGGAGGCAGTTCTGAGGTGCAGTGGGGGCAGCGCGTTGCCTTTGCCGCGATCTGGCTCGTGCAGTAAGGGCACTCTTTTTGCGCCGGGGTGGATGCGGGGGCGGGCGGACGGAGCTTGTTCACGGCCCGAACCACCAGGAAAATCGCAAACGCCACGATCAGGAACTGAATCACCGAATTCGCGAATGTCCCGATCTTGATAACCGAACTCTGGCCGAGCGGGATCACGAAATCCTCAAACGTTTTCGCATCCGGCTGGATCAACGAAAGCGGCGGCGTGATCACATCCTTTACGAGGGAGTTGACGACGGCGGTAAAGGCGGCCCCAATGACGATACCCACCGCCATGTCGAGGACGTTTCCGCGAAGCGCAAATTCCTTGAAATCCTTGAGCATCCCGGCTGTGTAGCACACCCGGGAGCGCGAGAACAGAGGAAAAAAGCCGCAAAAAGCCACAGCTCTACAAGGAGAGGGGAGCGCCAAACCAGCGCGACCCCGATAGCTTTCCGCAATCCCCGGTCGGGAATCCTTACTCTCTCCCCACCGCCTTCGCGACCGCGCGGACGCGGTTGACCAAGTCGGCGAATTCATCGGGGAGAAGCGCCTGCTCGCCGTCGCTCTTGGCAAGTTCGGGCGAGTTGTGCACTTCCACCATCAGGGCGTCCGCCCCGGCGGCAACGGAGGCGAGCGCCATCGCGCCGACATGCTCGCGCAAGCCAACACCGTGCGTCGGATCGACCACGATCGGCAGGTGCGTCTCCGCCCGGAGAACCGGAACGGCGTTGAGGTCGAGCGTGTTGCGGGTATAGGTCTCGAAAGTCCGGATGCCGCGTTCGCAAAGCATCACGTTAAAGTTCCCTTCGCTCAGGATGTACTCCGCGCTCATGAGCAAGTCCTTGATCGTGGCGCTCATGCCGCGCTTGAGCATCACGGGGAGCTTGCTCCGCCCCACTTCCTTCAGGAGGGTGAAATTCTGCATGTTGCGCGCGCCAATCTGAAGGCAGTCGGCATATTGCTCGCAGGCGGCGAGATCCTTGGCGTCCATGATTTCCGTGATCACCGGAAGCCCCGTGACCTCTCGCGCTTCGGCCAGAAGCTTGAGCCCGTCAACCCCCAGCCCCTGGAAAGAGTAGGGAGAGGTGCGCGGCTTGAAAGCGCCGCCCCGGAGGATCTTCGCACCGGCCTTCTTCACGTCGCAGGCGATGGAGACGATCTGCTCCCGGCTCTCAACGGAGCAGGGGCCGCTCATCACCACGATTTCGGGCCCGCCGACAGAGACCCCGCCAACGCTCACCGGGCTGCGCGTGCCACGAAACTCATGAGCGACAAGCTTATAAGGCTTGAGGACGGGCGTGACCGATTCCACGCCGGGAATGGCGGCAAGCGGTTTCTCACGAATCACGTCTTCGGGCCCGATCACGCCGATGATGACGCGGACAGCGCCGCGGCTCACCTCGGTACGGAGGCCCCACTCATGAATGCGATCGACGATGTGATTGATCTGCTCGTCGGTGGCATCAGGTTTGGTGATGATGATCATACGGAAAGAGCGTCGAACTTACGTTGCCGGGCGGGAGCGGGAAAGTTTTTTTCCGGCTTTTTTCGGGCGAAGCCGGAGGGGCTTCCCCGGTGCGGGTATCAGGGTTTTTGGCGTGACATGCGGGGCCGGATTCGGCTCAACTCACCCGCGTGAAAATCGCCCTCCTGTTCCTCCTTCCCCTGGTCGCCATGACGTTCTCCTCCTGCACCACGCTCGCCAACCGCCGGGACATGTACGTTCCCGATGCCTGGGAAGGCCCCTACACGAAGCAGTTGCGCGGACGGGAGTAAGCGGAGGTCGGCAAACGACGCTCCAGGCGCTTCAGCCGCTCAAAATGTTTAAGGCGCTCCCGGCATGAGAGCGCCCTTTTACTCTATTTTGCTCTCTATCTACGCCTTCAGGGCCGCCACCGCGGCCTCGAGGCTCGGGACATCCGAAATCGAGAGAATCGGCGTGCCCTTGCGCGTCCGGTTCAGAAGCCCGGCGAGCACCCCCTTGGGTCCGAACTCGATGAAAAGGTCGATCTTCTCCTCGTCGATCAGCCGCACGAGCGAATCGGCCCAGAGCACCGAACCGGTCACCTGCTCGCGCAGGGCGTTGCGGATCGAGGCGGCATCCGTGACGGGCTGCGCGTCGATGTTGGAGATCACCGTGAAATCGGGCGTCCGGAGCTCCGTCCGGTCAAGCACTTCGCCCAGCTTCCGGTAGGCCGACTCCATCAGCCGGGAGTGATACGCCCCGGCCACTTCCAGTTTCGTGGCGCGGCGGATGTTGAAGTTCTTCGCGATTCCGATGGCGGTGGCGATCTTCGCCTCCTCGCCGGAGATCACGATTTGCCCCGGGGCGTTGATATTGGCGACATCGACATCCGCTTCGGCGGCGAGCTGGCGCACGTCGGCCACTTCGCCTCCGATCATCGCCGCCATCGCTCCGACGGTCGCGTCACATGCCTCCTGCATGAACGCGGCGCGCTGCGCCACGAGCGAGAGGCCCGTATCGAAGGAAAATGTCCCTGCCGAGGCATGGGCGGTGAATTCGCCGAGCGAGAGCCCGGCGGCGGCGACCGCGGTGATCTCCCCCACCTCCTGGCGCAACGCGGCAAGACAGGCGAGCCCGTGCACGAAAAGGGCGGGCTGGCAGTGGATGGTCTTGGTTAGCTCCTCGGCCGGGCCCTCGAAGGCGATCTGGCTCAGCGGGCGATCCAGGAGCGCGTCCGCGCGCTGGAAAAGCTCGGCGGCGGCGGAATAGCGCCCGGCAAGATCCTTGCCCATGCCGACTTCCTGGGCTCCCTGACCGGCGAAAAGAAATGCAATGCGTTTGCTCATGGAAAGCGAATAAAAGTTTACGGAAGTGTTATAAATCCAAAAGGTCGTGAACGCCCCGTGGGGTGGGGCGAACAGGCCGAACAGACTGAAAGGGCCAACCTGGCGGGGCGGGCAGTTTTGCAAGATGCCGGGGCGGCCGCAATGGCAAACTCCACCTGCGTAAAAACGCTCATCCGGCCGGGGCGTTTTAGGGTTGAATCTCCCCTCTCCCCGGCCCATTCTGGCCATATCAGCACGCCGATTTCCATATCGCTCGCCGATCATCTGACCCCGGAAGAACGGGAACAGATCCTCCAGACGATCGAGATGTTCGAATCGATCTCGCAGTCGAATTCCGACGACTACCAGTCGCTCGAAATCCTCAAGGAGGCCTACTGGAAGATCGGGCGACCGACGGATTCGCTGGCCGTCACGCGCAGGCTCGCCGACACCTACCGCCGGCTCGGCCAATACTCTTCCGCGTTCCTGGAATACGAGGGGATGCTTCAGCAGAACCTCGAACCATCCGAGATGGAGGAAATCCAGGCGATCCTCACGGAGCTGGAAGCGAAGCTTTACCCCGGGAAAAGCGCCGCCGCCAAGCCGCACGCTCCCATCGCGCTCGATTTCGGCGTGGATGAGGCGATGATCGAAATCGGCGACACCGCAGTCGCCCCGATCGGGCTGGACGAGGGTGCTGCCGCCAGGCAGGGGCTGGAGCCGTGGAAGGGCGAAACCGCGAACCTGATCGCGACCCCCTCCACCGCAATGCCGAAGAACCTCGGCAGGCGGGCGGCGAATGTTTCACTCGACAGCGACGGCAACGAACCGCTGGCGAAATTTTTGATCCAGCACCGCCTCGTTACCCACGAGATCGTCAACAAGGCGCTGGCCCGCGTTCGCGAGCGCAACGAGGCGGAAGACGTCAAGGAAGGCCGCACCCTGGCCGCCTCGCTGCTGAACGAAGTGGTCGCGGCGGGGGTGAACGTCGAGAGCCTCCTCTCCGGCATCATCGACCGGACAAAATTCGCCTACATCCCTTTGGAGTATTACGACATTGACCGGCAAATCGTGAAAATGCTTCCCGAGAACCTTACCCTCGTGCGGCTGGTGGTGCCGTTCGACATCGTGAGCCGGACGATGATGGTGGCCGTCGACAACCCATTCGACGCGGGCGCGAAGGCGGCGGTGCAGCAGTCGGTCGACTACCACATCCAGTGGCACCTCGCCCAGCCGCAGATCATCCAGAAAGTCCTCCGCGACGTTTATCGCCTGTCCGGCTAGCCTCTTTTTCGGTCCCCTTTTCGCATGGCCAAGTCCTTCGGAGAACGCATTGCCGATGTCCTCATCGAGGACGGGCTGCTCCTGCCCGCGCAGCTCGAGGAGGCGATCAAGATCCAGAAGGAGCAGGGGGGACGCCTGGTCAAGCTGCTCACGGAAAAGGGGTTCGTTACCGAGCAGGACATGGTGATCTCCATGGGCCGGTGCCTCGACGTACCGCCGGTCAACATCTCCCGGCTCCGCATTCCGGAGGGGGTCGCGAACCTCATCCCAAAGGAGCTGGCCCGCAACTACAAGCTCGCCCCTCTCTGCAAGATCGGGAACAAGCTTTTCGTCGCGATGGCCGATCCGATGAACGTCCTCGCCATCGACGACATCCGCCAGCGCACCAAGCTGGAGATCGTCACGATGATCGCCACGGAAAAGGCGGTGCAGGACGCCCTCTCCGGCGTCTCTTCGGGCGGTGCCTCCATGGCGCAGGTGATGAAAGACGCGGAGGAAGCAGCGGGAGCCGCTGCCGCGCAGGAAGCGCCGAAGGAAAACCGGAACAACCTCGATCTCGACAAGATGCAGACCGGGGGCGACGACGGCCCGGTGGTCAAGATCGTCAACATGATCCTGGTGCAGGCGCTGAAGGAGAAAGCGTCCGACATCCACATCGAGCCATTCGAAAAAGGGATCAAGCTGCGCTACCGCGTGGACGGAAACCTTGTCGAAGCCAGTTCCCCGCCAAAGGCGCTTCAACTGGCGATGGCATCGCGCATCAAGATTCTTGCCGGGCTCGACATCGCCGAGCGCCGCCTGCCGCAGGACGGCCGCTTCCGCATCCGCGTTTCGGGCAAGGAAATCGACCTCCGCGTCTCGATGCTCCCGACAGTGCACGGGGAGAAGATCGTCATCCGTATTCTCGACAAGAGCGCGCTTTCCGGGTCGATCCACCAGCTCGGCCTCGATGAGCAGACCTTCTCGCATTTCAAGCGGGCCATCGACGCGCCGCACGGAATGATCCTCGTCACCGGCCCGACAGGTTCGGGCAAGACGACCACGCTTTACTCCGTTTTGCAGGAACTCAACAACCCGGAGTACAACATCGTCACGGTGGAAGATCCGGTGGAATACCAGCTCGTCGGCGTTAACCAGGTGGCGGTGAAGACCGAAATCGGCCTCACCTTCGCGGCGGCGCTCCGCTCAATCCTTCGGCAAGACCCCGACATCGTGATGATCGGCGAAATTCGCGATCAGGAGACGGCCGACATCGCGGTCAAGGCGGCACTGACCGGCCACCAGGTGCTGAGCACGCTGCACACCAACGATGCCGCCGGGGCGATCAGCCGCCTTGACGACATGGGGATCGAGCCGTTCCTCATCTCCTCCTCCGTGCTGCTCACCTGTGCCCAGCGCCTTGTCCGGCGTGTCTGCGCGAACTGCAAGGAAGAGTTCACGCCCGAGCCGGAGCTGTTCCATGAACTCGGCGTCGAGGCAATGGCCGGGGAGACCTTTTACCGTGGCGCGGGATGCGACCGGTGCAGCCATCGCGGCTACTCCGGGCGTGCCGCCATCCTCGAAGTCCTTCCCGTCACGGAATCGATCCGCCGCCTCGTCATCAAGCGCGCTTCGGCTTCGGTGATCAAGAACCAGGCGGTGCAGGAGGGCATGAAGACGCTACGCATGGCGGGAATCGACAAGGCCCGCGAAGGGATCACGACACTCGAAGAGGTGCTCCGGATCACCTCGGAGGATCATTAGAACCCTCCCCCGGGCCCCGCATCAGGAGCATCCCTGGCTCGTGCCGCACTCGGTGCAGCAGCCGCACGCCCCGGCGCGGATCACCTTGTTGCTGCCGCAGTTGGAGCAGGTGATCTCCATGTACATATTGCCCAGCGCCTCCTTCACCCTGTCGGCGTGAGTGGTGTGGGTGGCGGTGGGCGTACCTTCGGAGTTGGCGCGGCTGGTAATCACGTCGATCACCTCCTTTTCGCCCGTGCGCGGCAGGTTCGCGACCGGACGGTTCACCGATTTCTTTTCCAGTTCAGTCAGCTCCTTCATCGGCAGTTCCGGCTGCGCGGGAATCCGGTTCGGGGCGGTCGCCTCCTTGTACCCCTTGATGAACTGGCAGCCCAGCCAGCGGAAAACGTAGTCGGTAATCGAGGTGGCATTGCGAATATCCGGGTTCCGCGTAAAACCCGACGGCTCGAACCGCTGGTAGGCGAACTTTTTCACGAGGCTCTCCAGCGGCACCCCGTACTGGAGCGAGATGGAGGTGAGCGTCGCCACGGTGTCCATGAGGCCGCCGATGGTGGAGCCCTCCTTTGCCATCTGGATGAACAGTTCGCCCGGCTCCCCGTTCTCGTACAGGCCGACGGTGATGTAACCTTCGTGCCCTGCGATGTCGAACTTGTGGGTGAGAGAGACGCGCGTCTCCGGCATCCGCTGGCGTACCGGCTGGTTCACCTGTTTGCGAAGGACTTCCAGCTCCCTTTCCAGCTCGACCACGCGGGCCTCCAGCTCCACTTTTTCCGAGACGGCGGCTTCGACGCCCGCCACGGCACCGGCAGTATCGGAAGCGCCCATATCCCGGGTCTTCTTCGTATTGAGCGGGGCCGAACGTTTCGAGCCGTCGCGGTAAATGGCAATCGCCTTGAGACCGAGCCGCCATCCTTCGATGTAAGTGTTCATGATCTCCTCAACGGTCGCTTCCTCAGGGAGGTTGACGGTTTTGGAAATCGCGCCGCTGAGAAACGGCTGGGCTGCCGCCATCATCCGGATGTGGCCGCGATAGTGGAGGCTGCGGCGGCCCCGGAACGGCCTGAAGGCGCAATCGAATACGGGAAGATGCTCCTCACGCAGCCCGGAGCGGATCAGCTCCCCGGTTTCTTCGGCGAAAACATCCTCGATGGTGTCGAAGCGGTCGATGTGCGCGACGATTTTCTCAATCTCCTCCGCGCCGTACCCGAGAACCTTGAGCGCCGGGGCGACCGTCTGGTTGACGATCTTGAGCATTCCGCCTCCCGCGAGCAGCTTGTACTTCACAAGCGCAATGTCGGGCTCAATGCCGGTGGTATCGCAATCCATCAGGAAGCCGATGGTGCCGGTCGGGGCGAGAACGGTGACCTGTGCGTTCCGGTAACCGTGCTTGCGGCCGAGCGCGAGCGCCTCATCCCAGCAGCGCTGCGCCTCCTCCTTAAGAGAGGCAAACCGCATCCCGGCGTCGATCTTCGCCACATGGCCCCGGTGCCGCTCCATCACCTCCAGCATGGAGGCAACATTGTCTTTGGCGACCGGCTTCTCCACGCCGCTGGCAAAGGCGCGGCGATAGCCCGGAAACGGCCCGAGCGCCTCCGCCATGCGGGCGCTTTGCTCGTAGGCATGGCCGGTCATGATCGCGGTGATTGCCCCGGCGAGCGCGCGGCCTTCGTCGCTGTCGTACCCCAGGCCGAGGCTCATGATCAACGCGCCAAGGTTCGCGTAGCCGAGGCCGAGTGTCCGGTAGATGTGCGAGTTCTCGGCGATCTCCTTGATCGGGTAGCTCGCGTTATCGACGATGATTTCCTGCGCGGTGATAAAGATCCGCACCGCCGCTTTGAAACGCTCGACATCGAACGAGCCGTCGGCGCGCTTGAACTTCATCAGGTTCAGCGAGGCGAGGTTGCACGCCGTGTCGTCCAAAAAGAGGTATTCCGAGCACGGGTTGGTGGAGTTCTGCCGTCCCGTCCCCTTGCAGGTGTGCCAGGTGTGAATCGTCGTGTCGAACTGGATGCCGGGGTCGCCGCAGAGGTGGGTTCCCTCGGCGATCTTCCGGAGGAGCGCCCGCGCGTCCTTTCTCTCGCACGGCTGGCCGTCAGTCACCCGGCGCGTCCACCATTCCTTCCCGTCCACCGCCGCCTGCATGAACTCGTCGCTCGCGCGGACGGAGAGGTTTTCGTTCTGGTACATGATGGAGCCGTAGGCCTCGCCGTTGAAGCTGCCGTCATACCCCTGCTCGATTAGTGCCCAGGCTTTTTTCTCCTCATTCTGCTTCGCCTCGATGAACTCCTCGATGTCCGGGTGCCAGTCCTTCAGTGTGTTCATCTTCGCCGCGCGGCGTGTCTTGCCGCCAGACTTGACGACGTTCGCCACCTGGTCGTAAACGCGCAGGAACGAGAGCGGACCGCTCGGCCTGCCGCCGCCGCTCAACTTTTCGCGGGTGCTGCGGAGCGTGGAGAGATCGCTGCCCGTGCCGGAGCCGTACTTGAAAAGGAGCGCCTCCGAGGCGGCCAGCCGCATGATGTCCTCCATCGTGTCGCGGACGGACTGGATAAAGCAGGCGCTGCCCTGCGGGTATTCGTATTGCGAGGGAGCCTGCACGGCCTGCCCAAGGCTGCGATCGAAGTAATAGTTCCCCTTCTGGCCGCCTTTGCCGACGCCGTACTGATGGTAAAGGCCGACGTTGAACCAGACGGGGCTGTTGAACGCGCCGTGCTGGTTCAGGCAAAGCCACGTCAGGTCATTGTAGAAGACTTCCGCCGTTTCCGCGTCGGCAAAGTAGCCGTCGGCGATCCCCCAGTCGGTGATCGTCCGGGTCACGCGATGGATCAGTTGCCTGACGGAGCTTTCGCGCCCGCCTTTGTAAGGGTCGGTGCCATTGGCGATGTCGCCATAAAAATACTTGGAGACGGCGATCTTCGTCGCCAGCGGCGACCAGCTCCCGGGCACTTCCACGTTTTCCTGCCGGAAAATCGTCTTGCCACCATCGTCGGTGATTTCCGCCGTGCGGAGATCCCATTCCACCTCGTCGAAGGGCGACACCCCTTCCGTGCTGAACGCGCGTTGGAACCGAAGGCCGCCTGCCGGTTTTCCGCGCCCTTTGGCTGGGCGGCGGACGGCTTTGGCGGAAGGGCGGGCACCGGGAGATTTGAGGTGCGACGGACGAACTCCGGACTTGAGCTTGATCATGGCGTCTCTCTCTTAATTTGCTTCGCTTGAGGGGAACCGCGAGGGGTTTCGGCAGGTTTCAGCGGCTGGGGGGCCTTGTGAATAACCGGTGAATTGAAGGCTGATAAACGGTGAGTTCCCTGTCAGTAAACTGAAAGACGGAACCACACTCCATTGTATTCAGCGGGCCTTAATGCCACTACATCTTGTAGACGGCCTCAAGCCGAAAAAGTGCGCGAAACGGTGTTTTTTTGCTTGATAACAAATTCACGCCGTCGCGCATGAGCGGGAAGGTCCCCTCCGAGAACGACTTGCGAATTTCGCTTTCGGGGCCGCGGGGGATTCGATCAGGCCCGCCTCCGGAAAACCCCGCCGCGCGGGGCGAAGAGAAACGCGGCGAGGAAGACCGCCGATTGCGCGAGGACGATGCACGCCCCCGTCGAGGCGTTGAGAAAGAAGCTCGCGTAGGTGCCCGTGAAACAGGAGAAAACAGCGGTGCCGACGGCGATGGCGAGCATTCGCGAAAAGCGCCGGGTGAAGAGGAAAGCCACGCAGCCCGGCGTGATCAGCATGGCGACGACAAGGATGACCCCGACTGCCTGAAGCGAGGCGACAATGGTGAGGGCCAGCAGCGCCAGCATCAGGTAGTGCAGCAGCGTGGTGTTGAGCCCGATGCTCCGGGCGTGGCCGGGATCGAAGCAGAAGAGGAGCAGGTCCTTCCGCAGCGCCAGCGTGACAGCCAGGGTCGCGAAGCCGATTCCCGCCGTTTGCACCATCTGCCCGCGCGGGATGCCGAGAAGGCTGCCGAAGAGAATGTGGTTCAAGTGCTGGTCGGATTCGATCCGGGTGAAAAGGACAAGCCCCAACGCAAAAAGCCCGGTGAAGACGACTCCGATCACCGTATCCTCCTTCACGCGGCTGTGATTCCGAATGAAGCCGACTCCCGCGGCGCAGAACAGCCCCGAGCAGAACGCCCCCAGCGACAGCGGCAACCCGGTGGCATAGGCCAGCACGATTCCGGGCAGCACGGCGTGCGAGATGGCATCGCCCATCAGCGACCACCCTTTCAGGATCAGGAAACACGAAAAAACCGCGCAAACCGCGCCGACCAGCGCCCCGAGACCGAGCGCCGAGAGCATGAAATCGTATTGAAATGGGGTGAGCCAGTTCATGAGCCAGTTGATGAGCCGGTCAACGTGGGCAGATCGGAAGGGACGGCGGCGGCGCGGCGGCGCGCACGGGAAGCGAGGAGTCCGTGCTTGGGCGCAAAGCCGAGCGCCGCAAGGAAGACGAGCGTTTGCAGGACCACGATGCACCCACCCGTCGAGCCGTTCAGAAAGTAGCTCGCATACGCCCCCAGAAAGCTGGTGAGCGCCCCCATTGCCCCCGCAATCCAGAGCATCACGCCGAAGCGGTCGGTCAGCAGGTAGGCGGTGGCCCCCGGCGTGATGAGCATCGCCGCGACGAGCACTGCGCCGACGGTCTGGAGGGCGGCGACGGCGGTGGCGGCCAGCAGCGTGAGGAGCGAGAAGTGGAGAAGTGTCGTATTGAGCCCAAGCGCGCGCGCCTGATTGGGGTCAAAGCAGAAAAGCGCGAAATCCTTCCACTTCAGCCCGAGCGCGAGCAAGGTGATCGCGGAGATGATCGCCATCTGGACGACGTCCGGACCGGAGATGCCGAGAATGTTTCCGAAAATGATCGTCCGCAGGCTGATCCCGCTCGGAAAAACGGAAATCAGGAACACGCCGAGCGCAAAGAAGGTGGTGAAGACAACCCCGATCACCGCGTCTTCGCGCAAGGGAGTCTTCGCCTTCACGAACCCCATCGCGACGGCCGCCAGCAGGCCGGAGAAGAACGCGCCGAGCGCGAAGGGAGCCCCCAGCAGGTAGGCAATCGCCACGCCGGGAACCACCGCGTGCGAAAGGGCATCCCCCATGAGAGACCATCCCTTCAGGGTGATGAAGCACGAAAGAAACGCGCAAACGGCCCCCGTCAGGGCGCTGACCCACATCGCCTTCAGCATGTAGTCGTATTGAAAGGGAATCAGAAGGTCCATTTCAGGCGGTGTGGGGGAAAAGCGCGGTCAGGCGCGACAGCGTCGTGGAGTGCGGTGCTTCCGCACTCGCTTCGGAACGGGGCCGCGACACGGCAAAAGCCTGCGAAACTGGAGTTTCGCGGGCACTTGCGTTCCCAAACAGAGTTTGGGAACGAGGAGGGGGAGGAACCGAGAACGGAGCCATCGCCCCACGCACCGGACGCACCCCATGCGTCTGATCCAACACCGGCTTCATTTTTCGCCCTCCTTCTCCTTTTTCTTCCGGTCCAGTTCTTTCCGCTGGCGGACGACCTCCTCGTGTTCCGCCCGCTGGCTGAACTCCAGGTGTCCTCCCTTTCCAAAGACGAGCGGGCGTTCGTCGTCGGTCAGCACCGTGACCGTGCGGCCGTCGTGCTTTTGCACGGTCGACTGGTCGAAGCGGAAGTGGCGCAGCACCCCGCCGAAGGCCCGGGCAAGATTCGCCTCGGTAAATACCTCCGCGATCGGCCCCGCCGCCAGCACCGTGCGGTTGATGATCACGGCGTGATCGCAGAACTCCGGGACGGAGCCGAGGTTGTGCGTGGAAACGAGAATAAGATGCCCGGCGTCGCGGAGTTCCCGCAGCAGCGCGATGATCGCCTCTTCCGTTTTTACGTCGACGCCGGTAAACGGCTCGTCGAGCAGGAGAATCGACCCCTGCTGGGCGAGCGCCCGCGCAAGAAAGACCCGCTTTTTTTGCCCGCCCGAGAGTTCCCCGATCTGCCGGTCGCGAAACTCCCACATCTGGACGCGCCGAAGGCTTTCCTCGGCCACGCGCCGATCTTCCGCACGCGGAATTCGCAGAAAATTCATGTGCGCGTAACGTCCCATCAACACGACATCCCAGACGCTTACCGGAAAGGACCAGTCCACCTCCTCGCTCTGCGGCACGTAGGCGACCTGCTTGCGCTTGCGCGCCACGACGACGGTTTCTCCATTCAGCGCGACGGAACCGCGGTCGGGCCTCAGGAAACCCATGATGACCTTGAAGAGCGTCGACTTCCCGCTGCCATTGACCCCTACCAACGCGCAGATCGACCCGGCGCGGAGGTGAAAGGTGGCGTCCGAGATGGCGACGGTGCCGTTGCCGTAGGTGACCGTCACCCCTTCAACCGCCACGGCGGCCGGGCCAACGGGAACGGAGGAGCCGCCCGAGGCGGGCGGAACATCTGGAGCGTCGTTCATCGAGGTGCGAAAAACCCTTCTACAATGATTCGGGCGTTGGTTTCCAGTAGCTTCAAATAGGTTGGGGCAACCCCCTTTTCATCCGTCAGAGAGTCGACATGAAGCACGCCGCCGAAGCGCGCGCCGGTCTCCTTCGCCACCTGCCGCATCGGCTTGTCGCTGATGGTGCTTTCCGAAAAGACCACCGGAATCCGGTTGGCGCGGACGGTGTCAACCACCTTCCGCACCTGCTGCGGCGTCCCTTCCTGGTCCGCGTTGACGGGCCAGAGGAAAAGCTCCTTCAGGCCATAGCTGCGTGTCAGGTACGAGAACGCCCCCTCGCTCGTCACAAGCCAGCGTTGCTCCGCCGGGATTTCTTCCAGCTTCCTGCGGATCGGCGCATCGATTTCCTTAAGTTTTTCCGAATAGGCTGCCGCGTTCCGGTCGTAGACGGCGGCGTGGGCCGGGTCGAGCTTCACCAATGCCTTGCGGATGTTTTCCACATAGATCAGCGCGTTGGCGGGGGACATCCAGGCGTGCGGGTTCGGCTTGCCGTTGTAGGGCCCCTCCCCGATGCTCATCGGCTCGATTCCGTCCGTCAAAACCGCGCTCGGCACTCCCTTGACGTTGGAGAAGAACTTCTCGAACCAGCGTTCCAGCCCAAGGCCGTTCCAGAGAATGAGGTCCGCCGACTGTGCCTTGACGATGTCGAGCGGCGTCACTTCGTAATCGTGGATTTCCGCGCCCGGTTTGGTGATCGATTCGACCACCGCCGCATCGCCCGCGACATTCTGCGCCATGTCGCGGATGATCGTGAAGGTCGTGAGGATGCGTTTGGGCTTTTCCGCCCGCGCGGGGGTGGCGAAAACGACGAAAACGAGCGCGAGAGCGGCGGCGCAGAGTGGGTGAAGGAACCGGCAAATCGCCATTATGGGTAAAAGGAATCCAAGGTTTAGGGTTAGAAACGCCAGGTGAGGCCGACAAATGGGTTGATGTCCTCCGCGGCGCGGGAGACGCCGACATTCACCCCGCCATCGAGCTGCACGTCGTCGTTGATCTTGTAGGTCAGGCCACAATCGACGGTGCCGACCCAATCCTGCGCGTGTTCCGTGCTGACGGCGCTGAAAAATTCGAGATACCCGCCGAGATTGCCCACGATGGCATGGCTGACGGTAATCGAGTTCACAAACTCGGCGTGATACCCGCCGCCGCTGCCGTTTCTCAGAACATCGACTTCGGTCATCAACCCCATTCCCCATTCTCCGGGCAGTTCGATGGCGAGCGGCAGGATGAGGCCGCCCTCCGTCCCACGGTTACCGAGGCTGTCGGTGTGGGTCGGGAACTTGACGAACGGCATCAGCGCGAAGGCTGTCCGACCGCCGTCGTTACCCCAAAGGTTGACCTTCAACCGGGTCGTCAAGTCACCCACGCCCGAGCGGACCCGCGGCGCTTCCGCGCGATTCCTCGAATAAAGGTAATTATCGAAAACGATCTGAAAATCGACGTTGCTTAGCAACCCTGCCTTGAGGTTGAACGGCGCAACGTTCCACGCTTCCACCCGTTCGTGGCGGTCGCGCGAGAAGTTGGCGAGGTCCATCTCCAACTGGAAATGGCCCGCGTCGACCGTATGGGGGCTTTCCGTCTTGTCGGGGCGGTCGGGGGAAAGCTCCCGCATCAAATTGCGCGGCGTCGGGTCAAAAAGCGTGTAACGGGCCTTGGCCTCGGCTTTTTGGGCGGGAGAAAACCCGGAGGGCTCATCCGGGGACTGACCGGCGGTGGTCATCGGCAGCCAGGCGAGGCAAGCCAGGCAGGCAAGCAGGCGGCGGGAGCCGCCCTGAAAACCGGCCGGAAGCGGTAGGGTGCTGAAGTCGGGCATTGTGGTGAAAACCTTAAAAAACTTTCGAGAAGGGCCGGGCTGGCTCGCAGATGTCCCCAGCTATGGCTACAAACCGAAACCCCGGCCCAAAGATGTAGCATAGGCTACAAATTTTCGACGGGTTGTCAACGTCCGTCTTTTCTGTCTTGATGGAATCAGTGAAACGCCCGACCCCCCCCCCCCCGCCGCCCCCCAAGGGCCCCCAAGACCCAAAAGCCCCCAAAAACCAAAAAAGCAAAGCGGAAGACCCGCCCG
>Ga0180217_1002981_pt1 | contig 14775 bp, 13 predicted proteins | sample eDN3rd37CBELigOP_FD_128521 | JGI IMG/M metagenome (GOLD analysis project Ga0180217, IMG submission 128521) | Enriched Organic Plus compost microbial communities from Emeryville, California, USA - eDNA 3rd pass 37_C BE-Lig OP (version 2) (version 2) ... | reverse complement strand
TGGGACAACGACACTTCATATTGCTAAGCACTTAGTTCATCATACGAATTTAACTGTTGTAACGAATGATATCAATGTAGCTAGCGAGCTGAAGGACGCTAAAGGTGTAAAGGTTATTTTGACGGGCGGTGAGCTTTATCCTTCAAGCTATATGCTCAATGGGATGCTAACCGATTACGCGCTCAAATCGCTGCATGTCGTCAAAGCTTTTATCGGAACTCCTGCACTGCATCCACAGCATGGATTAATGCACCCTGAGTCACAGCTTGTTCCTGCCAAGCAAGGCATGATCCGTGCAGCACGTGAAATTATCGTCGTTACCGATCACCGCAAGCTTGGCAAGCTATCTCTACATACCGTTGCTCCAGCAAGCGCGATTCACGCACTCATTACAGGCAACGAGGCTGGTGAAAGCGAACTGAACGCATTTAAGGAAAATGGTATTCAGGTGCATGCTGTTTAGTTTTATAAAGTGTTTATAAAGCTGGAAAGGAAGTGAGCCAATGGCTTCTATTGAACTTAAGCACATTTCAAAAAGCTTTGATAAGCAGGAAATTATTAAAGACTTGAATCTTACGATTGAGGATGGCAAATTCACCGTGTTGGTCGGACCATCAGGCTGCGGAAAAACAACGCTGCTGCGAATGATTGCAGGGCTCGATTCACAAACGAGTGGTCAGATTTTCGTCGGAGGAAAGGATGTATCCAAGGTTGCGCCGGGTCAGCGAGGCATCGCTATGGTGTTTCAAAACTATGCGATTTACCCTACGATGTCTGTTCGAGAAAATATCGAGTTTGGCCTAAGAAACAACAAAGTTCCAAAAATAGAACGTAATGAGCTAGTGGAAAGCATTACGGAAACGGTCGGATTAAAGGATTATCTTGACCGCAAGCCGTCAACCCTATCAGGTGGTCAACGCCAACGTGTGGCCTTAGCACGTGCTATGGTGAAAAAGCCGGCGGTCTTTCTAATGGATGAACCTCTATCCAATCTCGACGCTAAGCTTCGTGTTCAAATGAGAATTGAGCTAATTGAGCTCCACAAAAAGCTGGGGACGACCTTCGTTTATGTGACGCACGATCAGGTCGAGGCTATGTCCATGGCAGACAAAATCGTACTTATGAATAAAGGTGTCATTCAGCAAGAAGCACCGCCTGAAGTGATGTACCATACACCTAGCAACATATTTACGGCTCAGTTTATTGGCGTGCCGCCTATGAATATTTGCAAGCTTCAAGCTGGCACTATCACACTCGGCTTCCGACCTGAGAATGCAATGATCAGTAAAGAAGAAGTACAGGGAAGCTTTCAAGCAAAGGGGCAAATTATTACGCGTGAAATGCTCGGCTCTGAAACGATCTACCAAATTAAAACCAATGATCAAAGCTTCATGATTAAGAGCATTGATGACAGCTATAGAGTGGATGATCTCGTTCATTTTGCTGTAGAGCAGGACAAGCTCCACTTTTTTAATGAACAGCAAGAGCGTATATCACCTGATCAGCCGAGCTATACTGAGAAGCTGCAACAATTGAGAGGTTCCTATGATGGATAAGCATCGCATTCTACAAGCCATTCGTCCCTATGCGCTTATCCTGCCTGCCATGCTCGGCATAGCTGTGTTTGTAATTTATCCTGTACTTTATTTAGCATATTTAAGCTTGTACAAATACAATTTAATGAATCCTGCAAAAAGCAAATATGTAGGTCTTGAAAATTACACCGCGATCTTAGCGCGTGAGGACTTCTACAAGGCGTTAGTAAACACCGCCTTGTACACATTCGGAACTGTTGTGCTAACACTCGTAATCTCACTTGCTATAGCCGTGTGGCTCAAGCAATCTACGAAAATTAATGCTTTTATCCAAGCTGGTATTTTTACACCGCATATTGTTTCTGTCGTATCGATTTCGCTTGTATGGCTTTGGATGATGGAGCCGAATCTAGGCTTCTTGAATTTCGTTCTTAAAAGTCTCGGTTTGCCGACATCACAATGGCTGCAAAGCTCAGATACAGCACTGTTATCCGTCATTATTGTCGCGGTGTGGCAAGGAATTGGTTACTACGTGCTTATTCTTGTCGCTGCGCTGCAAGGCATCTCCCCCTCCATCTACGAGGCAGCAGCATTAGATAATGCAAGCAAGTGGAAGGTCTTTTACAAAATTACACTGCCAATGATATCACCACAGCTGTTTTTCATTTTGGTCATTATGACGATCGGATCGTTCAAGGTCTTCGATACGGTGCGCATGATGACGAACGGCGGTCCAAACAATGCTACAAATACGCTAGTTTACTATATCTATCAGAACCGCACAACGAATATCGGCTACGCATCAGCTACAGGTATGGTGCTTATGGTAATTATCGGAATATTAACGTTCGTGTATTTCAGAATGCTGGCAAAAAAGGTCCACTACCAATAGTAGCAGTATTAAAAGTCTAAGTTCATGCTTCCGAGGTGACTTTTATCTCGGGTAGCTAACGCTATGAAGTAATAAAAGTCTGGAGGAAAATTCTATGACTCTTCTTGTGCCCCTCGTGCAGCGAGTGTTCGGTGTGTTGTTCAAGCTATTGCTGTTGATGATCTTTGTCTTTCCATTTTTATGGATGATCTCAACCTCGCTTCAAACGTTTCGAGAAACGTTATCGTATCCTCCGACTCTTGTTCCAGCGGTGCCTCAGTTTATTAACTATATGACAGCACTAGAGGCAGGGCCGTTTGGCACGTATTTCAAAAACTCGATCATTATTACGCTATCAATTATCGTTATTCAAATGCTAGTTCTCATCCCTGCCGCGTACAGCTTTGCAAAATATAAATTCAAGGGCAGCGGGTTGTTGTTCAGTTTCGTCCTTCTTGCGTTCATGATTCCTGGGCAGGTTACCTTTATTCCCGTCTATCTTATGATGTCGGATTGGGGAATTGGCCGGACACTGCTGCCGCAGATCATTCCGTTTATGACTAACGCATTTGGTATCTTCCTGCTGCGTCAGTATTTCAAGCAAATTCCAGAGGAACTCATCGAGGCTGCACGTCTCGACAATGCTAGCGAGTTAAAAATTTTAATGAAGCTAATGCTGCCTATGTCTAAGCCAGCCCTGGCAACTATCGCCTTATTCAGCTTCGTAAGTCACTGGAATGATTACTTCTGGCCTTTGGTTATGACGGATTCAGCAGCAGTTCGGCCGCTAACGATTGGAATATCGATGCTAAGGGAAACCGAAGGCATCAGCAACTGGCATGTCATTATGGCGGGCAATGTTATTTTAGTAGTGCCGATCTTGCTCGTGTACATCTTTTGTTCGAAGCAAATCGTTAAAGCATTTGTATATTCCGGTATCAAATAGCTTAACGTTGTGCTTCTGACATATAAAAAAAACAAAAAATAGGAGTGGATATTCTAATGAAGAAGTTATCTTTAACGATTGTGCTCACGCTTATGATGACGATGCTTGCTGCATGCGGCGGCAGCAATGGCAACAGTGGAAACGGCAACAGCAATGACACAGCAAGTAACCAACAAGCTGCTTCCGTCTCCAACTCAAGCCCAACCCAAAATGCTAGTCCGACCACTACTGAGAAAAAGACGATTGACTTCTGGCATTCGATGGGCGGCGCTAACGGGGAACGCGTTGATGCAATGGTTCAGCGCTTCAACGAATCTCATGATCATATTGAAGTCGTTGCAACCTTTCAAGGCGGCTATGATGAAACGGTAACGAAGCTGCAGCAATCGATCGCTTCAGGCACAGGGCCAGATGTTTCTATGCTCGAGCGCGCTTATGTTCAAATGTTTTCTGACTCCGAAGTTCTCGCAGACCTAACACCTTTTATGCAGTCAACTGGCTTGGAAGAATCTGCTTTCATAGAAGGTCTTATGGGCCATTCCTACTTTAATGATAAGCTTGTATCGCTGCCTTTAAACCGTTCTACACCAATTATGCATGTGAACAAGTCCATATTAGGTGAGCTTAATCTTAATGTTCCTACAACTTGGGAAGAGCTGAAGACAGTAACGAATGCTGTCATTCAAAAGAACGGAAATGACATTACGCGCTACGGTATGTCTATGCCTTACGATACTTGGTATCCTCTAGCGATGATTACACAATCTAATAGCAGCTTTTTTGATGAGGAAGGAACGACGGTTCCATTTGTTGATGATGGTACAGGAGAGAAAGTATTCTCCTTCCTAAAAGATCTTCAAAGCACTGGCGCTTTGTTCTATCCGCCATCTGCTGATTCCGGCAATATTGTAACGGGAATGTTTAGAGAAGGAAAAATCGCTATTCTCTATCAATCAACGGGTTCAATCGGTGGCTTAATTGAAAACGTCGACTTTGATTATGTAACAGCCTTCCTTCCGCAAAACGATAAATTCGCTACACCAACTGGTGGTGCCAATGTCGTCATGCTTGAAGGCTCTGATGATAAAGATGCTGCTTGGGAATTTATGAACTGGATGCTAACCAATGACCAAGGTGCACTTCCATTCATCGTTGACTCAGGCTACCTGCCAGTTACCCATGCAATGATTGAATCTGAAATGATTAAGTCGCAATGGGAGAAGGAGCCTGTCCGTCAAACTGCATATGAGCAGTTAGCTTATGCGATTGATACGAATAAGGATATCGCTTGGCCTTCTATTATGCATGAGTTCTTCTCCGCGATCGAGGCGATTATGTATGATAGTGAGGACATTCCTTCTACACTGCAAACCTTCAAAAAGGAAGCTGAGCGCCTGCTAGCTGAATAACACAGAAAAGGAGACGATTGCCATGATCGACTCGATCCATAACACTACTCAAATCATCGTGTCAGGCCATCGAGGCTATAAATATGCATTTCCTGAAAATACATTGCTTTCATTTCAATTAGCGATAGAGCTTGGGGTGCATATGCTTGAGCTGGATCTACGTATGAGTAAAGATAAGCAAGTCGTCATTATTCATGATGAGACAGTGGATCGTACGACGAATGGAAGCGGAAAGGTGCGTGAGCTGACTCTCGAGGAGCTCCAGCTGCTAGACGCTGGCAGTTGGATGAGCCCAAGCTTTGCTGGCATTAAAATCCCTACTCTCGAACAGTTTTGTCAGCTTATGCTGAATTACCCACACGTCCTGTTGAACATCGAGATTAAGCCGAGTGAGGATGCGCTAGAAACTGCTGATGCAGCTGTTGCTCAGCTCAAGTTATTCGGTCTATATGAACGCTGTGTGTTCACAAGCTTTGATGCAGCAATCATCTCTCATTTGTATGATTGCTACGGCGCGAAAACTCAAGGCTTCCGCGGAGATAAAATGAAGAATTATATCGAAGGTGCGCATGGCACATATAGTAAAATGTGGGCAATCGCATTTGAAATTTCAGACCTTACACGCCAAGAGGTAATGACCTTTAAGCAAATGGGACTACAGGTATGGAGCTATTGCCCAGATACTGAGCAGGATGTGCTCTATTCAATAGGCGCTGGTGCGAGCGTCATGACTTGCAACGATCCCTCTCCTGCTCTTCATCTTAAACAGCTGCTGGAAGAGACACCAGCTGCAGCAAGCCAATAAAATGATTGCTAAAACTGCCCTAACAGCTTTCCTTGAGCTGCAGGGCAGTTTTTTTCATCTTTATCGTAGTACCCCGAGATCACATGCATCCATATATAGAATCATCACTAGTTAAATTGGGCATACTTCCCATACCTATACCTCTAACCTCCAAGCACTGCACTGATCACGGTCAACATGAACAATAATTCATAGTGAAGGAGACTTTTCCTTGTTGAATAAAGCTAAAGCTTCAAAAAAACTTTCTATGCTTGCCGCTATCCTACTCTTACTTATAAGCGTTGTTATGTGGCTAATTATTGCGCTGTCGATAACGACGGAGCGAAGCATTGCTGCGCCGATCGAGAAAGTAATAAACCCGTCATTGTTCTGCTGTTCGATTCACTGATGAATGAGCCTATGCAAGCTGCGGTTAAGGAAGGCATGACACCTGCTATTTCTTATTTGATGAAGCATGGCACATTATATCCTGAGGTCGTCAGCGCTTATCCAACAATGTCTGTATCGATTGACAGCACAATCTTGACTGGCAGCTACGCGGACAAGCACCGAATTCCAGGGCTTATATGGTTCAACGAGTCCGAGCAGCAAATCGTTAGCTACGGCAGCGGACCTCATGAGATTTGGGATAATGGTGTAAAGCAAGTGCTGCAAAACAGCATCCTTAAGCTGAATGGTCAGCATTTAAGCGAAGAGGTCAAGACGATTCACGAGCAATTAGCGGAAGTACAGATTCAAAGTGGCTCGATTAATGGCTTAATTTATCGCGGCAATACCCCTCATACGTTGACTATACCTGGGCTGCTGTCGCGTTCTAGCCTGATGCCTAGCAGCGTTGCTGCAGTGAACGGTCCAGACTTGCTCTCGCTTGGTGTGTTAGCACAATATAACAAAAAGAACGATCATCATAATCTCGCGTGGGACCGCTTGGGCATAAATAATAAGTTTACAGTCAATGAACTTGCGTATCTCGTACAGAATGACAAGCTGCCAGCCTTTACGCTTGCATACTTCCCTGATACGGATGCAACCCTGCATAAGCATGGACCTCAAGACTTACAGGCTATAAAAAAAGTCGATGAAACCATTCAGAGCCTATTAAATTTGTATCCTTCCTGGGATCAGGCATTGGAGGAAGCGGTATGGATCGTATTGGGAGACAGTGGGCAATCGCTTGTACTTGAAGACAAAGAGCGTGGATTGATCAATATGAATGATCTGCTGTCAGGCTACAGCCTATGGAGCAAGAAGCATACTGACGGTCAGCTTGCCTTTGCGCTGAATGAGCGTATGGGATATATTCATATCCTAGATAAGCAGCTACCGCATGAAGAGCTCATTCAACGACTGAAGAAGGAAAAACGAATTCAATTTATTGCCTGGCAGAAGGATGGCTTGAACTATGTTGCCAGCCCCGAGCATGAGCGGCTGCTTACCTATAAGCCTAACGGACCTTACCAAGATTCGTATAAGCAAACATGGAGCATTGATGGGGATTTATCCTTATTGAGCTTAACGCTTAATGACAAACAGCAGCTCTCTTATGATGCCTATCCTGATGCACTTGCTCGATTACACGGCGCTTTACACGGACAGGAAGGGAATATCATCGTCATTGACGCTAAGCCCTCCTATGAATTTTCTGATCATCACAGCTATAACCATACAGGCGGCGGCTCGCACGGTTCTCTTCACAAAGTAGATTCACTTGTTCCGCTTATAGCTGCTGGTACAACGATAGAGCTCAAGGATACGAGACTTGTTGCACTCCAAGAGTGGCTGCTATCGATCGTTCTCGGGCAAAATAAACTATAAATTGTTCGCATTAAAGGGAAGGGATTCATGTGACGCAACTGGAATAAAGCTATATTTCATATAATGTTAAGGGGACTGAAACGATGGAATTCGCATGGCAATCGCTTTACAGTAAACTTCAAACGATGTCAGACATTCCAGATGAACAATGGACTATATTCCAAAAGCTAGCTGAACCAATGACAGTCAAGAAAAATAGTTGTTTTGCTCGACAAGGTGAGCCTTCTAATTCCATTGCCTTTTGTATGAACGGTTTATTGAGACTGTATTATACAACTGCGAATGGTACAACGTTCAATAAGAGCTTTTGCAGCTCAGGAGACTTTGTAGCATCTTATCGTGCCTTACTAACTAGCTCGCCATCATACTTCTCAATAGAAGCATTAATGGATAGTGAATTGCTAGTTATTCGTTACGAGCATTTTCAATCGTTATTTACAGAGCATATTTGTTGGGAACGATTAGGAAGAAATATAGTAGAGCAGCTGTATATAAAAAAAGAACAACGTGAATACGAGCTACTTATGCTCTCAGCGGAGGAACGTTATCGTCTATTTCTAGAAAGACATTCTCACATGATCAACGATATTCCGCAATATCATATTGCATCTTTTCTAGGAATTACACCCGTTGCCTTAAGTAGAATTAAAAGAAAAATTAACCTAGGTTAATTACAAGCTTTCTCTTTCTCGCTATATTGAGAAAAGAAAGGAAGTGGGAGCTATGAATCGATCAGGGCATACTGTGCTTATTACTGGTGGCGCTGCTGGTATTGGTCAGGCGCTAACAGAGAAATTTATTAGTACCCATAATGAGGTTATTATTGTGGGACGCAATGAACAGAAGCTGAAAATGATGAAGCAGCGCTATGCTGCTATCTCAACCTATACTTGCAATCTGAACGATAATGAGCAAGTAAAGCAGCTTGCTGAGCAAGTGATTCATAACCACCCGCGGCTCAGTGTACTCATTAACAATGCAGGAATACAATACAACTATTCTCTTGCTGGCAATGAACTTTATGATGCTCAGATTGAAGCTGAAATTATGACGAATTTGACCTCGCCGATCTTGTTGACTGCTCAACTTATCCCGCTCCTTAGACAACAAAAACAAGCAGCCATCGTCAATGTATCCTCTGCTTTAGGCTTTGTTCCAAAGCAATCGGCACCTGTCTATTGTGCAACCAAGGGAGGACTCCATATATTCACCAAGGCCCTTCGCTATCAGCTTGAGTCTACGCCTATTAAGGTGTTCGAGATCATTCCTCCCATTGTCGAAACCGACATGACAAAAGGCAGAGGACACGGGAAAATATCTCCCTATGAGCTAGCAGAGCAGTTTTTCCGCTATTATGAACAAGATCGCTTTGAGGCCCCTATCGGTAAATCCAAGTGGCTCAGTCTAATAAATCGCATACTTCCCACATTAGCTGAACGAATGCTACGAAACAGTTAGATTCATGCCCACTTGCTGCTAATTAACGTTATGATGCTTTTTATAGCGGCATAATGCATCGCTTCGTGGTATAGACAAAAGCTAAGGCTCTCACCTACTGTTGATAGCTGCAATCCCGTCGATGTTGCGTAGCTTTCAGGCAGAGGAGCGTTCAAGCGCTGTTCATTCTGCGCTTGAATTCGCTCAAGCTGCTGCTTTAATAACGTGATAAGCTCCTCTTTCGTTGGCGCTTTTTTCGTCCACTCCTTAGGGGATGTACCTGAAGCAAACCATTCGTGAAAGTGTTCAGGGATGGTTGCCTCCTCGCCAGTCAACGTAAATGCGAATTTCTCTGTCACGACATAAATATGACCGAGATTCCATTTCACATGATTGTTCAGGCCCTCAGGAATAATTTCGAGCTCTTCTTCCACTTGTTGTTCAACCGCTCGAATGGTCTGCAGTCTTGCAAATTCAAGCTGGTTAAATATCCAATCCTTCATCCACATCTTCTCCTTTTCACAGCGAAAATTAACCGTATAACTTGTGGTTTAATAGTTAAAATTATACATTATACTCATTAACCCGTCAATCGTGATATAATAGGTTAAAATTACGTGAGAGATTGGAATGAACGGATGAACACAGAATTGAAGTTCCCTTTGCTTTCTGGAGATCTATGCATGGATCTCGTCAATACGGAGGTCGTTAGCTATGGTCAGCGGCATGATTTACTTGCTGAGCCAAGTCATCTTATCGCTTGGATCGATACGTTAGCGGATGCCGGTTATATCAACTATGAGCAATTTCGAGCACCGATTGCGCAATGGGCAGAGGAAGCTTTGCCTGAACTGCGCAGCCTGCGCTCGTTTTTGCGTGTACAGTTTGAGCGAATGGCCGATGGTGTGCGAGCAGAGGAAGGCTGGATTACTCATCTGGAAGCGATAATAGAGCGCGCGCCATTTGCTTATCAATGGCGTAAGGAACGCATGCTTTCTGTTCCTGTCGGTGCTCCTGAAGCTGCATTATTATCGATCATTGCGCTTAATGCTATGCAGCTGCTAGCAAGCGGTCAGCTTCAGCACATTCATCGCTGCGGCAACCATGAATGTGTGCTGCTGTTCATCGATAGTAATCCGCGCCGCAAATGGTGCTCGATGAAAATTTGTGGAAATCGCATGAAGGTAACACGCCATCAGAAGCAAAAAAAGCAAGAGCAAGCCAAGGACATATAAGTAGATAAAAAAGAGCGTAAAGCCTCGTTATGCGTGCGTCCTATCACGTAGATAGTAGATGCAATAACAAGCTCTACTGTCTACCAAGATAGGAGCATATCACATTAGCTTTACGCTCTTAATGATTATTCATATTAATTATTCATTTTCCGAGATCTATTAGGGGTGTCAGTTGGTACCGATATAAGTTAATTAATCCTCAATCAACTGCACAGTTACGGCGCTCTTAGCCCCCAGATTCAGCTCGATCGGCTCATGACCCGCAAGCTCGATCAATACATTACTTGCTTGTTCACTATCATTGAAGGCAATAACGGCAATTGACCCATCAACGTTGCGCATCGCAACCGTATGGATTGCTTCATGATCTGCACTAGCTTCTATACGGAGCGCCTTCGGACGAACACATTTGCTAAAATGTGCAAGTGCGTAGTAATCAAGCGTATACTCCAGCGTTTTCGTTTGCTGATTTACCTTCAGCAGTCCTCTGCAGGTGCTCTCCCCGAAGCCTGGAACGAACGGACCATTCTCCTCGTCAAGCGCCATATTCCACAGCACAAAGCTCTTACTGTAATTTCGAAGGATAGCAATACCAGTGCGCATGACGTTGGAGAACGCAGGCTCAAAAGCAGGAATCCAATCACCGCCAGAGCCCTCGGTAAAGTGAACCTCTTTACTAGGGTTCGTAAGGAACACATCACTCTGTGCGCTCGGGCTACCGCCATACCAATGCCAAGCTACGCCGTCTACAGCATCACCAGCCTCATCCAGCACGTGAAGCGGATAATCTGGTCGATCCCAGTTATGATCGTAGCACAGTATCTTCGTCGTAATTCCTGCTGCAACGAAGGCAGGCTTGAGATGATGCTTAATAAATTCGCTTTGCACCACTGGCAGCATCAGCATGCCAGGATAGTGACCTGGACAATATAATGGCTCGTTCTGAGGCGTCACCGCATAGATGTGCAGCCCTTGTGCCGCATAGGCTTGAATGTATTTTACAAAATATTGCGCATACGAAGCGTAATATTCTGGCTTCAGCTCGCCACCGATCATCGAGCCGCTCGTCTTCATCCAGCCAGGCGAACTCCACGGAGATGCCATTAGCTTAAGCTGTGGATTAAGCTTTTGCGCTTGCTTCGTCAGAGGGATAATATCTGCTTCATCATGTGCAGCAGAGAACCTTGCTTGATCAACGTCCTCCTCGCCCTCTGGAAGATCATTGTAGCTATAAAAATCTCTTGCATAATCAGAGGCACCCATCGGATTACGAATGACAGATAGTCCGATGCCCTGCTCTGGATGGAACAGCTTCTGCATCGCTTCCTCACGCTGTGCTTCCGTTAACACTTGATTCATTAAATATGCAGAGGAATCTGTAAAGGATGCGCCGAATCCATCAATTTCTTGATAGGCTTGCACGGGATTGATCGTAATCTTTACCGCAGCCCCTTCTCCCGCCTGCGGCTTCAGCTCCTCTAGCGTCTTTGAAGCGAATAGCTCATGCTCTCCACTTGAGTAATACAATATGACGTTTCTTGCCATCGCAAACCACTCCCTACTCTCTATGCTGTCTACTTCTGATAAACGGACGTTTTGAACAGATACTTATAAACCAAGCTTTTCTTTGTTTCTTGCCATTTTTTCGTTGTAGATGCTTACAATTGCATCCCAGTTGTTATCGTTCAGGAATTGCTTGTATTCCTCTAGCACCGAATTGAAGGTAGCATCGTCCTTCGAACGGATCAGACTAACGAGTGTCGTATTCCACTGTGTATTAATCGCACTTAACGAACGCGCTTCAGCCGTACCTTGATCTGGATTGATGTTCTCTAGAATGAAGTGTGGTACAAGCTTGCCCTTACCCCATTCCTGCATTTGCTTAATGGAATCCGGGAAGGCATCATCACTCAATGTTTTATGACGATCATGACCGAAGAACATAAATTCCCCGAAGCGGTATTCCTTCTTAAATTGATCCGCATTGTTCAGCTGCATTTCCTTTACTTCTGGCATAAGTGCAACTTTACCCTCAGCATTGATCTCATACGTCTCGCCTTCAATGCCATAGTTCATCAGCATTTGTCCTTCTTCACTGAGCAAATACGTGAAGAGCTGAATAGACTTGGCAGGATCTATATTGGAGTTTGTAATGAAGCTAATCATCCAGCCTGTAATACCAGATTGATTCAATGTCGGTGAATTGCCTACGTTGCTTTGCGGTCCATCAATCGCTATATATTCCTTGCCTTCGTTGTTGCTTGCGAATATTTGAAGATTACCACTCTGCTGCGGAGTACCATCTAACATCATCGTAGCGTACTTTCCTGATTTGACCTTTTCCTCGAAAGCGGTACCATCATCTGCGAAGCTGTCATCACTAATTAGACCGCCGCGGTACGCTCCATTCAGCGTGGAGATCCAAGTTAAATAGTCCTCGTCGAGATTACGATTGTAGTGGTTTCCGTCTGCATCCGTTAGCGGAACACCGATGAAGTCCTGGAATACATCGCCTAAGGAGCCTGTGCCGGTTCCGATTGAGTTAAAGCCGAATGGAATTAGCTCCGGAAATTGAGCTTTAATCGCTTGCAGTGTCGCAGTAAATTGCTCTGGTGTTGAGAAGTCAGGCTGACCTAGCGCATCGTAAACATCCTTACGAATAACGAAAGCTGTTTTCGCTGGAATGGTCCCTTGCTCATAATCCGCTTGCGTATTGGAGTAGTTCGGATAGCCATATGTTTTACCATCTGCTAGCTGAAACCAGTTTAACGTATCCTGAGCTGCAACCTGATTGAAGTAAGGGTCGTATTTCTCAGCCAGATCATTTAGCGGCAATGCCCATGTATCCGCCTTTTGTACGATTGAAGAATTAGAATCAAACACGGAAATTAAATCTGGCATATCGTCACCAGCAAAAAATGTATTTAGCTTCGTGTCGTCCCCAGTAATGAACGTAATATCAAGATTTAAGTCCTCTTTAATCTTTTTCGTTACAACATCGTTACCATAATCGCTATTCCACCAGTCGGCATTCACATACCAGGTCAATGTCGTTGATTCTTTCGTATCTAGCTTCCACGCCGGCGTATTCGGATCAATCGTATAGCGCTCCTCGATTGACGTATTTAACCCAGCACCACCGCTTTTTTCCTTGCTGCATGCCGACAATACAAGCACGACAGCCATTAACAACATCAGCAAAATTTTTGTCTTATTCTTTCTAGCTGTTCCCATTAAAAACCCTCCCTTTAATAAAAACGTTTTAATTTTTTAGTGCAACAAGCTGATGCATCCTCCAATTACCTTGACTGTCTATTCTTTCACCGCACCCAGCATCATTCCTGAAATGAAATAGCGCTGTAATAGCGGATAAATAGCAACAATTGGCAAAGTAGTAATAACAATTGTCGCTAGCTGCACCCCTTTAGTCGTCGTTTCAATGATGACGGAGCCGCCGATGTTTTGCATCGATTGTGTTTGAGACTGCACAATGATCTCATACAGCTTCATCTGCAGTGGATAAAGTGCTTCATTCGTGACATATAGCTTCGTCGTCATGAAGTCGTTCCACTGATTCACACCATTGAACATCGCGATCGTTGCCATAGCTGGCATGGAAAGCGGAATAAAAATACTTAAAAATACTCGCCAATCTCCTGCACCGTCAATTTTGGCTGATTCCTCTAGTGAGGAAGGCACATTTCTGAAAAAGTTCATTAAAATAATGACATCATAAAAGCTTAACAGCGCAGGTATGATGTATACCCAAAAGCTATTCAGTAATCCAAGGGACTTGATCAATAGATAAGTTGGGATCATCCCTCCGGAGAAAAACATCGTAATGACACCCATCGTCACATAAAATTTACGTCCACGAACATTGCTCTTGCTTAGTCCGTAAGCGACCATCGCGCAAAAGAGTACGTGCGTAAGGACACCTATCACTGTTTTCGCGACGGAGATAAAGAACGACTGACCGATCGAATCATCTCGGAATACGGCACGATAGTTTTCCAGCGACAGCTCGGAAGGCCAAAATATAAATCCTCCTTCAGCGAGTGCTTTGCTTGAGCTAAATGATGAGATAACGACATTCCACAGCGGTACTAGAATGAGTATCAACACAATCGATAGGCATGTAATGTTGATCGTATCGAATACACGACTATCCCAGTCTTTGCGCATAATTTTTCGTTCCATGCTTTTCCTCCTCCTGCCTACAATACCGACTGATTATCATTTAGCCTCTTCGTAACTGCATTAGCGGAAACGAGCAAAATGACAGAGACAATTGAAACACCTAGACCAACTGCAGTCGCGTAAGAGAAATCCCCCTGTGTCATCCCCATTCGGTAAACGTATGAGTTAATAACCTCGGCCTTCTCACGGTTTTGCGAGTTCATTAATACGAGTGTTTGATCCAAATTAGAGCCAAGCAAGCCGCTGATCGTCAAAATCAAATTCAAGCTGATCATCAGCTTCATATTCGGGATCGTAATATGCCAGATCTGCTTCAGACGATTAGCACCGTCAATTTTCGCAGCTTCATAATAGGTTGGATCGATCTTAGCCATGACGGCCAAGTATAGAATCGTTCCCCAGCCCGCTTCCTTCCAAATATCAGAGAGCGTGGCGATCCACCAGTACTTATCTGGATCCAGTAGAATGTTTCTCGGCTCATCGATAATGCCTAGTGCGAGCAGCAGCTCGTTAAACAATCCT
>Ga0180217_1002979_pt1 | contig 14781 bp, 10 predicted proteins | sample eDN3rd37CBELigOP_FD_128521 | JGI IMG/M metagenome (GOLD analysis project Ga0180217, IMG submission 128521) | Enriched Organic Plus compost microbial communities from Emeryville, California, USA - eDNA 3rd pass 37_C BE-Lig OP (version 2) (version 2) ... | reverse complement strand
CGCAGGGTTCAACGACCTCGTCGGAGCCTCGCGCGAACAAGCCGGCCCGCATTCCCTTCACGGCACGCTGCTGGCCAACTTCAAGCCAAGCTCGCTGAACCTCGCCCCTTGGTTGATCCAACATCCCGAAGCGCGCCTCATCCATCGCGACGGGCAGCCGGATGGCACGCTCTTATGCACCACCGCCCTGCTCGAAGACGGGTGGAAAAAGGCGGGGGCTCCCTTGCTCAAGAAATGGTGGGAGTCGTCGCCCGTGGATACGGTCGATTATGATTATGAATACTCTCCCTTCACCGGGCCGCACTCCTGCTACTGCCCGCGATGTCTGGAGGCGTTTCGCGAGGCCATCGGGCTGAAGCCCGGAGCTGCCATCGATCCGGCCGTCATCGAAGAACGCTACGGCGCGCAATGGATCGACTTTATGGCGCGCCGCGTTGCAAAGCTTTTCCGGCTGATGAAGGAGACCGTCCACGAGCTTCCCGGGGACGTGAAGTTCGAAGTCTACAGCGGCTACCCGAGCCCGCAAAACGTCGCGCGCTATGGGGTGGACTGGCGTCACGTGGGCGAATTGCAGGCGGTCGACCGGGCAGGCATGGGCTACGGCCGCCCGCTTCCGGGCATTTACGACAGCGTCACGGCCCTTTGCGGCATCCCGGTGATGTTCGGAGAACTCATCTCGCCGTATATGAAGGAGCCGCTCGACTTCTCCCGGCCGGCCCGGCAAGTCACCAAGGCTGCCCTTTTGCGCCGCTTTATCGACGCCACCGGCGGCGCGTTAATCTACCACACCCAGAACATGGATGGCCGTTCCTGGTACGCCGCGGCGGAAACTTCGCGGCTCGTCGCCGCTTTCGAAGACCGGTTTGGCACGGGACAGGCGGAGGCCGTGCCCGGCCAGCCCGAATCCGACGCCACCCTGCTCGGGAAAGAAGGCGGGGCGCTGCTGTGTCTCATGAACCCCGGCCGCTCGGAAAAGAAAGTGGTCCTCGATCTGCCAAAAGGCTGGCCCGGCGCGAAAGAATTTTACTCGGGGCAAACCGTCCCTCCCGGAGAACGCATCCGGATTGTCCTGCCCGCCGGTGAAGCCGCTGCCTATTTCCCCAACCCATAACCCGGAACACCACCATGAAATCGAAATCCACCGCTCAATCCATTCTAGCCGGATCCGTATTGCTCGGAAGCGCGCTTCTTTCCCAGGCTTCCGTGTTGACCAGTTTCGAAACTGACGAGGGATTCACCGCCAATTCGCGCACCAACACCGCGGGCTGGACTTTTACGAACAACGGAAACATCCGGGTTTCCAACGGAACGGAGCCCGCCAAGCAAGGCTCGCTTTCGCTCTATACCAATGGGGCCGGCAGCGCGACCGCGACAAACCTCGATAATTGGGCGCCGAAGGAAGACAAACTCGATCTCTATTCTTTTTCGTTCATTAGCCCAACGACGGCGTTTTCCAACCAGGGGAACCTAGCCTGGGTCTATGTTTCGCTTTGGGACGAAACTACGCAGGCCAGCAAGCAGCTTCAGTTTTGGGTCAAGTATGGCAGCACTTCCACGGCGGACTACCGCATCCAATACCAGCAGGACAATGGGAGTGGCGGAACCCAAAATGTCTTTACCCAGATCAAACAGAGCAAACTCGACCTGAGTGACTGGAACACGCTCTCGGTGCAATTCGACTTTCAATCCAAGACATACTCCATCAACCTCAACGATGTGCCCGTTGTGAGCGGAGTCGCCCTGCCCTCCGGGTGGAACGTGACCGGGATCGTCGGCACTCGCCTGGCAACACCTTCGACTGGAAACGTGACGTATTACGATTCCGTCATGGCTACCTCCGCGATCCCCGAGCCTTCCGCGGTCGCCCTCGGCGCTTGCGGCGTCTTCGCCGGATGGGTTCTGCTGCGGGACCGGCGGCGGCTCGCTGCTCGCTGAATTTGGCGGACGGGGTAAACTGATTTTCGGAAACCCATGACTCCGTTCCTCCGAGACCACCGGGCCTTCTCCCTGGTGGAACTGCTGGTCGCCATCGCGTTAATCGCGATCGCCATCGCGCTGTTTTATTCGGTGGGCGGGGCGATGGTCGCCCGGTCGCAGGAGGCAGCCTGCGTGGCCAACCTCAGAAATCTCTCCGCCGCCCTGATGAACCTCGCGAACGAGAACGGCGGCGTGATCCGGACGAAGCAAAGCGGGTCCGGCAACAACTGGGCGCTATGGACCGCGCAGCTCTACGACGGCGGGTATGTCGAATCCAAGAAAACGTTTGTCTGCCCCTCCTGGCCCCGCGCCGTGGATTTCGAGAACGTCAACTGGAAGTGGTACACCTACGGGCTCAACCTCTTCGATCCTAGGGCGAAGGTCTTCACCCTGGACGAGGATCCTGTCTATCAGTATTTCCTCAACATCCGAACCATCGATAATCCTTCGAGCTGCACGCTCCTGATGGATAGCTGCTCTCAGGTTGCCGGGCTGGAAAAAGGAAGCCAGACCTTCCGCGTCTGGACGCAAAAGGCCAGCTCTTCCGACCGTTCAGCCGTGCACCTTCGCCACCAGGGTGCGGCGTTCATCGCTTTCCTGGACGGGCATATCGGCCGTCTCCGCCGGGATGACCTCAAGGCGCTCGGGTTCTCCGCCTACTATGACCGGGACGGCGTCCTGGTCTCACGTTTCTAGTCAACGAATCTCTTCGAATGAACCACCTTGTCGGACTGCTATCGGCCTTGATCCTTGGTTCCGCGGTCGCCCTCGGCGCCGCCGAACACCCGAGAATAATTTTCAATAACGATGGGGGAGACGCCTTCGGCATCGACCCCGGCGAAGGCGGCCAGCTTTCGGATCCGGCCTTCGAATTGTTAAGACGCCGCACCACGGGGATGGAAAGCTCCGGGGTTACGACCATCTCCTATTGCACGGGGTGGGCGTTCGGGCTGGTTCTTCATCAAACCCGCGCGGCTCGGCAGCTCCTAACCATGAAGAATGCCGGGGAGGCAACCGGCCCGGGCGAATTGACCGAAGCCCTTGCCGCGCGCGGTACCGACCCGTTGCGGGTCGTCTCCGAATTCTGCAAAGCCAACGGGGTGGAGCTTTGGTGGTCGATGCGGATGAACGACACCCACGATGCCAAGAACCCGCTTCTTCTCTCGGACTTTAAGAAGAATCACCCCGACTGCCTCTTCGGCGGCAAGGACCGGAAGCCGCCGCGCCACGGCTCCTGGAGCGGGGTCGACTATTCCAGGCCAGTAGTGCGCGAGTTTGCGCTCGCCATCATTTCGGAGGTGATCGCCAACTACGCCATTGACGGGATTGAACTCGATTTTTTCAGGCACCCAATCTTCTTCAAATCCGTCGCCGCAGGCGGGGCGGCGACCGATGACGAGCGGTCGATCCTCACCGAATTTATGAAAAGCGTCCGAGAACGGCTCGAAACGCACAACGCCACCCTGCCTCCTGGGTCGAAGAAGTTGCTCTTGGGCATCCGCTGCCCCGACTCCGCCATCTATTGCCGCCAGATCGGGCTCGACCTGGATGCGTGGCTTCAAGGCGGGCTTTTGGACTTTTGCGTTTTCGGCGGCTACTTCCGCCTCGCGCCGTGGTCGGAAAGCGCGGAACTCGCGCGCAAGTACGGCGTCCCCTCCTATGCTTCGGTCGACCGGCCGGCGGTCCAGATTCCGGACGAGCCGATTGAGATGGAACCCTCTTTGAAAACCAATCAGGGGTGGATCACCGGAAAGCCGGACCGGACCCGGCAAGACCTTGAAGCGTACCGGGGCCGCATTTTAAGCGCTCTCTCGCAAGGCCACCAGGGCGTGAGCTTTTTCAACCTGTTCAATCCGCGGCATCCCATCTTCAAGGAGATCGCCGACGTGAAGGGAATGGCCCGCAAACCCGCCAAGTATTTCTACATGGCCCGGGGAACGCAGCAATCTCCCTCGGCATGGCTGGAGGGCGGGAATGCCTACTTCTCCGGCCCGATCGTCAGTCCCGGGTTTCCGAAGGGGATCACCCCCTCCGGTCTGGAGCTTAGCCTTGATCTCGCCCTTGTCGCCGTCCCGTTTTCCGGGAGTGCCGAGCTTTCGCTCGATTTTACCGGAACGCCGGCCGGGGCGGGGCCGGTGGAGGTCTTCTTCAACGGCGCTCCGGTGGGCGAACTGGCCGATCCCAACGGAAAGGCGGCCGTGAAGATTCCTCCCCTGCTCCTCGCGCAGGGGAGGAACCGGATTACGATCAAGTCCAAGGATTCGAAGGTGCTGCTCCGGGACGTCGTCTTGCGGGTGGTGCCTTCGTAACAGCCCGCCATCGATTCACACTATGCAGGCGTACTCCGGCTCCCTCACGCTTTGGGACTATGCAGTTTTCCTCGTCTATATCGGGCTTTCCGTGGGATTGGGCCTGCGGGCGGGCGGCAGACAGAAAGATCTCAAAACCTATCTCCTCGCCGGGCACCAGATGCACTGGGCGATGATCGGGATCTCCGTGCTCGCTGCCCTTTTCAGTGGGATCAGCTTTTTGGGCGCGCCCGCGGAAACGTTCGGGCACAATCTGGTTTACCTGTGGGTGGTCGCCGCTTTCTTCATCGCGACGCCGGTCGCGACCCTGATTTTCCTGCCGTTTTTCTTCCGGTGCAACTTTTACACGGCCTATGAATACCTCGAACACCGGTTCAACCTGAAAATCAGGCGGCTTTCGTCGGCTTCGTTCCTGTTCCGAGGTACGCTTTGGCTTTCTCTTGCTCTCTACGCGCCGTCGCTCGTGGTTTCGGAAATGATCGGCATCCCCCTTTGGGTATCCATCGTCCTGACTTCGCTGGCCGCTCTGGTCTATACGACGGTGGGAGGGATGCGCGCGGTCATCTATACTGACGTCATGCAGTTCGGCGTTCTTCTCTTCGGCATTGTCGTGGTGCTGATTGCCGCCCTCGGAAAAATTCCCGGCGGGCTGGAGGGGGCCTGGAGGATTGCGGAGGCCGGCGGCCGCACGACGCTTGCCGATTGGAGCTTCTCGCTCGAGGAGCGTATGACGCTTTGGGGGGCTTTGCTAGGCGGGTCGGTGATCAATCTCGCGGGACTGATCACCGACCAGGTATCTGTCCAGCGCTACCTGACGGCCTCTTCATTGGATGAATGCAAACGCGCTCTGTGGCTGAAGCTCTTCCTTTCGCTCCCGCTCGTCGGTATTTTCTATTTCACTGGACTGATCCTCTACGCCTTCTATCAAAGCAATCCCGGAATGCTGGAGAGCTTGTCCAATGTGGACCGCCTGTTGCCTCATTTTGTTTCCCGCCAGTTGAGCGCCCCAGTGCCGGGCCTTTTGGTGGCGGCCATTCTCGCCGCCACGATGTCCACGATCTCCGCTGGGATCAACTCGCTGACCACGGCGACAATGATGGATTTCCTTTACGCCCGCGAACGCCAGCGGGCGGACCCGGCCGTCGAGGCGTCGCGCGTTCGCGCCGCCCGTTGGTGGACGGTTGCCTACGGAGCGGTCATCACGCTTCTCGCCCTGGTGGTGGGCCGTCTGGGAAGCCTGGTGGAGGCCTCCAATAAAATCGCGGGGTGCTTCGGGGGGCCGTTGCTCGGGATTTTCTTCCTCGGCGTATTCTCGCGGCGCGCCAACGCCCCGGGCAGTCTCATTGGCGTGACTTTTGGTTTCCTTTGCGTCGTGGGGACGGGTTTTTTCACCCCCGTGTCGTTCATGTGGTACGCGGTAATCGGCCTTCTGGCGACTTACGGGGCCGGCGAGACGGCCAGCCTCTTCTTCGAGCCCCCAAATGAAACCCAGAAAGGCTTCACTCTCAAACGGCCTCACGAACAAGTGGCTCGATCTTCGCCGGGCAACGAGGGTGAACCTTCATTGCTCCTGCAAAACGAGAATAAGCACCATGAAGATTGATCAAGTCGGCGTCCAACTATACACGCTCCGCAATTTCTGCAAAACCGCGGTGGAGTACGCCGCCACGCTCAAGCAGGTCCGGAAGATTGGTTACCGCGCGATCCAGATTAGCGCCGTCGGGCCGATCCCGCCGGAGGATCTGCGCCGCATCGCCGAGGGCGAAGGGCTGACTATTGCCGCGACGCACGAGCCCGGGGCGGTGATTCTCTCGGAGCCACAGAAGGTTGTCGAAAGGCTCGGCATCCTTGGCTGCCGTTACACCGCCTATCCGGGGCCTGTCATCCCGATGGACGATCTGGGCCAAGTGGAGCAGTTGATCGCCCAGCTCGACGCCGCGGGGGAGGTGCTGCAAAAGGCCGGGCAGGTACTCGCCTATCACAACCACTCGCAGGAATTCTACCGCCTGGTGGGCAAGACCGTCTTGGAACGCATCTACGAAAACACCAAGCCGGAGCATCTTCAGGGTGAGCTGGACACCTACTGGGTGCAGGCAGGCGGAGGCGACAGCGCCAAATGGTGCCGTCGGCTCAAGGGCCGCTTGCCGCTTCTGCATATCAAGGATTACGCGGTGGATCCCATGCGCGTCCCCTACTACGCCGAAATTGGTCATGGCAACCTCGATTTCCCGGAGATTATCGCCGCCGCCGAGGAGTCCGGGTGCGAATGGTTCATTGTCGAGCAGGACATTTGCCCGGGCAGCCCGTTCGATTCGCTCCGGAAGAGCTTTGACTACATTCGCGACCACCTGATCTCCTGACTAGATGCGAACCACTAAGATTACGAGTATCGTTTGCTTTGGTGATTCCGTAACCGCCATGTCCAAAGCATGTGAAGGAGGGCGGTGGACGACGCTGCTTTATTTGCTTTTGAAAGCTGAAATGGAAAAGGAGTGGCACGTCTACAACCGCGGTATTGGCGGAGACACCACATGGCACGCCCTCGATCGCTTCGATGACGACATCAAGCCCCTCCTCCCCGCATACGTTCTGATTGAATACGGTTTCAATGACGCGAGCGTGCCTGAAGGGCGCCGGATCGCCCGATGTGGATTGGCGGCCTTTCGCGAGAATATCAGCGAAATTATCAGGAAAGTCCGGGCCGGGAAGGGCAAGCCCATTCTGATCGTAAACCATCCAATCTGCCCCAGAGAGATCCCGCAGGGCAACCGGCGGACTTATGTGCAAAATTTCCGCCCTTACCAAGCCGCCATTCGGGAACTCGCCAAGGCAACCAAAACGCCGATGATCGACCTGGAAAGGGAGATGGTGCGTGCCGGAGTCGACCTCCATCGCCTCCTTACCAAAGATGGATTGCACCTTTCGGCCGAGGGAAATGCGATCTATGCAAATTTTGTTTTCGCCAGCTTTGCAAGCGTGGCAGGGATCAAGGTGAAGGGAGCCCTTCCTCCCGTCGCGACATGGAATGTTCTGGCTTGAGTCTTGTTCCGAAAGCACGGCTCCGAAAATGGGCATGACCGCTGCGCCACGCCATTTTTCCTGCGGTACGCTGCCAACCGGCGCTTCCGAACCGTCCCTATTCCCTATTCGTATCTTGTTCCAAGCTGGGAATCAGTTTCGGAATTCCGAAACTATTTTCCCACACTCCAGCCGCCGTCGATCAGGAAAGTGCTTCCTGTGACCATCGAGGATTCGTCGGATGCGAGGTAAAGAGCGGCGGCGGCGATTTCTTCCGGCCTCACCATCCGACCGTTGAGTTGCGTGGAAGCCATCTCCCGGTAGGCCGCTTCAGGATCGGGGTATTCCTGCAGGCGTTCCTGAACAAATGGCGTTTCCACGCGGCCCGGGCAGATGCAGTTGATTCTCACGCCGGTGTGGGAATGATCGAGCGCCAGCGCCTTCGTCAGCCCCACCACGGCAAATTTCGACGTCGTGTAGGCGAGACGATCACGAATCGCGACGACACCGCCAATGGAGGCAAGGTTGATGACGCTCCCCGAGCGACGTTCCAGCATCCCGGGCAGGAAGAGTTTGCAAAGATGAAAAATGCCCCGGACGTTGACCCTGTAGAGGCGATCGAGATCCTCTGCCGCAGTTTGCAAAAGGTTGCCGACATGGCCCACTCCGGCATTGTTTACGAGGATATCGAGCGGGCCGACCGCCTCGGCAGCCGCAGCGCAGGAGGCCTCGTCGGCAACATCGATCCGGCTAAAGTCCGCACAGCCGCCTGCCTTCCTGATCTGGGATACCGTTTTTCGCCCGCCCTCTTCATTGAGATCTGCAATGAAGACCGACGCTCCGGCACTGGCAAGCACTTTGGCGATGGCTTCCCCGATGCCCGAGCCGGCGCCGGTGACAAGAGCGGCTTTTCCTGAGAGTTTGAACACGGAGATAAACGATGGATTTACAAGGGGATTCTCAATCATCAGAACGTAGTCGTGTCAACCCGCCATCAACGATGAGTACCTGCCCGGGTAATGCGCCGGGAACTGAAGGAATCACCGGCTAAATGAAGCGGTGACGAAAAGCGCAGGCAGTTCCGATGGATCTTTGAGACGGTCTTCCGCAGCCTCTCTGAACAGAGGTGAGGAAAAAGCGGTTCGAAAAGACACGCAAATAACCCGCTTACGGCGGAGCTTGCTTTAACCAGTGATTCTTGAAGACTATTCAGCGTGCAAGCGTGGATTGATACGTCGAATGCAGCGTAGAGACATTCCGGGCCTCCGCGGAAAAAAAAGTGGTCGAGCCATGACATCCCCAAATGCCAAGGGTCGGGCCTACTGGGCAGTTCCTGAAGGACAAAACATCGGTGTTGTCTACCGATATGGCTATTCCGCCCTTTTGATCAAAAGAGCATTTCAGGATGTGCTTCTCGCCAACAGCAAAGGAGTGAGCCAGTTGCCCGAGATGGGTGTACTTGACGGCTTTCGAGGCCCGGTCTGTCTCCACGGTCCAGATGGCGAGCCGATTATCCGCAACAAAGATGACCGTGCCAGAATAAAAAAAGTCCGAGGAGCAATCCTTCCCAATGAAAACCCCGGCTGCGGCTCCCGGTTCCGAGCCGATGGAAAAGATGACCCGGAGTTCGCCGGAGGGAACGCCAATCTCGGCGGCGAGCAGCGCGTTATCCCGCTGTTGCTTGATCAACTCGGGGCTGAAGAAGGCGGAGAGAGAGTCAGGGTTCTGGACGAATTCATGCGGGGCATCTTGATTCACTAATCGAAGAGGTCGCCATTGGGATCGGGTCCATTTTTGGGCTCCAAAATCGGTGCACGGCAACTCCGGAACGGGATGTTTGACGATCTCCGCAGAAATCAAAGAAGCCGGCACCAGGGCGATAAGGAATGAGAGCATGAGGCCGCAGGTTTGCATTGGGAATTAACCAGGTAGGTTGGATGGGATGGTTGGGGTCGAATGGGATTTGTTTCCGTGCGGCGATCTTCCGCCACCGAGGAGCTGGAGTGAGAGCGGCGCGTGGGAAGTTACGATGCATTTCGAGCGGGCTGTATAGGTGGATACAGTCACGGCCCTTAAAAGCTGCGCAACGGCCCACACGCCCTCGAATCGTAGTCGAAACGGACGTGAAAACACGTTCACTGATTCAATGAAGCCTGGCGAAAGCGCCGGCAGTTTCGATGGATCTTTGAGACGATTTTCCGCAGCCTCTCTGAAGAGAGGTGAGGAAAAAGCGGCTCGAAAAGATACGAACATGACCCGCTTGCGGCAGAGCTTGCTTTAACCAGCGGATCCCTAATTGACCACCGTCACCTGGCCGGTTGCTTCTTTTACAAGATAGAAGCGACCACCAAGGGTGGCGTCTATGGTCACGATCCCATAACCGGGCAACGTCACCTGAACATTTTTGGACGCCCCGATGGGGAGTTCGACCGGGGCAAAGGCATAGAGAAGCCACTCCCGGGAGGGAGCTGCACCCCGGACGCGACCGAGAACAAAAGCGCGCAGTTGAGTAGTCAGCGACCATGTGCCCGTCGGCTCGATATTGGTCTTCAGAAGATACATGCGCGCTGCCGTTTGCGGGTAGGTCGTTTCGTTGAACTCTGGCGGAATATTCGACTGGTAAGGGTGAACCCTGTTCGGGTTGACGACCAGTTCGCTGTCGCGCCAGAAGGTCTGAAGGGTTTGGTTGGTATAGATCCGGTCGACGGCGGCAGCCAGGGCGTCGAAGTAAGGCTGGCTGCTTCCGGTGTAAGGAAGGACATTGTCGTTGTCGACCCGGGAGGTCGCCCATGCACGATAATCCCGCACTACCCTGGGCCGGAGGAGCCACATGCTAAACTGCACCATCCCTCCGTAGCGTGTCGGAACGTAAGGGTTGGGCACGGGCTGCACCAAGGTATCCGGCTGGCCGGGAGCCGGTGTCGGGTTGGCGGTGGGATTAAAGCGGCACAATTTCCTTTTCGAGGTCTCGTCTTCGTTCAGGGTCCAAGGGGCCGAGTAATCGCCACCATTCCAAGTACTGATCTCGAACCAGAAAGCGGGATTTTGGGAGACGGCTTCGCGCCGTGAAAGCTCGAGATTCATCGCCTCGATCTGCGGACTGAAAACCTGATGGTCGTTGTTGTAGGTATATGCCCCCGTCAGATAATTATCAGCACAACAGCCGTCCCACGCCAGCGGCCAGGGGCTGAGACGGTACGGAATGGCCAAGGTGGCAGACGCCCAGGAAGGAATGCGTCCCAATATGGAGGGCCCGTTGGCGCCATACCCCACGAACTTGCAGCTTTCGGCCCATGGGGCGGGAAGTTCGTCCCGCCATGCGTCCATCATTTCGCGATATCGCACGACCCATGCATTGCCGACGACCTCGCGGTAGAACTCGGGCGTCCGCGGTGTGGTGCCGTAGATGGCCTCGTAATGCGGATCATTCCCGATATAGACATAGGAGAGCCGAGGCGCTTCGTTGTTTGAGACGAAGAGGACGAGGTTTGGATCGGGCAGCCACCCTTGCACGGCTTGCATCAATGGAGAAGTGGCCCACTTTTGCCCGATTTCGGCCCAATATTGGATGGGGCTGAACGCGGAAATCCCTCGCTGAGGGTTTCCCGCCGAGTCGATATAGGAAACGGTGGGGTTCTCCATCGGGTCCGTTATGCTGGCATAAGTTCCCGAAGCGAGAGCCTGCTCCCATTGCGTGCCGACAAACGCCACGGGAAGCCTTTTCTGCGCGACCTCCTTCAGCGGATCTTCATAATAGCGGATGTGCTTGGACCAATCGGAGGAGGTAGACTTCTTTTCCGGGTCCGGCGTCGAGAACCAGGGGAGGATATGGCGCCCGGCGGCAATCTGGGTCAACTGCCACTTCGGGCTATAGCCATAGTCGTCCGCTTTGTTGTAAAGATAGGCGTAAAGACCGGTGTTCCATCCGCTCAGCAGGGGCAGTGAATGTTCGCCGGGAATGTCGGAGGAAAGAGCCTCACGGCGGATTCGGTCATACACGCTGGGCCGAATTGTGGTGAGCAGATCGGCCTGTGATCGGGCAGTACTCGAATAGCGCACCTCGTCAATCTGCCCTGGGAAAAAGTCGTTTCCCCAGTTTCCATAAAAATTCCCGATAGAGAACACGCGGTCGGAGCTACTGGTCGCCGGAACGAGTGCCGCCGTGGTGCTTGTTGCCACAAGGACGGGCGTGGTTGCGCCCTGCGGGGTGCGGTACATCGAGTAACTGGCCCCGGTCGGGGTGCTTTTCACAACAACCGCGATGTGGTACCAGAGAGAGGTGTTCCACGTCAGGGATCCGGTATAGCATCGATAGGCTGGGCCATCGCGAAAGACTAACCCGAGCGGACGGGTTGCATCTCCGGATGCCATAATGACCAACTGATAGTCGATGGCGGCCACTCCATTCGGCTGAACGGCCACCAGCGTCCGGTTTCCGGAGAACGAAGTGGAGTCGAGCTTGAACCATCCCTCGATCGTAAAGCTCGCATTGGGTTTGGGATAGAGAAAGGAATTCGCTCCCGCGCCAACATCCGTCCAATACACCCGGTTGGTCAAACCGGCGCCAGGCTTGATGGCCTTTTGAAAAAAAGGCAGCGCCGGGAGGTTGAGCGAGAGGCCGGAGCCAATCGTTCCATTGCGGGCGTTTCCGCTGAGGTCTGCGGCTACCGTCCCAGTGGACTCGTTCAGGTGGTAGAGGAGTTCGGTTCTGCCATCATTGACATAAGGCTCCTGGGCGGCAAGCGGAGTTGCGGAGCAGATGGATAGTATGCTGGCGAACGCAAGTAATTTCGGAGGATTCGTTTTCATGTTCTTGGGGGTTTATCATACTGCTATACGGCTCGTTTATTTTGGTGTTTTGAGGTAACTGCGCCATGCGTTAAGCGCGCCGCCGGGGCATCGCAGGCCTCGGGCACGGCAGCTCTATCCGCAGAGACAACCGATGCGCGAATTGCACCGCAATGAACCGCGCCGCCGAAAGGCACGGCTATCGATAACTCAAAAGTAACTTGAAACTACCAGGTAAGAAGAAACTCTACTGAAGCGACTCTCACCGGAGCCACCGAATCGTAGCGGACGTGATGGAACGGCGTGAATCCACCGAGGCTTACATAGCTCCAGACGACGTCGGTCTTGTGCACCGACGCCTTGACCCCGCAACTCGAGAAGGAGGGTTCGATGCAAAGCGAAGGTTCGGTGCCCATGCAGGCCCGGCCTTTCTCCAGCTGAATCGGGACTCTTTCATTGGCGTGAAAAAGCCACGTCAAAGTCCCGGAAGACTCAAGCACGATATAGTCGCGGCAGATCAGGCGGCCTTCCAGACCGATGATAAAATCCCGGGTGTAATGCAAGATGCCCGCATTCTTCGGGTAAGCCGGGGCGAGATTCAGGCTGATTTCCGCCACGCCCTCCTCTTCGCGCCAGTCGACCCGCCGGATTTCCTCGCCGTGGTGGAGTTGTCCGGGAATCCCCATGGGGTAGCCGATGTCTCCTTCTTGACCGGAACCGTCGATCAAAAGACAAGATCGCAGGTTTGTATGAAGCCGGTATCCGATATCCGGCTCCACCAGGAAGGGATGCCCGTGCACATCCAGAACGAAGTGACCGCTGCTTGGGGCGAGGCCCATCCGATCACAGGGCCCGGTGGCCTTGCGGTAAGCATTGAAGCCACACCAGGGGCCGCATTGTACGGAGAAGGTGATTTCCGCATTCCGGAAGTAAACCAGGCCGCCGTCCGCATAGTGGCGAAACTGGCTGGTGGGAGGGGTCGGCGCGGGCCCATGATCACCCGCGCAATCTTCGCGATAGGAACAATAGTCTTCCAGAAGGTTAAGATGATATCTCCGCTCCTGAAACTCATTGTAGAACGCACCGGGCGGTGGCTGGATCAGAATCCGATTGAGATAGGCCGCCCTTTCGTCACCGAACTCCGCCGCCATCTGGTTGAGAAACCGCGAGCCGCCGATCAGTTTTCGATTCAGCCTTCCGGTTACCGTCGACACCCGCTTTTCCAGATCAGTGGTCGCAAACAAATAGTCGACGACCGACGGAAACGGGTATTCCTTGTAAATATCCGAGCCGCTCACGCTCAGGAACAGATCGCGAAAATACGAGACCTCCGGAAGGTAAAGATCGGAATCGCCGTACGAGGAAAGCGGGATCACGCCGTCGCGCGGCATGGCCTCAAGGGCCAGCCTCAGCCGCGGAATGATGTAGCAAACCCATCGCTCCGCTTGCGGGATGACGTTCAGGAGATGAAGAGAGGCGCTGCCAAAGGCGAACATCGACCGCCACCCATGGTCTTGCAACAAGGAGCCGCCCCAATAATCCCGATTGAGCAGGCCTACCTCAAGAAAGCGCTCCCCCTGCAAAGCCAGCTTGTCCAGCAATCGCTGCGCTCTGGCTTCACCCAACTCCGTGGAAAAAATGCTGTGAATGACGGCAAGCCATTGGAGATTCGAGGCGGCATCGATATCCCCATCGTGACTATAGCCGTCCTTTCGGGGATTTCCCCAATGCGGCAATTCAATGATCCGGTCGAGTGCGGCCAACGCCTTTTCCAGGACGTCATTGCTTTTGCTGATGGCGTAAGTGCAGAAAAGCATCCACACGGTGTCTGCTGTGCGAGCCTTTCGCGGGAGAAGCCAATTCATCATGCGCTCAAGCGACTCCGAACGGGAGGGAGGAACGGCGGGGAATTCGGCCTTGAAGCCCCTGCAAAGCGCCTTTTTCTTCTCCGCTAATTCACGCCCTAAAGCAGTGCCACGGCTGGAGTAGAAATCGTCGTCGGCTCTCTCCACCATGAGCGACTCCCAATGCAGATTCATTCTGCGGTAGGAGCGAAACTCGAGCACATGAGTCCCCTCCGTTTTGAACTCAACCACCATGTTGCCGCGGAACCTTTTTGCACGGAGGTCCTCGATCGTGACACGCTGGAAAAACCAAAGGCCGAGTTCGCGGCCGTCCAGGGTTACCCAGAAGCTTGGAACCAGCGGCTTGTTGCCGTTTCGAAGATCGAAGTCCCAAGGGCCGGTTCTCTGTCCCTTGTTATTGAAAAGCTCGATATTGAAATAGAGCTCGGACCAGTTAAAGGAAGTCGCGTCAGCAACGACGCTGAACTGTACCAGACCGGGCTTTCCGGAGATCTCGATCCGAACCTGCTTATCGGAGAGATGAAGCGGCTCAAGAACTTCGGTGCAACCGTTGATGGTGGAAAACCAGTGGCAGCCGAAAAAGGGCGACGAAGTCCCGGAGCTACCTGCCGCATCATCGCGCTCTGTCGCGAGGTCGGCGGTGGGAAGAATCAAATGGTGGGACATGGCCTAGCAGGTCTTGGCAGTGGCTGGCTTGATGTGGGAGCGCTCCGCGTGTTCGCGCATCGAACTCTGGGGCCACGCCAGCTCGATACCCTCGCGCGCGAGGGATTCCTTGAAGTCGTCTAACAGCGCGTAATCTGAATGGACTTCGGCAGGAGAAT
>Ga0180217_1002978_pt1 | contig 14785 bp, 12 predicted proteins | sample eDN3rd37CBELigOP_FD_128521 | JGI IMG/M metagenome (GOLD analysis project Ga0180217, IMG submission 128521) | Enriched Organic Plus compost microbial communities from Emeryville, California, USA - eDNA 3rd pass 37_C BE-Lig OP (version 2) (version 2) ... | reverse complement strand
TCAGCCTCGATGAATCCGAAACTCGAACACAGCCACGATCTCGGTGAGATTCAGAATCGCCTCGCATCGCCGCCGCGCCCGGACTATCTGCGCGACTGGATCTACGGCGGCATCGACGGCGCGGTGACGACCTTCGCCATCGTCTCCGGCGTCGTCGGCGCGAGCCTGTCGCCCACGGTCGTGTTGATCCTGGGCATGGCCAATCTGTTCGCCGACGGCTTCTCGATGGCAGCCAGCAGCTACAGCGGCACGAAATCGGAGCGCGACAATTACGAACGGCTTTATGCCCAGGAGCAGCGCCACATCGTGCATGTGCCCGAAGGCGAGCGCGAGGAAATCCGCCAGATCTTCGCCGCCAAGGGTTTCACTGGCGACGACCTGGAGCGCGCCGTTGAAGTCGTCACCGCCAACGAGGAGCGCTGGATCGAGACCATGCTGGCGGAAGAATATGGGCTCGGCCGCGCGGTGAAGTCTCCGCTCGTCGCGGGCCTCTGCACCTTCATCGCCTTCGTCATCGCCGGCTCGATTCCGCTTATGAGCTATCTGCCGACGCTGAGCTTCCCGACCACCGTCGTGGCCACCGGCATCGCGTTCTTCGCGATCGGCGCCATCAAGAGCCGATGGTCGCCGCAGCGCTGGTGGGCCTCGGGCCTGGAAACGCTTTCGATCGGAATGGCCGCCGCCAGTGTGGCCTACGGAGTCGGCTACGGCCTTCGCTTCCTGGTCGATACATCCGGCCTGGGATGATGCCGATCAACGCGGATAGGATTCGATCCGAAGCCGCTGCGCTCGTTTGGTTGACGCATGATCTGATCTCGAAACCGCTCTGCACTTTCGAGGATCATGCGCTTCGGGATCATGACTTTCATCCGAGCATGATCTGATCCGAAAACCGCTTCGCACTTTTCGGTTGGCGCATGATCTGATCTCGAAACCGCTCTACACTTTCGAGGATCATGCGCTTCGGGATCATGGCTTTCATCCGAGCATGATCTAATCCGAAAACCGCTTCGCACTTTTCGGGATCATGCTCTAGCGACGCAAGCGCTCCAGCACTGTCGCGCTGGCGAAGCCATCCGCCGGCAAGCCCACCGACCGCTGGAAGCTTCGCACCGCCGACCGTGTCATCGGGCCGATGCGGCCGGATGTGCCGCCCGTATTCAGTCCGCGCTTGTTGAGCAGTTCCTGAAGCTCGCGGCGTTCGTCACGCGACAGCACACGTTCGTGACGCGGCCAAGATTGAGCGAACGTCCCGCCACCGCGCAGACGATCCGCCAGATGGCCGATGGCGATCGCATAGGCTTCAGCCGGATTGTAACGCATCAGCACCTGGAAATTGTGGACCATGAGGAACGCGGGCCCCTGCGCGCCGCCCGGCATCAGCAAGAACGCGCTGTCGCCGGGGCGTGGAAAGCCCTGTCCGCCGACGCGGCGGACGCCGAGCCTGGCCCATTCGCCCAAGGACTTGCGATTGGACCGTTCGGCCTGAGACAAATCGAAGCCCCGAGGCACCGTCACCTCGTAACCCCAGCTCTCACCCGATTGCCAGCCGTCCTTGCGCAGCTTGTTGGCGGTCGAAGCCAGCATGTCAGGCACGGAATCGACCGTGTTGCGATGCCTGTCGCCATCGAAATCGACCGCGAAGCGTCGGAACGTTGTCGGCATGAACTGGGTCTGGCCGAAAGCGCCGGCCCAGGAGCCCTTCAAATGCTCCGCCGGCACGTCGTTGCGATGCAGGATCTCCAGCGTGGCGACGAACTCGTCGCGGAAGTAGGATTGCCGCCGGCCGACGCAGGCCAGCGTCGCCGTCGAGCGCAGCACGGAGCGGTCGCCGGTGATCGTGCCGTAGCTCGTCTCCACGCCCCAGATGGCCGCGAGGATATGGCGGTCCACGCCATATTGCCGTTCGACGCGCTCGAAGACGTTGCTGTATTGCGCCAGCTTGGCACGGCCTTCGGCGACACGCTTCTCGCTCACCAGGATGTCGAGATAGTCCCAGATCGCCTTGGTGAACTCGGGCTGCGAATCCATCAGGTCCATCAGCCGCAGGTCCGGGGTCAGCGGCCGGACATGGCGATCGAAGGTGGCGCGCGAGACGCCGCGCTTGGCGGCCAGCGGATAGAGCCGGCCGAGACAATTCTGGAAATCGGCGGCGGCAGAACGGATCGCCGAGGCGCGCATCGTTGGATGGCCCGACGCGCCGTCCTGGCCGGACCACGGGCGCTCGGAGGATGGCGTGGATACTGGCGCCGCCGCCGGCTTGCTTTGCGGCAATTGCGGCCGCGTCGGAACGCTCTGCGGGCGCGCGACCGGCAAGGGCTGCGCCTGCGCGTATGCATCGCGAGCGCCGAACGACGATGGAACGATGGAACCGGTGGTCTCGCCGCATCCGGCGAGCAGCGCACCCGTCGCAGCGATCACGGCAGCCAAAGTGGGGGGAGCGGAGACGCGCGTCGCCATGCCGATGCCTCATTACGCCGACGGACCAGAAACCGGATGGCGCGCCCCCGCACCGTCCGATTCGAGCACGATCGACCCCGATCATGCTCAACGAACTCACCAAAAAGGGACCGCGATTCGAAGAATCGGCGATCCCTCTTTGGGCCATCATTGAGGCAAGACAGGGTTGATCGGCGGTTAACGCCCCTGCAATTTCTGAAGCAATTCCGGCGACGGATAGGAATCCGCCGGCAGGCCGAGCTTGATTTGCGCCGCTTTGACGGCGGTTCGCGTGCTCGAACCGATGATGCCATCGGTCGCACGCGGGCCACTCTTCAGGAAGCCCCGGGCGACCAGCGAGCGCTGCAATTGCCGCACCTGGTCCGGGCTGAGCACCGCCACCGGCGCGTTGCCCTTGCCCATCGGGGGCGCGCCGTCGAGCCGGGTCGCGAAATAGGCCGCCGTCAGCGCGTAGACGAACGAGGCGTTCCAGCGCGTGAAGGCATCGAAATTCGGATAGGCCAGGAACGCCGGTCCGTTGCGCCCCATCGGAAGCAGGAGAGACGCCGGCATGCCGTCGGACGGCAGCGGCCGGCCCGACGCCGAGCGCACGCCCCATTGCACCCATTGGCGGCGCGGATGCTTGATATCGACATCGGCCTCGCGCCACGGAAGCTGCGCCGGCACGCGAACCTCCTGGAGCCAGGGCTGGCCACGCTGCCAGCCACGGTTGCGCAAGAGGTTGGCCGCCGAGGCCAGCGCGTCGGGCGTGCTGTTGATCATGTCGACGCGGCCGTCGCCGTCGAAATCGACGCCGTTCTCGAAATAATAGAACGGCGTGAACTGGGTCGGACCCAGCTCTCCCGCCCAATTGCCGATCATCTGATTTGGCCGCAGGTCGCCGCGCGCGACGATCTGCACCGCGCCCATCAACTGCCGGCGGAAGAAATCCGGACGCCGGCAATCGTAGGCGAGCGTCGCGACCGACTGGATGACGTTGAAACTGCCGCCCTTGACCGCGCCGTAATCGCTTTCCAACCCCCACAGGGCCACGACCACCGGCGGCGGCACACCGATCTTCTGCTCGATGGCGGACAGAAGCCGCCCCTGGGACTTCAACCGCCGCACGCCGTTGGAATGGCGGCCGGCGCCGGTCATACGGCCGGCGAATTGCAGAAAGCTCTGCTGGAACACGCCCTGGCCCCGGTCGCGCCGGACCACGTTCGGATCGAAGCGAATACCGGCCAGCGCCGTCTCCACCGCCTGCCGGGACACGCCCTTGGACACCGCCTCCTGCTTGAAGGCGTCGAGCCAGCGCTCGAAGCTCATGCCGCCATGACAGGAGGCACCCTGGGCCATCGCGGGCCCCGCCATCATCGCGCCGGCCAGCGCCAGCGCCCCCGTCAGTCCGAGAATCCGGTTCCGCATCGCCGTTCCCTTGATCGTGGGCCGAAAGTAAAGATTCGCATCCGTCATGCCAGGGACCTCGTACCATCGCGTTAATGGCCGACGATCGATGCCCATTTCATGACCAATGCATGACCGGGCGGCCCGAAACCGCCGGCCGGTACCGCCAAAGCCGATCATGCCCTATTAAGGCCGTGTCCGCCTGCTCCAGAACCTGCCTCACCTTTCGACTGTCCGAACACAGCGTGGTCCCATGAAGCCTGTTCGAAAAGCGATCCTGCCCGTCGCCGGTCTCGGCACAAGGTTCCTGCCCGCCACCAAGGCGATGCCCAAGGAAATGCTGACGGTCGTGGACCGCCCCCTGATCCAGCACGTCGTCGACGAGGCGATCGAGGCCGGCATCGAGCACCTGATCTTCGTCACGGGACGCAACAAGGCCGTGATCGAAGATCATTTCGACATAGCCTACGAATTGGACGCGACGTTGAAGGAGCGCGGCAAGACAGCCGAATTGACGGCGCTGGCCGCCGATCTTCCAGCCGCGGGCGCGACCAGCTTCACCCGCCAGCAGGTGCCGCTGGGCCTCGGCCATGCGGTCTGGTGCGGCCGCGAGATCGTCGGCGACGAGCCTTTCGCCGTGCTGCTCCCCGATGTGCTGGTGAAGCACAAGCCGGGCTGCCTCAAGCAGATGATCGACATCCACCGCGCGCTTGGCGAGAACGCCAACCTGATCGCGGTCGAGGAGGTGCCGATGGAGCGCGTGCATCAATACGGCGTGGTCGGCGTCGGCGAGAGCAAGGGCAAGGCCTTCGCCATCACGCAGATGGTGGAGAAGCCCAAGCGCGAGGACGCGCCGTCCAACCTGATCGTGACCGGCCGCTACATTCTCCAGCCCGATATCTTCAAGCTGCTCGAAACCCAGCCGCGCGGCGCGGGCGGCGAAATCCAGCTCACCGATTCCATGCTCACGCTGGCCCGGATGCAGCCGTTCTATGGATTGAAGTTCGAGGGCCGCAGCTTCGATTGCGGCTCCAAGATCGGCTTCCTCACCGCCAATGTCGCCTATGGACTGGACCGGGGCGATCTGGCCGCCGAGTTGCGCGCCGAGTTGAAGGCGATGTTGAGCTAGCAGCCTTGCATCTCATTTCGTCGTGGAAAGAGGTGTCAGCGTTGCATCCGCATTCCGATCAGGAACGTGCTGGCGTCGTAGCTCGCGGCCGGCTCGCTTGAGCGCATCCACTCCTGCCGGAATTCGCCCTTGAGCCAGAACGAGCGGTTGAGCTTGTAGGCCAGAGCGACGCCAAGCGAGGTGCGGGTGTCGTTGCGGCCGAGACCGACATATTCGTCGAGGCCGTAACCCGCCTCCACCGTGCCGATCAGCCAGCGCCGGAAGGCATGATCGATCCTCAAGCCCGCGTCGCGACGCAGCGCGCCGGACACGCTGGGCACCGCCGATTCCTCCACCCGCGACGTGGCCGAAAGGGTGGCGGTCGTCAGCCCCGTCGCACGCCAGACCAGCGATCCGTCTGCCACCACGCCATTGAGCTTCTTGAGCGCGGGATCCTTGTAGTCGCGCATCAGATAGCCGACCGACAGCTCGCCCCGCAGCTTGCCGGTCTCGAAGGTCAGACCCGCGCGCGGGGTGATCGCCTCCGAATCGCGGCGGTAGCCGTTGCGATCGACCGCCTCATCGTGAACGCGCTGATCGATGCCGACAGCCACGAACGGGCGCAGGTCCGGAGTCAGCTCGTAGCCGGCGCGTAACTCGGCGCCATATTGATTGTAGTTGCGGTCCCGGTTCGGGAAGGTCGATCCATCGACGAGCTTCGAATCGCGAAACGACAGACGATCCACGAGCGCGCGTGCCGACAATTCGAGGCGATTGAAGCTTTGCACGACGCCGGCGGTGCCGCCGAAGGCCGTGTAGGTCGGCAGACGCGAGACGCCAACCGGCACGTTGGGGCTGCCCGGATCGTCGGTGCCGATCGTGCCGCGGCCCTCCAGCTCGATCTTGGTGTCACGGGTGACGTCGATGCGCCCGTTCACACGGCCGTGCCCCTGGGGACGATCCAGCGCCGAATCGGTCTCGAAGAAGCGATAAGTGCCGCGCAGATCGAAGCTCAGTTCATGCCGTACCCAATCCGAACGGCCGACAAGCTCCGGCGCAACGACCGTCACGCCGGAAGCGCCGCCTCCGGACGAACGGCCGGGATTGCTGTCGCGGCCATAGGAGACCTCGATCGCCGGTCGCAGCTCGAATGCACCAACACGAACGCCGACCGGGTCGTAGGCATCGATCTCGGTGCGTTGCGGCCGGCGTCCCGGCGCCATGTAATCGGGCGGCCGATAGGCGTCGGCATAGACCGAGCGCGCGGCCTGCTGCGGCGCGACCGGACGGCCGGCCTCCTGCTGAGGCACGCCGCGCATGGGCGGCACCTGCCGCGTCTCGATGGATCGCAATCCCACATTGCGCTCGCCGGGCCGCAGCCGACCGCTGCGTCCCGCGCGCCCCGTTGAATCGAATCCGGTCTGGCCGATGCTCGACGCGGGATCACGCGGCATCACCCATAGGCGCTCGGCCTCGGAATCGCCCTCCGTCACCAGGCCGCGCAGCCAGAAACTGCTGGTCTCCGGTCCCCTCGTCTGCGCGAGCGCCGACGCCGCCGGCACGGCGAAGGCCGCGACCAGCGTCAGCAAGACCGGTTGGGACACGACGCGCGGCAGGATCGGCCTCCAATGGCGCGCAATGGTCGATCCGCACCGCTTGCGCCAGGGCATGCGCGGCCGTTGCCGGCCGCGAAGCGGGCCGGTTAACAAGCCTTAAAGTTTTGTGGTTAACGGGGTCTTTACTGGCGACGGCCGGCTGCACCGACCGTCTGCTTTTTTGACGTCAAAATCCGTCGTTCCCGGACGGCTGAATCGATCACGGGCGCGTGCCCGAGCCGGTTCCGGCTGGCTGGGCACGCCTATAGCCGTTCACCGCTTCGGAAACGCTGAACGGCTCCATCTCGTTGTTTCATCGCAATCCCGGACGGAAAACCGCTACACACTTTTCCTGGGATTGCTCTAGGTCCAGCCCTGGAGTTCGCGCACCACGATGCGGTCGAGCACCCGCATGCCGGCCTCGCTGTCGTTGAGGCAGGGAATGGCCGCGAAGTTCTCACCGCCATTGTCGCGGAAGATGCCGGCATTCTCGACCGCGATCTCCTCCAGCGTTTCCAGGCAATCGGCCACGAAACCCGGCGTCACCACAGCCAGATTCTTCACGCCGCGCCGCGCCAGCGCCTCAACCGTCTTGTCGGTGTAGGGCGTCAGCCATTCGGCCCGGCCGAACCGGGACTGGAAGGTCAGCATCAGGCGACCTTCGCCGAGCCCCAGCCGCTCGCGCAGAAGCCGCACCGTTGCGGTGCATTGCTCGGGATAGGGATCGCCGGCCTCGGCGTAGGATCTGGGAATGCCGTGGAACGAGGCCAGGATCATCTCCGGGGTGAATGTCAGGCGCTGCAATTCGGCTTCGATCGACGAGGCCAAAGCCTCGATATAGACCGGGTCGTCGTAATAGGGCGGCACGACGCGCAAGGCCGGCTGCTCGCGCATCCCCATCAGCGTCTCGAACGCCTTGTCGCAGACCGTGGCCGTGGTCGCGGCGGCGTATTGCGGATAGAGCGGAACCAGCAGGATGCGCTCGCAGCCGCATTTCTGCATCGCCTCGATGCGCGACGGCAGCGAGGGATTGCCGTAACGCATCGCCCAATCGACCACGATCGTCGGATCGAGGAAATCGAGCATGGCGCGCAGCTTGGCCGCCTGCGAGCGCGTGATGGTCTTGAGCGGCGACTCGTTCCTTTCGCGATTCCATATTGTTTCGTAGTCGCGGCCTTTCGCGGCCGGCCGGCGCGTCAGGATGATCGCGTTGAGCACGAATTTCCAGATCGGACCCTGATTCTCGATCACGCGGCGATCGGAGAGGAATTCGCGCAGATAGGTCCGCACCGTGGCCGCATCGGTGGCGTCGGGCGTCCCGAGATTGACGATCAGAACGCCGATGCGTCCGCCAACAGGGGCGCGCGCATTCGTCGTGGATGACGGCAACGGATCGGGGCTGCTCATTCCGGCACTTGTCGGCTGCGCATTGCCGCGGGTCAAGAAACGTCAAACCGCTGGAGCATGATTCCGGACCGTCGAAAGCAATGTTCAGCGCGCGTCGTCTTCCGCCGCCTCGGCCGCCTCGATGCGCTTGTGCTCGCGCCAGGAGGTGGCCGCGCCGAAGCCGGCGACGGCCGCGAGGGCGAGCGAGATCAGCACGTTGTAGCCGGCCAGCGAAAGACCGAGGAACCGCCAGGCCGCCTCGTCGCAGCGCACCACGCGCTGGGTCTGCATCTGCTCCAGAAGGCCGGACGCCGGCCCGAAACTGCCGCTGGGAGAAGCCGCCGCGCAATCCTGAGGGCCGGCCCACCAATGCCATTCGACGCCGGCATGATACGCGCCGAGACCGGCGTTCCACAGCAGGGCAGCGCCGATGGCCAGGAATGCCAGCGTGAACACCTTGCGCGAGGAGCCGACCGAGAGGCCCAGCATCACCATGGCCGCGACGGGAATCGCGAAATAATACGCATAGCGCTGTTCGAGGCAGAGCGGGCACGGCGCGAGGCCCATGCCGTATTGAAAAATCCAGGCGCCGGCGAGCGTCAGGGTCGAGGCCGAGGCGATGACAACCGCCGCCGTCGCGAACGGCTCGTCGCCGGCGCGTGTCACGAACCGCCCGCCGGTGCTGGATAGCGCCGCGCTCCATAAGGCCATGGCCAATCCCGCTGCTTGGTCTTCCATCGCTCGCCGAGGAAGAGCGTGTGTCCAGGACGAGTTTATACAGGAAGAGATGGTGCCCCTGGCCGGGATCGAACCAGCACGATGTTGCCATCACCAGATTTTGAGTCTGGCGCGTCTACCAGTTCCGCCACAGGGGCCCATTGGGATTTTAGAGCATGGCCCGGAAAGGGAAAACCGGATTTCCGGAGGACCAGGCTCCAAACAGGATGGAAGCGGGAACACGCCGTCGCCGGCGCGCCCACGGTTTAGACCAAGAGCGGGGCGGGTGAAACCCCTGTTCGTCAGGATCGCGCCGACCGGGCCCGGATCGTCGGCGCGGCTCGGGCCGGTCTTGTTCGGACTGGCGTCGGGCCATCGAAGGCTGGCAGACTGGCCGTCGGTCAGTGCCAAAAAATGCCGGGAGAGAGCAAGCCGTGAAATTTCGCGTCGAACTGGTCTGGTCGGACGACAAGGACGGCGAGGATGCCTCGTCGGTCTACCTCACATCCGATGGCCGCGTGATCCTGCAAGGCCAGGCCATCTCGAAGGAGCGGCGTCGGGAGCTGATGCTGCCCCAGAATGCCGACATGATCAGCGTCGACAAAAACCTGATCCGGGCCATCAAGGACATGCTCTGACGGCCGGCCAATCCGGAAACCAACCTTCTAGCTCCGCCCCTCCTCGTCCGGCGCGAAGGGCGCGAGGTTGGCGCAGACCCGCCTCACCAGCCGCCGGAACAGCTCGGCCTCGTCCTCGGTCAGCCCTGAAAGCGTCTCGACCTCAAGAGCATGGGCCTGGGGCGTGACCGCCTCGACGATGTCGAGGCCCCTGGCTGTCGGCGCGATCAATACGCCGCGCGCATCCACGTCCGACGACGTCTTGGTGACCAGCCCACGCTCCTGCAAGGCGCCGACGAGCCGCGACAGCGTCGGCGGCTCGATCAACGTCTGGCTCGCCAGCACCCCGAAGCGCGTCGCGCCCCGCCGATGCAGCACCGCCAGCACCCGCCACATCGGCAGCGTGATGTCATGGGGGCGCAGCGCCTCGGTGAAGCGCTCGATCAGGGTGTCGGCGATCCGCCGCAGGAGATACGGCACATAGCCTTGATGATCGAAGCGCTTGGGCGCCAAGTCGCCATCATTTTGTTCCATATGGAATAATCTGTTCGGCATCGATGGCGAAATCAAGCGAGAATTTAAAAATTTCCCTTGCTATGTCTTTCCGAATGGAATTAGACTTGCCCTAAAGTACGGCCCGCAGCGGCCGATACGCGCGAGCACGTCGCTCGCACGTTCTAGGGAGAGACCGCCATGTTCCTGCGAAACCATTGGTACGTCGCAGCCTCCGACAGCGAGATCGGCCGGTCGCCGCTGGCCCGCATGATCATGAACGAGCCGATCGTGCTGTTCCGCGCCGAGGACGGCACCCCGGTCGCCTTCGAGGACCGCTGCTGCCACCGGCACCTGCCGCTCTCCATGGGCAAGCTCGTGGGCGACCGCCTGCAATGCCACTATCACGGCCTGCAATTCGACACGTCCGGCCAATGCGTGCGCATTCCAGGCCAGGACCAGATCCCGCCGACCGCCAAGGTGCGGACCTATCCGGTGGTCGAACGCTATCGCTGGCTGTGGATCTGGATGGGCGATCCGGCGCTCGCCGATCCCGACACGATCACCGATTTCCACTGGCTCGACGACCCGGACTGGGGCGCCAAAAGCGCCTATCTGCACGTCGAAGCCAATTGGCAGCTCGTCGTCGACAACCTGCTCGACCTGACCCATCTGGCCTTCGTGCACGAAACGACCATCGGCAATTCCGCGCTCGCCGAACACGCCGTGGTGAAGGTCAAGCGCGCGCCGAACAATGTCGTGGTCACGCGCTGGATCATCGACCAGGAGCCGCCCCCCACGTTCCAGAAGGTCGGCGGCTTCACCGGCAACGTGGACCGCTGGCAGATCATCGACTTCGCGCCGCCCGCGTTCCTGCGGCTCGATGTCGGCGCGACACCGACCGGAACGGGTGCGCCCGAGGGCCACCGCGTCGGCGGGATCAACATGCGCAATCTCAATGCCATCACGCCCGAGACCGAGACCACATCGCATTACTTCTGGGGCCAGGCGCATGATTTCGAGCCGCACAACGCGGAGATGACCGAAACAATCTTCCAGCAGATCCAGACGGCGTTCCTGGAGGACGTGGCGGTGTTCTCCGCCCAGCAGCGCAACCTCGACCGGATCAAGAATCCGCCCCAGCTCGATATCAACGCCGACACCGGCGTGATCCAGGCCCGCCGCATCCTCGCAAGGCTCCACGACGAGGAGCAAGCCGCCCTCCAGATGACGGCCGCCGAATAGCCACCGTCACACCCTCCGCTCATCGCATCGCACGGCACCCATGACAGACACCGACGGCTGGCTCCGCGTCGCGGCGCTCTCGGAGCTGAGCGACGACGAGGCGCTTCCCGCCATGCTCGGCGAGACACCGATCGCGCTCTATCGTCTGGACGGCGAAATCTACGCCATCGGCGACGTCTGCACCCACGAATACGCGTTGCTCTCGCAAGGTTTCATCGAGGACGGCGCGATCGAATGCCCGCTGCACCAGGCGAAATTCGACATCGCCACCGGCCGGTGCCTGGCGGCGCCCGCGACCGAGCCCGTGCGCAGCTACCCCGTTCGGATCGAGAACGGGGACATCTATGTCGGACAAAACCCGCGCGGCGATCCCGGAAACACCTGATCAGGAGACCCCCTTGGACACGAGACTGCAAGGCAAGGTTGCCATCGTCACCGGCGGGGCGCGCGGCATCGGCGCCGCCTTCTGCGAGGGATTGGCCGAGGCGGGCGCGGCGGTGGTCGTCGCCGACGTGCTGGACGGCAGCGCCGTGGTCGAGCGCATCCAGTCGGGCCAGGGCCGGGCGATCCATTGCCATACGGATGTGACCGATCCAGCCTCGGTCGCGGCCATGGCCGCGAAGGCTGTTGAGACCTTCGGCGGCATCGATATCCTGGTGAACAACGCCGGCCTGTTCGCGGATCTGGGGAAGACGCCGTTCCGCGACATCACCAGCGACGCGTGGGACCGCGTGATGGCGGTCAACGTGCGCGGCCCGTTCGAATGCGCCAAGGCGGTGACCCCGGCGATGATCGCGCGCGGCCGGGGCAAGATCGTCAACATCGCCTCGGGCACCGTGTTCAAGGGCTTTCCCAACATGCTGCATTACGTCGCCTCGAAGGGCGCCGTGGTGGCGATGACGCGAAGCCTCGCGCGCGAATTGGGCGGCCACAACATCGGCGTCAACGCCATCGCGCCGGGCCTGACGATGAGCGAGGCGGTGGCCGACAATCCTGAATGGGCGGGGCCCGCGGGCACCGGCACCGTGTCCAGTCGCGCGTTCCAGCGCGAGCAGGTGCCCGCCGATATCGTCGGCACCCTGGTCTATCTGTGCTCGGCCGACAGCGATTTCGTCACCGGCCAGACCATCAGCGTCGATGGCGGCTCGGTGATGCGCTAGAGCCATTCCCGGAAAAACACGAATCGGTTTTCCGCCCGGCCTGGCGATGAAACAACGAGATGGAGCCGTTCGGCGTTTCCGAGAAACGGTGAACGGCCATAGAGCGTTTTCGAGCGGGGCCTGACGCACCGCAACATCGGCAGATCGACAGGGCCGGTCCTTCGCCGGCCCTGTTTCGTTTGCGCATGCCCGCGCGACCGGGATCGAAGCCCTCCCCGAAGGCCGCAAAACAGGTTACACAAGACTCACTATCATGGGCGGTGGCGCCGCTGATCGGCGGACCGGACTCTCAAGACAATGGAGAGACAATGATGAAGCGTGCGAAAAGCAGCGTGCGTTCGGCGAGGAAGAGCAAGGCGAGGAAGGCGGCACGGACTCCGGTCAAGGCGGCACGCAAGGGCGCCAAGAAGGCGTCTTCCAAAAAGGCATCAGCCAAGAAAGCGCCGGCCAGGAAGGCCGCGGCGCGCAAGGCCGCCAAGCGGCCCGTGAAGACAAAGGCCCGCAAAGCGGCGGCCCGGAAGACCGCAGCCCGCAAATCCGCCGCGCGCAAGGTTGCGCCGCGCAAGACTGCGAAAAAGACCGCCAGCCGCCGCAAGGTGACGAGCCCCGCCGTGAAGCGCGCCGGCGCCGACGGTGTCGTGTCCCGCAATTTCAAGCTGCTCGCCCATCACACGCTGGATGGATTCGGCGGCATCGGCGAGGGCATGTCGATCCAGATCGCGCCCGATGGACGCCGCATCATGTGGCTGGCGCATGAGAGTGCGCCGAAGAACTTCACAGCGCTGGACGTGTCCGATCCACGCAAGCCCAAGATCATCTGCCAGACCGACCTGCCGCAGAGCCACATGCGCTCCAACTCGCTGGAGACCTGCGGCAACCTGATGGCGGTCGCCTATCAGACCTCGGCGAAGAACCTCCAGCCCGCCGGCATGGAGCTGTTCGACATCTCGAACCCTGAGAACCCGCGCTCGATCTCGTTCTTCGACGCCTCGGGCGAGCATTCGCGCGGCGTGCACCAGCTCTGGTTCTGCGACGGCGAATACGTCCACTGCGCCGCCGGGTCGGCGGACTTCGTGCCGACGCATCCGTCGGACGACCAGTTCTACCGCATCATCGACGTGCGCAACCCGTCCAAGCCGGTCGAGGTCGGCCGCTGGCACATGCCCGGCACCAGGCAGGGCGACAACGTGATGCCGCCACAGCGGCACGCGCTGGACAAGGGCTTCCGCGCGCACAATTGCAACGTCTATCCGCAGCGTCCGGACCGTTGCTATCTCGGCTATATCGACGGTGGCATGTTCATCCTGGACATTTCGGACAAGGCCAATCCGAAGAAGATCTCGTCCTGGACCAACTCGCCGCCCTACACCGGCTTCATGCACACGGTCGTGCCGCTGTTCGATCGCGGGCTGATGCTGGTGACCGACGAATCCACCGAGAACAACGCCCGCGACTGGCCCAAGCTGATCTGGGTTCTCGATGCGCGCAACGAGGAGAACCTCGTTCCGATCTCGACCTGCCCGCTGCCGGACCATCAGGCCTATGCGGCGCGCGGCCGCTTCGGCGCGCATAACATCCACGAGAACGTGCCGGTGCCGACGGCCTGGCAGAACGACCAGATCGTGCTCGGCACGTTCTTCAACGGCGGCCTGCGGGCGTTCGACATCTCCAATCCGTTCCAGCCGCAGGAGATCGGCGTGTTCGTCCCGCCGGCGCCGGTCGGCGCGCCGACGGGAACGATCCAGCTCAACGACGTGTTCGTCGACGAGCGCGAGATCGTCTACACGGTCGACCGCCATGTCGGCGGCCTCTACATCCTCGAGATGGATTTCTGAGGCACGCCGTGGCAAGGAGCACCCACGACACGGGCGCAAACACCCTCCCCTTCCGGGGGAGGGTCGTCGGTCCGGTGTGAACCGGGCCGACGGGGCGGGGTGGGAAGCCAATGACCGCGACCCGACGACCCATCGACGATTTCCGGCGCATGACAGCACGCCGACTACGCGCCCAAACAACCAATGCAGAAATGAGATTATGGCGACATCTCCGCAGACTGGAGATGCAGGGCACACATTTTCGCCGTCAGGTGCCTATCGGGTCTTATGTCGTCGACTTTGCCTGCATGACAGCGCGCCTGATTATCGAACTCGACGGATCACATCATGCGGACGATCCACAACGCTCCCGCGACGCCGCAAGAACACGATGGCTTGAAACGGAAGGCTATCGCGTCATACGATTCTGGAACAACGATCTGACAGACAATCCCGACGGTGTGCTCGATGCGATCCGCGCAGCGCTCTACGGATCGCGGGAGGCTGAGCCAACCGTCTTGAAGCATTCCCATCGACAGAATGCTCACCCCACCCCGCCAAGCGCGCCGACCCTCCCCCTTCAGGGGAGGGTGAAGAGAGCAAGTATCGCCGCCACGCCATGACCGACATCCAGTCCCTGTTTCCCTCCGCCTCCGCCGGCCGCTTCGGCCGCCGGCAGAAGCGCGCACGCGGCGCGCGCCTGCCGGTGACCATCGTCACGGGCTTTCTCGGCGCGGGGAAGACAACGCTGGTGCGCCGCTTCCTGGAATCGCCGGAGGGGCGCGGCACGGCGCTGATCGTCAAC
>Ga0180217_1002975_pt1 | contig 14789 bp, 13 predicted proteins | sample eDN3rd37CBELigOP_FD_128521 | JGI IMG/M metagenome (GOLD analysis project Ga0180217, IMG submission 128521) | Enriched Organic Plus compost microbial communities from Emeryville, California, USA - eDNA 3rd pass 37_C BE-Lig OP (version 2) (version 2) ... | reverse complement strand
GGAGGAGGCGGCGAAAGAGAGGCGCGGCGCCGGATTGCCACGCGCCTGCCACTGTCGGGCGAGGTCGCGCAGCGCATCCTGCAGGCTCGCCGCGGCGAAGACCGTGACCGGTGCCTGGGCCCGAGCCCCGGCGGCGAAAGCGGTGGCCATCAGGCCAAGCAGTAAGCGTCGGCGCATCGCGGCATCCAGCGTTATGTTCATCCGAGCATAGCGAGCAAGCCCAGGGACGGCAATGCTCGCCAGGCCGCTCGGAGACGCGAGCGGACCCCGGAGCGGCATCCTATGCACCTCCACCGGATGCATCCGCGCCCATGAAGATTTGCATTCCACGAAGCCTGCGCGACCGCGGGGCGCACCCCACACTCCGCGTCGGCACGAGCGGACAGCTATGCGCCCGACGACACCCCCATCATGCCGGCTCGGGTTGCCTCGCCGGGCGTCGCGCCGCGCGGGCGGCGGGCAGGTGCACAATGAGGGTTGCGCCACCGCCTGGCGTCTCCTCGGCCTCGATCCGCCCGGCATGGTCCTGGACGATGGTGCGACAGAGTGCGAGGCCGACCCCGGTGCCGACGCCGCCGGGGCGCGTGGTGAAGAACGGGTCGAAGATGCGCTCGCGCAGCCCCTCCGGAATGCCCGGCCCATTGTCGGCGATCCGCAGCACGACCTCGCCCGCCGCATCGTCCATGCTGGCCACCACGGCGACGCGCCGCGGCGGCGGGTGCCCCTGGAGCGCGATGGCGGCGTTGGACAGCAGGTTCGACACCAGATGCACGATCTGGTCCGGATCGCCGACCAGGCGCGCCGCGCGCTTCGGCACCTTCACCGCAAGCTGGACACTGGCGGCCTGCAGCCGGTGTCCGACCAGATCCTGGGCGCTGGCGACGGCAGCGCGAAGATCCACCGCCTCGCGGCGCGGTGCCCGCCGCGAGGCGGTGCCGAGCATGCTGGTGACGATCTGCCCGCAGCGCCGTGCCGCGGCGCTGACCTTCTTCGCCCGTTCCGCCAGCGGCGTGCCCCCTGCCTCGTCCTCCAGCAGCATGGCCTGTGCCGCGACGACGGAGAGTGGATTGTTCAGCTCGTGCGCCACACCCGCGAGGAGCGTGGCGATGGCACCGAACTGCTGCGCCTCCCGCAGCGCGTCGCGCTGGGCGCGCCGGGCCTGTTCCGCCTCGACGCGAGCGGTGATGTCCATATAGGTGGTGACGATGCTGCCATCGGGGAGGCGGCGCCGGCGGACATCCAGCCAGCGGCCGCGCAGATGGAGCTCCTCATGCAATTGGCCGCCAGCCTCGACGACGCGCCGGACCTGCCGCTCGACGATCTGCTCGGGCACGTCCTGCGGCGTCTCGTGCGGGTAGAGGATGCCGCGCTCGAGCCGGTGGCGGGCAAAGTCGAGATGGGTCATCCCGGGGCGTGCGAATTCCTCGGTGCACTCGAACAGCTCGCGGAAGCCGCGATTGCAGATCACCAGGCGGTCCTGCACATCGGTGATGGACACGGCATCGGCGAGATTGTCGAGCAGCGCCTCGAGGAGGGCGGTGCGCCGCGCCACCTCCTCCTCCCGCTGGCGGAGGTCGGTCTGGTCCCGCATGACCACGACGAACCCGTCCACCTCGCCCTGGATGTTGCGCATCGGCGCGAACAGCCAGTTGATGTACTTGCGGCCGTTCAGCCGGTAATCGATCCAGCCCTGCCGCACCACCGTCTCTCCGCGGAGGGCCGCGAGGGCGAAGGGATCGAGCTGCCGCGCCACCTCCTCCCCCACCAGCTCGCGGGTGGTGAGGCCGATGATCTCCTCGGGACGCTTGCGCGCGAACTCGCAGAATTCGCGGTTCACGTAGCGGTAGCGGAAGTCGCGGCTGACGACACAGACACGTGCCGGCGCGGCATCCAGGATGCCTCGCAGCACCCGCAATTCCGGCGTGGAGTCGGCCGCAGGCTCAGGCTTCGGCTTTTGGGTCGAAGACATAGCCGATGCCCCTGACCGTGCGGATCACTTGCGGGCGGCTCGGCACGGTCTCGATCTTCTTGCGGATGCGGGTGATGCGCACGTCGATGCTGCGGTCGAAGCGGTCCTCGCCCTGGGGATGCGCCAGTTCCAGCAGCATCTCGCGCGTCAGCGTCCGTCCGGGCCGCTCGGCGAAGGCGCGCAGCAGTTCGAACTCCGACGCCGCGAGCGGGATCTCGAAGCCGTCGGATCCGAGCAGGCGGCGCGTGTCCAGGCAAAGCAAATTGCGGCCCATGCGCACGCGCCGCTCGGCCAGCTCACGCTTGCCCGCGGAGGTGGTCGTCTGGTGCGCGCCACCCGCCGCGGCAGCGGCGCGGGCGGCGGCGCGGCGGCGCAGAACGGCCCGCAGTCGCGCCAGGAGCTCGCGCAGGTCGAAGGGCTTGGAGACGTAGTCGTCAGCGCCGACCTCGAGCCCCACGACCCGGTCCACCACCTCGGCCGAGGCAGTCAGCATCACGATCCCAATATCGCTCTGCGCCCGGAGCGCGCGCGCGAGCGAGAGCCCGTCCTCGCCCGGCATGGCGATGTCGAGGATGACCGCATCGGCCGGGCGTTCCGCCAGTGCCGCACGCATCTCCTGCCCGTTCGCCGCGCCACGCACGGTAAGGCCGTGGCGCGCCAGATAGGCGCAGACGGCATCCCGCAGATCCTGCTCGTCGTCCACGACGACGATATCCGACGCGCTCTCCATGGTCCTGTCCGGCCGTGCCCGGGCGACGGCGCCCCGCTATGGCCGCGCTCACCCCGGCCCCGTGAAACAAATGAAACATAACAGCGGGCGAAAGCAACCTTTTTCCTGACATCCGAAACCGCCGTGGAACATGAGCAGCGTAGTGAGGCCCGCACCCCGTATCGAGACGCCAAGGAAGATGCCATGTACCGCGCCGCCGCCCCCGCTCCCGCCAGCCTGTGGCAGCACATGCTCGAACGCTGGCAGTCATGGCTCGCGGAACGGTGCGACCCCCACCTGTGCGAGGATGTGGGCCGGCCCGTCATCACGCCCCCCACCGGCGACGCCTCGCCGCCGATGCAGGCCTGGGCGGGCTGACCTCCATGACGACGGGAGGTCGGGAGCGGACCGCTCGAACCAGGCCGCCGAGGCCCGGCATGCCTGGTCAGGCGACGGCCGCCTCGGGGTCGATGGCTCGAGAGGGAGCCGTCACCGGATCGGGCTGAACGGGCCGAAATGCATGGTCAGACATCCTCCGCGCCGCCGGCGTCGCAAGTCGACGCTCGTCGCCCGGGTAGGGGCGCGGGCGGCGCCCGCCGACCTTTGCGGACCGTACTCTCCACGGTCCCGGCGCCCCGGACGGGATGCGGCCCATCCTCCCCCGGTGCCAAAGCGGCTTCCCCCATCTGCCAGATCCGGCGCAAGACCATCGAGTTCGTCTCAGTAGAAGTCGCAGGAAGCAGCGGTCCCCTTCTGCCTTTCCTCGACCGCGCTGACCGTCAGGCGGCAATCAGGCACCCAGCGTAGCGGCTTGGTGCAAAAGGCCGGCCGTGCTGAGGACAAAGAGGTCGCTGCCAGCGGCGCGGCGCGCTCGATCGAGAGAGCGCGCACGGCACCACTCACCCCACCACGAAGCAGTGCGCCAACACGGCCGGGGAAACGCTCGGAGCGGAGATGCAGGCCGAAGCGCGGCATGACCCGGCCTCCCGGCGGACGGCCAGCGTCGCCCCCGTGTCGGGATGGTCACCACCAGCGGCTTCCCGCACAGCACATGCTCGCCGGCCGCCGGCAGCGAGCCGAGCGTGACGATGCTCCATCGCAGCGGCCGCATCGCCATGGTGCCCGATCCTCTCCCCGCGTGCCGCGCGACAGGAGAGCCGCCAGCCGATCTCGGGTCACCGGTGCGCCACGGCCTGGCCTGGCAGATCACCAGCGCCCTCTGCAGACCTGCCCGCAATGCGCAATGCTTGACGGGCGGCAGTCCGACGTCCTTTCCTGGCGGCGCCTAAGCGCTGCCGAAGAGAGCGCGGGAGGGAGCCTCGGTGCGTCCAAGCGAACGCCATGCGCGCAATGCGGGCCGACGAAGGGAAGGCCGCCACGGCTGGGTTCAGCCGTGGCATCTGCGCGCGCACTCCTCCTGCCTGGATGACCCCGAAGCGTGGGAAAGGGCCGCAGGCCCCCCCTCTCGCCCGGGCGGCCGCTGACAGATCTCCGGACGAACCAGGGGGCAGGGAGGACACGAGAATGCAAGGGAACGAAACAACCCGGCGCAGCCTGCTGCAGGCGGGCGCCGGCCTTGGACTCGCGGCGACAGTGCCCGCCCAGGTGCGAGCACAGGGTGCGGCAGGCGGGCCGCCGCTACGCGTTGGCGTGATGACCGACCTCTCCGGCCCCTTCGCCGGCGCCGGCAGCCAGCCCCTGTTCTGGGGCGGCGAGGTGGCGATCGAACTGTTCAATGAGCGCGGCGGCGTGGACGGCCGACTGGTGCAAGCGGTCACTGCGGACAGCCAGAGCAAGGCGGATGTCGCCATCAACGAGGCCGAGCGCCTGCTGGGCCAGGAAGGGCTGGAGGCGGTGACGGGCATCTATTCCTCCGCCCACGCGGTGCCGCTCTCCGGCCGCTTCGAGGCGGCGAAGAAGATCATGTGGATCACCAGCGCCATCGCCACCGCGGTGCTGAAGGACAAGAACTACCACTACATCTTCCGCCCCACCGTGCATTCCGACCAGTATGGTGAGGGCTCGGTTTCCGTCATCCATGAGCACGCGCAGTCGAAGCTCGGCATGCCGCCCGAGAAGGTGAAGCTCGCGGTCATCTATGAGGACGGGCCCTACGGCACCGGGGTCGCTGCGGCGATCGAGGCGAACGCCAAGCAGCGCAACATGCCGATCGTCCTGAAGGAAGGCTACTCCGCCAGCGCGCCCGACCTCTCGACCCTGGTCACCAAGCTGCGGCGCGCGCGGCCCGATATCGTCTATCAGGTCGGCTACAATCCCGACATCACGCTCTTCCTGCGCCAGGCGAAATCGGGCGGCCTGCGCTTCCGCATGCTCATCGGCCATGGCGCCGGCTGGTCGCAGATAGACCGGCTGTGGGACACCTTCGGCACGGATGTGAACCACTTCTGCAACGTGGACCCTGCGGCGACGCAGATGTTGGACTGGTCGAAGCTGGGCCCCGGCGTCGCCGACCTGGCGCAGGCCTTCGTGGACCGCTACACGGCGAAGCACGAGGTGCGCGACCTGCCCCCGCATGCCTCCATGGGCTTCAACAACACCTGGATCTTCCTTGAGCATGTGCTGAAGCCGGCGGTGCGCAAGACGGGTAGCATGTCGGCCGATGCGCTGCGCGAGGCGGCGCTGGAGGTGGACATCCCCGTAGGCGGCACCATCCAGGGCTATGGCGTGAAGTTCGCCCGGCCCGGGACCCCGATGTCGGGCCAGAACGAGCGCAGCATTGCCGTCGTCATGCAGTTCGAGAACGCGAAGTCGCGGGTGATCTGGCCGAGCGCCATCGGCGTGCCACCGGTGCTGCCGCTGCCGGCGGGCCATCCCTTCGCGCTCCGCTCGTGACCGCAGCGCCCCTGCTGGCCGTCGACGGGCTGACCAAGCGCTTCGGCGGCTTCACCGCGGTGGACGGGATCTCCTTCTCGGTAGCGAAGGGGGAGATCCTGGGGCTGCTCGGTCCGAACGGATCGGGCAAGAGCACCACCTTCAACTGCATCGCCGGCATGCTGAAGCCGACGGCAGGCTCCGTGCGCCTCGAGGGGCGGGAGATCGCGGGCCACACGGCGGACGAGATCTGCCGGCGCGGCATCGGCCGCACCTTCCAGATCCCCCGTCCCTTCCGCAACCTCTCCCTGCTGGAGAACGCCACCCTCGCCGCGCATTTCGGCGCCGGTGGAGCGATCGGGCGAGAGGAGGCGGAGGCCTGCGCCGGCGATGCGCTACGGCTGGCGCAACTGCCGGAGGATCCGCACGCCACCACGGCTGGACTCGGCGCCGCCGGCCTCAAGAAGCTGGAGCTCGCGCGCGCGCTGGCCACCCGGCCGCGACTGCTTCTGGCGGATGAGTCGCTCGGCGGGCTGGACGCCGCGGAGATGCGCCAGGCGGCGGAGATGCTGAAGCGCATTCGCGACGAGCGCGGCATCACCATCGTCTGGGTCGAGCACATCATGGGCGTGCTGCTTTCCGTGGTGGACCGCGTGGTCGTGCTGGACCACGGCGCGGTGATCTTCGAGGGCACGCCGCAGGCAGCACAGGAGGACGAGCGCGTGGCGGAGGTCTATCTCGGCCCGCCGGAGGCCCGGGCGGCATGAGCGCCGTGCTGCAGATGCCCGGGACAGATACGGCCGCTGCTCTGGAACTGTCCGGCATCCATGCTGGCTACGGCGATTTCCAGGCGCTGTTCGGCGTCGGGCTGCGCGTGGAACCGGGCGAGGCGGTGGGGGTCGTCGGCCCCAACGGCGCCGGCAAGACCACGCTGCTGCGCGTGATCTCCGGCCTGATCCGTCCCCGCGCGGGCACGCTGCGCTATGGCGGCCAGGACCTGACCGCGCTGCCGCCGCACGAGCTTCCTGCACTCGGCATCGCGCATGTGCCGGAGAACCGCCGCCTGTTCCCGCAGCTGACGGTGGAGGAGAACCTGAAGGTCGGCGCCTTCTCCAAGGCGGCGCGGCCGCATTTCGCCGAGCGCCGGGACCGCGTGTACACGCTATTCCCACGCCTGAAGCAGCGTCGGCACCAGCTAGCAGGCACGATGTCCGGTGGCGAGCAGCAGATGTGCGCCATCGGCCGCGCGTTGATGTCGGGCCCGCGCATCCTGCTGCTGGACGAGCCCTCCGCCGGCCTGGCGCCGCTGGTGGTCCAGCAGGTGTTCGCCCTGGTGCATCGCATCCGCGAGGAAGGGCTGACGGTGCTGATCGTGGAGCAGAATGTGGCGCAGGTGCTGCGCGTGGTGGACCGGGCCTATGTGCTCGAGACCGGGCGCGTCGCCGCAGAGGGGCGCTCCGCCGAGCTTGCCGCCGATCCTGCCATCCGCCGCAGCTATCTCGGGGGGCACTAGGTCGCTCCATCGCCGCGAGCCGCAAGCTCGAAGCCGTGGATCGGGCGACCGATGAAGGAGTGAGCATGGATCCCTTCCTGCTGGAAGCGCTGCTGAACGGAGTGCTGCTTGGCGGAGTCTTCGCTCTGCCCGTGCTGGGGTTGAACCTGGTGTTCGGCGTCGTGGACGTGATCTGGCTCTGCTACGCGGAGCTCGTGATGGTGGGCATGTACGCCGTCTGGTTCCTCTACACCCAGATGGGCTGGCCGCTGGCGCTTGCCTTCGCGGTCTGCCTGGCAGTGGTCGCCATGCTCGGCCTGTTGCTGCATCTCCTGGTCGTGCGACCGCTGCTCGGCTCACCGCCGATCAGCCAGGTTCTGGCGACCGGCGGCGTGCTCTTCGTGCTGCAGGGCGCGGCGACTCTGGTCTTCTCCACCGACTTCCGCAGCCTCGGCGTGGAGATGCCGCCGATGGAGATGGGCGAGGTGTTCATCTCCGGCACGAAGCTCGCGGCCTTCATCGCCGCGTTGACGGGTGCAGGCGTGCTCTGGGCCTTTCTGAAATTCACCTATGTCGGCACTGCAATCCGCGCCATCGCTCGGGACCGCGAGGTGATGCCGCTGATGGGCGTGGATCCGCAGCGGATCTACCTGATCGCTTCGGCGGTGGGGGGTGCGCTCGCCGGCCTTGCCGCCTGCCTGCTCGTGGTACAGCTCGACGTGCACCCCTTCATCGGGCTCTCCTTCGGGCCCATCACCTTCATGATCTGCGTCATGGGAGGCCTGGGAAACATGCTGGGAGGCTTCCTCGCCGCCTTCCTGATGGGGCTAATCGTCTCCACGGGCGGCTTCTGGTGGAACACGGAGATGTCCTATGTGGTCGCCTTCCTGTTCTTCATCCTCGTGATCTTCCTGCGGCCGCGCGGACTCTTCGCGCGATGAAGCCCGACCGCTCCTCCCGCCCGCTGGGCGGGCTGCTGCTGCCCGCCATCCTGCTCGCGGCGCTCGCCTGCGTGCCGCTGCTGTCGCCGCCGGACTACCTGATGCATGTCATGATCACCATGCTGCTGACGGCGCTGGCGGGCACAGGCTGGGCGATGATGGGCCGGTTCGGCCTCGTCTCCTTCGGCCACGGCGCCTTCCTTGGCATCGCGTCCTACACCATGGCGCTGCTGTGGAACCTTTACGGCATCACGCCATGGCTCGGCATTCCGATCGGCGTCGCGGCTGCGGTGGCAGCCGCCGTGCTGCTCGGCTATCCCAGCTTCCGGCTGCGTGTGGTGGGGCACTACTTCGCGCTGGTGACGCTTGCCGCAGGTGAAATCGTGCGCATCCTGATCGTGGCGCTGCGCGACATCACCGGCGGATCGCTTGGTATGACCCCGGAGCAGGCGGAGCCCGGAATGGGCTTCTTTGCCCTGCAGTTCGGCAAGGTGGGCTTCTGGTGGATCGCGCTGCTCGCCTGGGCGGGCGGACTGCTTGCCTGGCGCGCACTCGATCGCTCCATGTCCTCCAAGGCCCTGGCAGCGATCGCCGAGGACGAGGATGCGGCCGCCTCGGTCGGCATCCGCGTGACGCGCGAGAAGCTGAAGGTCACCATGATCTCCGCAGGGCTCGCCGCGCTGGCTGGCGCGCTGACGGCTCAGTACCGGATGTACCTGAACCCGGAATCGCTGGCGGGCCTCGGAATTTCCCTGCAGATCGTCTTCGGCGCCATCGCGGGTGGCATGTACAGCCCGATCGGGCCAACCATCGGCGCACTGATCACCATCGGTCTCGACGAATCACTGCGCATCGGCTTCGGCACGCAGTTCATCGGCGCGGCACCTTTCGTCTACGGCATCCTGCTGGTGCTGTTCATGCTGTTCCTGCCGCGCGGGATCGCCGGGTTGCTGGAGCGGCGGCGCCGGCCGCCGCAGTCGGCGGCAACGCCGGCGAGGGAAGCGGCAGCGCGCCCATGAAGGGGCGCCGAGGCGCTCAGGCAGGCAGAACACGCTCCACCGGTATGCCGCGGCAGTCCATCTCGTAGTCGAGACCAAGCACGGGCGGGCGACAGAACTGCCAGATCAATCCGTGCCGGGCGGCGCCGCGGCGCACCACCTCCTCCGCCAGGAAGGGGTGGATATCGTGCACGGTATAAGCCTGCACAGCCGTGGTCGCGCGCCAGTCCGCGCCGAGCGCCGCCATGCGGCGCTCCATCTCGTCCAGGACGAAGCATGCCTTGGCACGCATGCCGACCGGCGAGGTGTCCCCGGGCGCAACAGTATGGTCACGGTAGTTGCCCCTGCCCTCCTGTGCCTCTCCGCTGCCCGCGACAACGAAGGACGGCGATGCGCCGGCATCGGGAAGCGTGTAGCAGAAGGCATGGAATCCCGGTTCGGCGGGTGGCGCGATTTCAGGGCAGACATTGCTGCGCGCCACGGGATTCCGGCCATCGCGCAGCACGCCCCACTCCTTCAGCACTGCTGCATAGGCATGGTTGAAGGCGACGAACCCCTCCGCGGTGAAGGGCTCCGGCGAGCGGAGTTCGCAGGCGCAGAAGGCGGCGCGCGGACGGCCGATGCCCTCAAGATGCGCGGCGATGCGGCGCCAGCCCTCCGCCATCGACACAGGCTCGGCGAAGCGCACGCGCTCGATCCGGAAGCCCGCCAGCGCCGCAACGCCGGCGGAATACTGGAAGACAGCCGGGATGAAGCGGTACCCGGCATCCTCAAGCGCGATGGCCTCGGCCATGTGACGATCCCTGCCCTGCCGGCCCGAGGGAAGCCCGGCGACGACGCGACCGCAAGGGGCCTCAGCCGGGCTGGCGCGCCAGCACGCGGTCCACCATCTCGCCCGAGAGGCCGCAGTAATTCGCGGGATCGAGCAGCGCGGCCAGCGCCTCGCGCCCCATATGCGGCTTAATCTCCGGGTGTTCGGCCAGCAGGTCGAGGAAGTTCCCCTGGCCGGCGATGACCTCCCGGCAGATGTCATAGACCAGATCGTGCGCGCGCTGGCGGCCAAGCACGGGGCCGAGGCCCATCATCACCGCCTCGGACACGATCATGCCCTTCTGGGCATCGAGGTTGGCGCGCATCCGGTCCGGGTCCACCTGCAGCCCGCCAACCAGGGACCGCGCCTGCGCCAGCGCGCCGGCAGCCAGGCAGAAGGTCTCCGGCACGGAGATCCACTCGATCTCCCAGGGTCCGGTCGAACGCTCGTGATCCTCCACCATGGCATCGAGCAGGGCAGCGACGTTCTGCCGCACCATGGCGACGCAGGCATGGATGTAGTTGCAGGAAATGGGGTTGCGCTTCTGCGGCATGGTGCTGCTGCTGCCGCGGCCGGCATGGAAAGGCTCGAACACCTCCTCCACCTCGGTCTGCATCATCAGCTTCACATCCATGCTGATCTTGCCGAGGGTGCCGGTGACGAGGCCAAGGAAGCAGCCGACCTCGGCGATGCGGTCGCGCATGGTGTGCCAGGCGATCTCCGGCTGGCCGAGGCGAAGTTCCGCCATCAGTGCCTCCTGCACCCCGAGCCCGTCCGCGCCGAGGGATGCCAGGGTGCCGGTGGCGCCGCCGAACTCGCCCACCAGCACGCGCGGGCGCATCTCTTCCAGCCGCTGAAGGTGGCGCTGGAAACCGGCCAGCAGCACGGCGCATTTGTAGCCGAAGGTGATGGGGGTCGCCTGCTGCAGGTTGCTGCGCCCGGCCATCGGCGTATCCCGGTAGCGCTGTGCAAGTTCCGCGAGCGAGCCAGCGATGGCGCGCAGATCCTGCTCCACCAGAATGAGCGCATCCCGGATCTGCAGCACGGTCGCGGTGTCGGTGATGTCCTGTGTCGTCGCTCCCCAGTGGCACCATTCGCCGAGTCCGTCGCGGCAGAGGCCCACCAGTTGCTGGACCACGGGCAGCACGGGGTAGCCGATGCGCTCGGTCTGGGCCTTCAGGCGGGCGAAGTCGAATTGCTTCGCGTCGCAATGGCGGCAGATCTCCTCCGCCGCCTCGGCCGGGATGATGCCAAGCCGTGCCTGCACCCGCGCCAGCGCAGCCTCGATGTCGAGGTAGTACTGCACGCGCGCCTCGTCGGAAAAGATGCGGCGCATCTCCGGCGTGCTGAAGATGTCGCGGAAGACGCCGGAATCGACGGCGGTGGCACCCATGATCTCCTCCCTTGCATTGACCCTGACGGCACCACTCCCTAGCCTGACCGCGGGCGCCATGCCATCGCGGCGTTCCAGCCAGATCCGGAGACAGCCGCATGCCCGTGCTGACCGCCATGCACTGGGGTATCTATGAGGTGGAGATGGAAGGTGGCCGCGCGGTGGCGCTGCATCCCTTCCGTGAGGATCCGGACCCCTCCCCCATCGGCCTGCATGCGCTGGCGCCGGAGCTGGAGCGGCTGCGTGTGCGACGCCCCGCCATCCGCCGCGGCTGGCTGGAGGGCGACCGCAATGGTCACACCACCGCACGCGGCCGTGAGCCCTTCGTGGAGGTGCCCTGGGACACCGCGCTGGACCTCGTCGCCGGCGAACTCGCACGGGTGCGACAGGCGCATGGCAACAGTGCCATCTTCGGGGGCTCCTATGGCTGGGCCAGCGCGGGGCGCTTCCACCACGCCCAGAGCCAGGTGCACCGCTTCCTGAACAGCATCGGCGGCTATGTCCGGCATGTGGACAGCTACAGCCTGGGCGCCGCCCGGGTGCTGCTGCCGCACATCCTGGCGCCAATGGAGGAAGTGCAGGCGATGCACACTGCCTTCCCGGTGCTGGAGGCACATACGAAGCTCTTTGTGGCCTTCGGTGGCGCGCCAGTGAAGAACGCGCAGATCAGTGCCGGCGGCGCTTTCGAGCACCGCCTGCCAGGCGCGCTGCGGCGCATGGCGCAGGCGGGCTGCCGCTTCGTGAACATCAGCCCCACGCGTGATGATCTGGAGACGGGCGCGGATTTCGAGTGGATCCCGATCCGGCCCAACACCGACACCGCGCTCATGCTGGCGCTGGCACATGTGGTGCTGACCGAAGGGCTGCATGACCCGGAATTCCTCGCCCGCTGCACCACGGGCTTCGAGCGGTTCCGGTCCTATCTGACCGGCGAGGCCGATGGCCAGCCGAAGGATCCCGCCTGGGCCGAGGCCATCACCGGCGTGCCGGCCGAACGCATCGCCGCGCTGGCGCGCGAGATGGCGGCGACACGGACCATGATCAATGTCGCCTGGTCGCTACAGCGCGCGCATTATGGGGAGCAGCCCTTCTGGATGGCGGTCACCCTGGCCTGCATGCTCGGCCAGATCGGCCTGCCGGGCGGCGGCTTCGGCCTGGGCTACGGACCGACCAACCTGATGGGCAGCCCGCATCCACGCTTCGGCGGCGCCAGCCTGCCGCAGGGCAGCAACCCGGTGCGGGAGTTCATCCCCGTTGCCCGCATCGCCGACATGCTGGAGAATCCGGGTGGCCGCTTCCGCTACAATGGCGGCGAGCATCGCTATCCCGACATCCGGCTGGTCTATTGGGCCGGCGGCAATCCCTTTCACCACCACCAGGACCTGCCGCGGCTGACCCGCGCCTGGGGCAAGCCGGAGACGGTGGTGGTGCATGAGCAGTTCTGGAACCCTGCCGCGCGCATGGCCGACATCGTGCTGCCGGCCACAACCACCCTGGAACGCGAGGATATCGGCTTCTCCCGGCGCGAGAGCCATGTCGTCGCCATGCCGAAGGTGAAGGATCCGCCGGGCGAGGCGCGCGACGACTATGCCATCTTCACCGCCCTCGCCACGAGGCTGGATGCGGAGGAAGCCTTCACCGAAGGTCGCGACACCCGCGACTGGCTGAGGCACCTCTATGAGGACGGCCGTATGCAGGCTGCCAGGGCCGGCGTGCGCCTGCCTCCCTTCGACGCCTTCTGGCAGGCCGGTGCCGTGCGCATCGAGGCCGAGGCGCCAGTGCCGAACGTGATGCTGGCCGAGTTCCGCGCCGATCCGGCGGCACATCCGCTGAGGACGCCCTCCGGCCGCATCGAGATCTTCTCCGAGCGCATTGCCGGCTTCGGCCTGCCCGATTGCCCCGGCCACCCGGCCTGGCTGGAGCCGCGCGAGTGGCTCGGCGCGCCCCTGGCGCAGCATCTCCCGCTGCACCTGCTGTCGGACCAGCCGGCGACGCGGCTGCACAGCCAGCTCGACCCCAGCCCGCACAGCCGGGCGGGGAAGGTGGCAGGGCGGCAGCCCATCTCGATCCACCCTCTGGATGCGGCGGCACGCGGCATTGCGGATGGCGATGTGGTGCGCGTGTTCAACGGCCGCGGCGCCTGCCTGGCGGGCGTGCGGGTCACCGATGCGGTGAGGCCGGGCGTGGTGCGGCTGTCCACCGGCGCCTGGTACGATCCCGATCCCGACGGGCCGGAGCGGCATGGCAACCCGAACGCGCTGACGCTCGACCTGCCGGCCTCGGAACTGTCCCAGGGCTGTTCCGCGCAGACCTGCTTGGTGCAGATCGAGCGCTGGCAGGGCGAGGCGCCGCCGGTGCGCGCCCACGACCTGCCGGCGCTGACCGCCGCCTGACCCTCAGATCACGGCTGTGTCCCTGAGACGGGCAATCTCCTCGGCCGTGTAGCCTGCGGCCGAGAGGATCTCCTCATTGTGCGCGCCCACGGCTGGCGGCGGCCGGTCGAGCCGCGCATCGCCGTGCTGCAGGCGGAAGCCGTTGGTGGCGAGGCGCAGCGGGCCCCACTCGGTCTCCACCGTCTGCAGCACACCGCGCGCCTGCACCTGCCGGTGCTCCAGGACCTCGTCCACCCGGCGGATACGGGCGCAGGGCGCGCCGGCGGCGTTCAGCCGCTCCTCCCAGGCCGCGGCGTCGGCCGAGGCCAGCGCCGCCTCGATGATGGCGCGCAGTGCGTCCTTGTTTTCCAGCCGCAGGAACCAGTCGGCGAAGCGCGGGTCCTCCAGCACATCGGCGCGACCGAGTGCCGTCATCAGCGCGCGGAACTGCTTCTCGGTATTGACGGCGAGCAGCAAGTGCCCGTCACCCGCCTTGAACAGGTTGGCGGTGGCGCGCCGGCTGACCGCCTGGTTGCCCCAGGGCTGCTGCTGGTGCCCCGCCACGGTCCAGTCCGCCACCTGCCCGGCCAGGAAGGACAGGGTGGAATCCAGCATCGCCACGTCCACGAATTGCCCGCGGCCCGTGTGGGTGCGCTGGAACAGGGCGCTCGCCACCGCATAGGCCGCCGTCATGCCGGAGAGCAGGTCGCAGATCGCGAAGCCCGCGCGCAGCGGCCCGGACCCAGGATGGCCGGTCATGGCCATGATTCCGGACATGGCCTGGATGCGGCCGTCATAGCCTGCCTCCAGCCGGTCCGGCCCAGTCTGGCCGAAGCCGGAGACAGCGCAATAGATCAGCCGCGGGTTGAGCGCCATCAGCGCCTCATGCCCGATGCCGAGTCGGTCCATGACGCCGGGGCGGAAGTTCTCCATCACCACATCGGCCTCGGCCGCCAGGCGCCGCACCACCTCGATGGCGGCCGGTTTCTGCAGGTCGAGCGTCAGGCTGCGCTTGTTGCCGTTCACCGCCATCCAGGCGGGGGCCATTCCCCGCTCGGCCCACTCGCGGGAGAGCGGGGTCGCGCGCATGTCCTCGCCCTCGCGCCGCTCCACCTTGATCACATCGGCGCCGAGGAGAGAGAGCTGGTAGCTCGCGAAGGGGCCTGCCAGCACCTGCGTGAAATCGAGGATCCTGACGCCCTCGAAGGGTCTCGCCTCCATCCTTCAGGCCGCCTGCTCGCGGATGCCGCGGGCGATCTCCTTCTGGCGGTT
>Ga0180217_1002972_pt1 | contig 14801 bp, 10 predicted proteins | sample eDN3rd37CBELigOP_FD_128521 | JGI IMG/M metagenome (GOLD analysis project Ga0180217, IMG submission 128521) | Enriched Organic Plus compost microbial communities from Emeryville, California, USA - eDNA 3rd pass 37_C BE-Lig OP (version 2) (version 2) ... | reverse complement strand
TGAAGCTGCCCTCGTAGCTGAGGAACTGCACCACCGCGCCGGAGGCGTCCACCAGCGCGATGCCGTCCGGCTCGGCACTGGTGCCGGAGCCTCCATTCTGGATCCCGTTGCTGGGATAGGCGAAGGAGAGGGCGCCGAAGCCGTTCTGCTGGTTGGCGATCACACCGCTCAGCGGCAGCGTGTTGTAGCTGACCAGCTGCGTCGGATTGCCGTTGTAGAGCACGAGCGACCAGCCGGTGAGATCGGTGCCCGCGGTGCCCGCGAGCTCGATGAACTCGCCCGTGTCGGCGCCCGTGTTGTCGTAATGGAACTCGTTGACCCAGACCGGCATCGCTCTCTCCGCGCGTTCCGGGCGCTCTGCCGGCGCGGCGGCGCCCGTTGCGTACGGTTTAGGGGCATTGCGCAACGCCACCGCGACGCTTCCCTTACGTTCGGGTGAAAGCGCGAGCGCCATCGGGTCCTGCCGCCTGGTGCCGATCACCTCCATGCGAGCGCATCGGTCATGCGGCTTGCCGTCAGGCCGAAAGGGCGTGACCAATCGTATTCGATAGACAATTCGAGCATGGGCGCAGCGGCCCAGGGGCCGGCCCTGCGTTCCGTGCACGCCCCGTGCGCCGCCGGGCTGGGCAGCGGCGTCGGTTGCGCCCGGCGGCGTGGCTGCCAAGGACGGAGGAGAGGCCATGATCGCCAAGCACGCAGCACGCTTCCGGCTCCGACGTCAGGCTGAAGCGGATGCGCCCTTCTTCGAGGAAGCGCCGCCCCGCCGGCCAGCGGCCCCGGCCGACAGCCCCATCGGCCCTGCCGAGGAGGCCGAGAGCCTCGCCCGATGGAACAGGGCAGTCGCGCACCAGAGGCGGCGTGACAGGGTGAGCGGCAGGGAAACACTGAGTGTCGGCGTCTTCGCCGCCGCCTTCCTGGGCCTGCTGGGGCTCGACCGGCAGCAGCACGACTCTGCGACCAAGGCCGCGGATGCGCCGAAGGACCCCGACCACACCCACTTCGCCGATGCCACGCCGATATCGGCCACCAGCATCCTGTGGGACGACTGGAAGGACGGTGGGAAGGATGCCGCCGTGGCGCCCGCCGGGGACGGCCTGCCATCCGATGGCTCGGGAGCACGCTGGGTGGCGCAGGGCACGACCATCATCCCGACGACATTCGCTACTGCCGGACGGGAGGAGGACGATCCTGCCGGTTCGGGCCGGCATGTTCCGGAACCTGTCAGCAGTGCCGAGCGGCCTGCAGGACCGTCGCCCACAGGACCGTCGCAGGACGGCGCCCCCGGATGGCAGGCGGCCGTGGCCCCGCCGGTCCCCCCCGCCGCGGCGACCGGACCAGGCGCCGACGAGGAGGTGCTGGTCGCCATGCAGGCAGGGGCGCAGGAAGGCGACCTCGCCACCGGACGGCCGCAGGTCCAGGCCGATGCCGCCGCGCGGCAGGAGGCCCCCCGCTCCGAAGGTCAGGGCGAGGTGGACCGGCAGATCGTGGCCGACGCACAGGGCAGCGCGCCTGCGCGCGACGACCGGGTGGACGTCGCCGGGACGGCGCCGGAGGGCCGGCACGCGGCGAGCGCAGCTGCTGAGGGATCGGCTGCCGATGCCCACGCGGATATCGGCGGCACTGGAAGGTCGGCCGAGGAGGCCAGGCCGTCGATGAAGGCCGGCACGACATCGCACGCCACGCCACCGGCCGAGGAGTCCGCCGAGATTGCCGCAGCCGCGCGTGCCGGGAAGGCCGGGGCGGCGACCGCCGAACGCTCCGCCACGGCCCAGGATGATGATGCCGATGATCGTGCCACGGCAGGCCTGGCCATAGCCGGCTCCCAGACGACGCCTGGCACGGCGGAGACGGACAGCCGAACCGCCGACGGCCCGGCGACCACCCAATCGGACTGGACCGACACGGCCAAAGCGTCGCTGCAAGGCGAGAGCGGCAAGGACGGGACACCGGCGGATGCGCCCGGCGCATCGGATCGGGGCGAGACGGGCTCATGGGTCGTCGCCGAGGTGCAATTGCCATCCGCCGAAGGGCCGGAGCTGGATCTGCCAGGCAGGACGGCCGGGCTCGGAAGCACCCCGACCGCGACCGGCCCGGACGAGCCGGGCCTCAGGCCAGCAGTGGAGGACGCGACCGGGGCCGATCATGCCGACCGGTCCCGCCCGAACGACGCCCCCTCCAGTCGATCTTCCGCCGATGACCGTGGCACCACGGCTCCGGCCGACACCGGGGAGGCGCCGGAGACATCGCTGTCGGGCGGGAGCAGGGACGGATCCGGCCGGGACGAGCTGTCGCTTGGCAGCATCCTGGCCGGAGCGAGGGAGGCGGAGGACGGCGCCGATACGACCCCTCCATCCACAGCCGGTTTGGGCCGCAGCCCGCAGGGCCACGACAGCCCCACGGCCACGGCGCATGACCCGGAGTCCTCGGGCGATCCGCCATCCGCGACCCGGCAGGACGGGGCCGGGACCCTGGCCGATGCAGGCCATGCGGCCGCCGAACCCGCGGGCACGCGGGAGGGGCCAGGAACGGATATGGCCACTCCGCCGAGCGCGCATCCAGGCGGTGACGCTGTTGCGGCGGCTGCTGATGGCGTCGGCCTCGCCAGGACCGAACCAGGCGGCGCCGCGGCCACCGAACCGGCAGGCCAGGCCGATGACGCACCGCCAGCCACCGTACCCGCCGCCCTCGCTGCCGCAGCGGACGGGATCGCGAAAGGCCAGGTCGGCGATGCGCTGTCATCCGTCGAGACCCTCAAGCCAGCGGAGACGGCAGCGGCGACTGGCGGCGTCGTATCGGGCCTCGGCGATGATCCGTCGCCGGGGCGGAGCGAGGCCGCCCCTCAGGGCGACCGCACCTTCGCCTCCGCGGACCACTTCCCGCCCGGGGAGCGCAATGCGGCTGACCGGCAGGATCATGCGGCAGTTCCCGAAGGCGGGGCCGAGGCCGGGGTCGAGACCGCCCGAGGGCACCATCCGGAGCAGGCGCTGGCGCATGCCGAGATCGCCCTGACGGCCGGCGGTGGACAGGAGGACAGCACGGCGGCGGTGCAGGCGGATCTCGCTCTGGCCCGCATCGCGGTCATGGACAAGGAGGCCGACAACGCCGGCACGCTGTCGCACGTACCCGACCTCCTGCCGGAGCATGCCGCAGCGGATATCTTGCCGCTCGAGACGCACGGGCCGCAGGCGGAGTCCTGGATCCTGTAGTCCGGGTGCAATGCCGCGTCGCCCGTTTCGACACGGGCGGCGCGGGGCTCCGAACGACCCTGCGCTTCGCCAGGGGCTCCCACGGCGCCGCGTCGCGGCTTCCCTGAGGACCCCGGTCGGGTGGCTCAGGCCGCGGCGAACCGGGCGAAGTCGCGGGCCAGCACCTCGTAGATCGTGCGCTTGAAATCGACCGCGAGCGCCGGCAGCTCCTCGAGCCGTGCCCAACGCCAGGCATCGAATTCCGGATGCGGGTCGAGATCGAGGCGGATATCCGAGTCCTCGCCCGTGAAACGCAGCGCGAACCAGCGCTGGCGCTGGCCGCGGTAGCGCCCGCCGAGCGCCTTGCCGATGAGATGCGCCGGAAGGTCGTAGGTCAGCCAGGCCGGGTGCTCGGCCAGGATCTCGGCACGCGCGGTGCCGATCTCCTCCTCCAGCTCGCGCAGGACGGCGACGCGGGGATCCTCGCCCGGATCCATGCCACCCTGTGGCAACTGCCAGCCGCCCGGCGAGCCCTCCGCATTCGGCAGGTCCGCCCGCCGCGCCACGAAGACAAGGCCGTCACGGTTGAACAGCACCGCGCCGACATTGTCGCGATAGGGCAGATCCATCGGTCTCAGGTCTCCAGGGCGGATCAGTTGGCGCGCAGGCGTGCCGGCGTCACCTCGCTCGCGGCGACAGGGGCGCCGATCAGTGCCGAAACGGGGGCAAGCACCAGCCCGCGGCTCTCGACCGTACCTGCCCAGACCGCGACACGCTCCACCAGCACAGGAGAGGCCTCGCCCGCATAGCCGAGCGCCGCGCCGTGCTCCCGGGCCAAGCGCTCCAGCAGGCCGAGCTTGATCTCGATCTCGCCGCGTGTCGCGGGCTCGTCCACCAGGATGTCCACGGCGCGGCCCCAGGCGCGCCCCGGCCCTTCGGCACCCGGACGAGGGTCGACATAGAGCAGGCCACGGCGGTGCAACGCCTCCTGCAACGCCGCCAGCCGATCGCCGAGCAGGGCGAACCGCTCGCCCCGCATCGGCCCGTGCGCGCCGATGGCACCGACATAGCCGGCGAAGCGGGAGAGCACCCAGTCCAGCCGGTCCCGGTTTTCGGCCGGAGTCAGCCCGGTCAGCAGGGCGTGGTCGCCGGGGTTGTTCAGCGGATAGCCGGTCGGCTCGAGCGGCAGCGCTACCAGCAGCTCCATTCCCTTGGCGCGGGCCTGGTCGAGCAGTCTTGCGGCATGCGGCGCATAAGGGCTGAAGGCCAGGGTGACGGCGCCCGGCAGGCGATGGATCGCCTCCTCCGTCAGGGCGGCGTTCAGGCCCAGGCCGCCGATGATGAGGCCGACCCGGGGCCGCGGGTCCTCGCGGTCGAATGGACGGCCATAGGCACGGATGGAGGAGCGCCCTCCGGGAGCGACCCGCGGCAGCGGACCATATGGACCCGGTTCGAGCAGCGCCGGGTCGGGCGCCGCGATCGGCTGGCCCGGCCGGACTGGTGAAGGTTCGTCGGAGAGGGGCAGCGGCGGCGGCTCGGGCGCGGCCGGCAGGGCAGCAGGCGTGACCGCCGGCCCCGTGGTGGGTGGTGCCGGCGGGGATGCGGTGGTCCGCTCCGTCGCCCGGGGCACCGCCGCAGCCATCGCCGCGGGTGGTGGCACGACGGTCCTTGCCGTCGGCCCCGCCTCGGCCACGGTGGGCGGGCCCATCCAGGCCAGTAGGCCCACCCCGCCGAGCATGACCGCCCCGAGGACGACCCAGGTGGCGATCAGCAGCCGCCAGCCGGATCCCATGCCCTCAGGCCCAGGCGACACCATTGGCTCCTCCCGGACCGCCCCCGGCAATTGCCTCAGCGGAGGGCGGCGGCGCGGCGGCCCGGCGTCTGCGCGGCGGCCAGGTTGCGCAGCAGCTGCGTGGCCTGCTGCAACTGGTGGTCCGTCTCCGGCTTCGTGGGGTCGAAGGCCGGTGCGCCCTCTCCCGGCAGCCGCGCGACGCGCTCGGCGATCCCGGCCGGCAACTGCAGCGGCGGGATGGCGGCCCCGGCGGGCTGCTGCACGCCACCCTCGTTGCGCAGGGCCCGGCGCAGATTGGCCTCGCGCTCACGCGGGATGCCGGCTGTCGCCTCCTCGCGCGTCGCCAGCACCTCGATATCGGGCTCGATGCCCGTTGCCTGGATGGAGCGGCCGGAGGGTGTGTAGTAGCGCGCCGTGGTCAGGCGGATGGCGCCCTGACCCGGAATGGGCATCACGGTCTGCACGCTGCCCTTACCGAAGGACTTCACGCCCATGATGATGGCACGGCGATGGTCCTGCAGCGCGCCGGCAACGATCTCGCTGGCACTGGCGCTGCCGCCATTGATCAGCACCACGATCGGCAGCCCCTGGGCGATATCGCCGGGCTTCGCGTTCCAGCGCTGGGCGTCCTCCGGCCGGCGCGCACGGGTAGAGACGATCTCACCCTGGTCGATCAGGTCGTCCGAGACCTGCACGGCCTGGTCCAGCAGCCCGCCCGGGTTGTTGCGCAGGTCCAGCACCAACCCTTTCAGGTGATTGCCCGCCTGCTGACGAATGGACTGCAGGGCGCGGCGCAGCCCGACCTCGGTCCGCTCGTTGAAGGAGGTCAGCCGGACATAGCCGACATCGCCGCCCTCCACACGGAAGCGCACCACCTGCGGGCGGATCACCTCGCGGGTCAGGGTCAGTTCGATGGGCCGGTCGGCGCCCTCGCGCCGGATGGTGATTTTGATGGAGGTGCCACGATCGCCGCGCATCTGCTCCACCGCTTCCTGCAAGGTCAGACCCTGGACAGAGCTGCCGTTAAGGTGAGTGATGAGGTCGCCCGGCTTGACACCGGCACGCGCAGCAGGGGTGTCGTCAATGGGCGAGATGACCTTGATGTAGCCGCCCTCCTGCGTGACCTCGATGCCGAGGCCGCCGAACTCGCCCCGCGTCTGCACCTGCATGTCGCGGAAATTGCGCTGGTTCAGGTAGCTGCTGTGCGGGTCCAGGCCGGTCAGCATGCCGTTGATGGCGTTCTCGATCGCCTCACGATCGTTGATCGGTTCCACGTATTCGGCGCGCACCCGCTCGAACACGTCACCGAACAGGTTGAGCAGCCGGTACGTCTCGGCACGACCGCCGTCCTGCGCCCAAGCGGCGACCATCGGACCGATCACGATCCCCGCAGCAAATGCTGCCGTCAGCCCCGCCGCGGTCCCGAACCTACCCTTCATGCGCCACCCGTATCCTTTCTTTGCGGCCCCTCCGGCCGCGTGCTACCTGCATCATAGTGCCGCCGGCGGCCGGTGCGCGGGTAAATCGCATCACGATACAACCGCTGTCTCGCCGTTACTGTCCGTTACCCTCGTGATGCCAACCAGGGCCGCGGGTCCACGGCCTCGCCGTTGCGCCGAAGCTCGCCATACAGGGTAGGCCCTCCGCGGCCCTCCGTCCCACCAGAACCAAGCTGCCCCACCGGCTCGCCGGGCAGGACACGCTGGCCCACCGCGGCGTCCAACCGGTCCAGGCCGGCGAGAACAAAATGGTACCCGCCGCCGCAGTCCACAATCAACAGCAGCCCGTAGCTCCGGAACGGCCCGGCGAAAGCCACCTTGCCGCGGCAGGGGCTGACCACTCTCGCTTTCGGCGTCGCCTGCCAGGTCACGCCATGGGCCGGACCGCCATCGCCCTTGGTGCCGAACGACCGAATGAGCCGGCCGACGACGGGCATGGCGCGGCCCGACCTCCCGCTGCTGCGCGGCAGATCGGGCTCGGCACGGGCGGCGCGTGCGCGTTCGCGCGCCGCCCGTGCCTCCTCGCGCCGCAGCCGTTCCAGAGCCGCCTTGAGCGTGCGGGCCCGGGCGGCGCTGGCGCTGGCACGGCGGGCCGCCTTGGCCTCCGCGTCCTCGGCCCCGGCACGGCGCTCCCGGGCGGCACGCAGTTCGGCATCCAGCGCCGCGGAGGCAGCGCTGGCGGCCGCCTGGGCGGCAGCCAGCACCTCGGCCTGGTGCGCCGCCTCTGCGGCCCGGCGGCGCGCCTCATCCGCCGCGACCTTCAACGCCTCGGCCTCGGCCGCGAGGTGACGGGAGAGGCCCTGGAGCACCAGGAGGCCGCGCAGCGCCTCATCCGGAGGCGCGGGCACCGCGAGCAGGGATTCGGCTGGCCAGAGCGCCAGGCGGCGCATCACCGGCAGCATGGGCGCGATGGCCGCAGCGCGGGCCGCGCTCTCCTTCCGGGCGGCCGCGGCGGCCCGGGCGGCGGCCTCGGCGGCAACGGCGGCCTCGGCCTGGCGCTGCTCGGCGGCCTGGACACGGCGCGCCGCCTCGACGCGGCGCTCGGCCAGGCGCTGCTCCTCGGCAGCGGCCTCCTGCGCCGCACGCGCCGCCGCTTCGGCAGCCTCGCGCTCGGCCTCCGCCGTGCGCTGCGCCTCCCGCACCGCATCCCGCGTCGGCGCCTGGGCGGCCGCGGCGGCGGCAAACAGCAGGAACAGGAGGATGGACGGCCATGGCCAGCGGCAGGCCGCGACGCGCCGGGGGCCCGTGCCCCCTGCCCTCCGCCCGCCGGCCTTCACCCGCCCTTGAGCAGCGAATGTCCGGTCATCGCCGCGGGCTGCGGCAGGCCGAGCAGGCCCAACAGCGTCGGTGCGACATCGGCCAGGCGGCCATCCGTCAGCTTGGCGCCAGGCGGGCCGCCGACGAGCATCACCGGCACCGGGTTGGTGGTATGGGCAGTATGCGGACCACCGGTGACAGGGTCGCGCATCAGCTCGCAATTGCCGTGATCGGCGGTGACCAGCAGCGCGCCGCCCTGCGCGCGCACCGCCTCCACGATGCGGCCGAGGCCGGCATCCACCGTCTCCACCGCCTTGATCGCCGCCGGCAGGCTGCCGGTGTGGCCCACCATGTCAGGGTTGGCGAAGTTCAGCACGATCAAGTCGTACCGGCCGGTGCGGATCGCCGCCACGGCCTTCTCGGTCAGCTCGGGAGCCGACATCTCGGGCTGCAGGTCGTAGGTAGCCACTTTGGGCGAGGGCACCAGGATGCGATCCTCGCCGGGATAGGGCTCCTCCCGCCCGCCGTTCAGGAAGTAGGTGACATGCGGGTATTTCTCGGTCTCCGCGGTGCGGAGCTGGGTCATGCCGGCAGCGGAGACGACGGCGCCCAGGATGTCCTCCATGCGCTCCGGCGGGAAGAGCGTGGCGAGATGCGCATCCAGTTCGCGCGAGTACTCCGTCATCCCCGCAGCGGCAGCGAAGCGGACGGTGCGGGCGCGGGCGAAGCCGTCGAAGCCGGGATCGAGCAGCGCGGAGAGGATCTGGCGCACCCGGTCGGCGCGGAAGTTGAAGCAGAGCAGGCCGTCGCCGTCCTTCATGCCGGCATAGCCGTCGATGACGGTGGCGGGCACGAACTCGTCGGTGATGTCCTTCGCATGCGCGGCTTCAACCGCCGCGACGGGGTCGGCGGCGCGGGCCTCGCCCTCGGCCGCGACCATCGCGTCATAGGCCTTCTTCACGCGGTCCCAGCGCTTGTCGCGGTCCATTGCCCAGTAGCGACCGATGACGGTGGCGACGGAGACGCCGGGCAGCTCCGCGATGTCGCCCTGCAGGTCGCGTAGGTAGCCGGGCGCGGCACGCGGCGGGGTGTCGCGGCCGTCGGTGAGGGCGTGGATCGCCACCCTCACGCCGGCCGCGGAGAGGGTGCGCGCCAGAGCAGCGGCATGGTTCTGGTGGCTGTGCACACCGCCCGGGGAGACAAGGCCCATCAGATGACAGGTGCCACCGCTCGCCTTCAGCGCGGCGATGAGGTCGGTCAGCGCCGGACGCGTTCCCAGCGATCCGTCCGCCACGGCGGCGTCGATGCGCGGCAGATCCTGCATCACCACCCGCCCGGCGCCGAGATTGAGGTGCCCGACCTCGGAATTGCCCATCTGCCCCTCGGGCAGGCCCACATCGAGGCCGGAGGTGCGAAGGAAGGCATGCGGCCCCGACTCCCAGAGCGCATCGAAGCAGGGAGTCCGGGCCTGGCGCACGGCGTTGTCCGCCGGATCCTCGCGCCAGCCCCAGCCATCGAGGACGACGAGCATCACGGGCTTGGGATGGGGCATGGGGCCTCCTGGCAAGGCGGGTCGGTGCGGGCCTTAACGCCCCAGGCCGTGCTGGGGCAAGGCGGGTGCGCCCGATGGGAGGCAGGCCGTCATGCCCCATAGGCCGTGTGCAGGGTGACAACCGCCGTGGCGCCTGCGTCCACCGGCACGATCGCCCCCGTCATCCAGCGCGAATTGCCGCCGCAGAGGAACACCACCGCGGCACCGACATCCCAGCCCGATCCCTCGGTCTGCAGGATGCTGCGCATCCGCCGCGCCTCGCGCCGCTCAGGCGTCATGCCGCCCTGCTGCACCATGGGCGTGTAGACCATGCCCGGGCAGACGCAGTTCACGCGGATGCGGTCCTTGGCGTGGTGCACCGCCATGGCGCGCGTCATGTTCACCACCGCACCCTTGCTGGTGGGGTAGAGCAACGCCGGATGGCCGCCACGCAGCCCGGCGACGGAGGCGATGTTGACGATGGCACCGCCGCCTGCCCGGCGCATTTCCGGCACCGCATATTTCGCCATCAGCATCATCGAGGTCACGTTCACCAGCAGCCCGTGGTTCCAGGCCTCGAGATCCACCTCCTCGGCCGTGCCCTTGGGGCCACTGATGCCGACATTGTTCACCAGCGCGTCGAGCCGTCCCCAACGCTCCACTGCCGTGCGCACGATGCGGGCGCAGTCCTCGGGCCGCGTCACATCGGCCGCGACCACGACGCCCTCTCCCCTGCCCTCTTCGGCGATGGTGCGGCGCGTCTCCTCCGCCCGGGCGGCATCCGCATCGGCCAGCAGCACCCTTGCGCCGGCACGGGCAAGGAGGATGGAGGTGGCGCGGCCGTTGCCGATGCCCTCCCCTGGCTGCGAGCCGGCGCCGGTGACGATGGCGACCTTGCCGGCGAGATCCTCGCTGATGTCCTGCATGGCGTCCCTCCTGCCGTCATTGCGGCGCCAGCCTGCGCCCTGGCGTGTGAGGGTGCAACCGACCCGCTCCCCGGTCCTGGCCCTCGCCAGGGGGAGGGCGGCCGGGCTATAGGGCGCGCCATGCTCGTCCCGCCACGGATACCGGCACCCGCATCGCCGGTCTATGTCTGCGACGCGGCGGAGCCGCGCCGGGTGCAGCGCGCCCTCGCGGACCTGGAGACAGGGTTCCGCCGCTGGCGCCTTGCCGCAACCCTCGCCCGACTCGACATCCGCAATCGCTACCGTGGATCCGTGCTGGGCCCGTTCTGGCTGACCGTCTCCACCGCCGTCATGGTCCTGGGGCTCGGCCTTCTCTATTCCTCGCTGTTCAAGCTGCCGATCAGCGACTATCTGCCCTATCTGGCGGTCAGCCTGCTGGTGTGGAACACGCTCAGCCAGATCGTCAACGACGCCTGCAGCAGCCTGATCGCCTCGGAAGGCATCATCCGGCAGATGCCGCTGCCTTACACGGTGCATGTGCTGCGCTGCGTCTTCCGCAACGGCGTCATCGCCGGGCACAGCCTGCCACTGATCCTCGTCGTCTTTCTCATCTGCGGCGTCCTGCCGGGGCTGGAGGCCCTGCTCGCCCTGCCGGGGCTTGCCCTGCTGGCCGTGAACGCCTTCGCCGCCGCGCTCTTCCTCGGCATGGTCTGCGCCCGCTTCCGGGATGTGGCCCAGATCGTGGCCAGCGTGATGCAACTGGCCTTCTTCATGACGCCGGTGCTGTGGAAGCCGGAGCTCCTCGGCGAGGCGCGAGTCTGGCTGCCGCTCAATCCGTTCTATGTACTGATGGAGACCGTACGGGGGCCGCTGGTGGCCGGCGGTGCGCCGCCGCTGATCTGGAGCGCCGCCCTGCTCTACACCATGCTCACCTGCGCGCTGGCACTGGCCTTCTTCATCCGCTTCCGCGGGCGCATCGCCTTCTGGGTCTGACGCGATGCCGCACATCCGGGCCGACCGCATCACCATCGAGTTCCCACTCTACCATGTCGGCGCCCGCTCCCTGAAGAAGCGGCTGCTGGCGAAGTCGCCGCTTCGGCTGCGCCAGGACGAGGCCAACCGCATCGTCGTCTCGGCGCTGCGCGAGCTGAGCTTCGACATCGGACCAGGTGAGCGGGTCGCGCTGATCGGCCATAACGGTGCGGGCAAGACGACGCTGCTGCGCACCCTCGCCGGCGTCTACGAGCCGGTGGGTGGGCGGCTCGAGGTGATGGGCTCCATCGGCACGCTGATCGACCCCTCGGCCGGCATGGACCCGGACTCCACGGGGCGCGAGAACATTGTCCTGCGCGGCCTCTTCCGCGGCATGGCAGAGGACGAATGCCTCTCCATGGCCGAGGAGGTCGGACGCTTCAGCGGGCTCGGCGAGTTCCTGGACGTGCCGATCCGCACCTATTCCGCCGGCATGTCCGTGCGCCTGTCCTTCGCCGTCGCTACGCTGATGTCGCCCGAAATCCTGCTGATGGATGAGTGGTTCCTGGCCGGGGACGAGGACTTCCAGGCGCGCGCACGGGAAAGGCTGGCGCGCCTGGTCGCGGATGCTGACATACTGGTGATCGCCACCCACGATCTGGGTGTGGTGCGACACTGGTGCACCCGCGTCATCCGACTGAGCAGCGGGCGCATCGAGGCTGACGGACCGGTAACCGAGGTGCTGGATGGATAGCGGGTCCACAGGGGCCCGGGGTGCAGATGGCTTGCAGAGCGGCGGCAGGCCGGGTGCATGCGGGCGGCCAGTCTTCTGCATCCTGGATCCTTCGCTACGCGACTTCGTCGGGCACCATTTCGCTTACGACCGTGCCGTGGCCGGAGCAGCCGAAACCGCAGGCTTCGAGGCCGTTACGCTCGGCCACGGCAGAGTCATTCCCGAGATCGCGCGGACAATGCGCGTCGAGCCCTGCTTCCGCCGCGACATCTGGGACCGTCATCCCTTCGCGCAGAGAGTGCCGGGGCTGCCGGGGCGATTGCTGAATCAGGCGCTCGGCATTCAGGAGTTCGCGCGCGACCTGTGGCGCGGACTGCACCGCCTGAACCTGCCGCCCGGCTCCGTCCTGCTGGGACACATGATCACGGCGAAGCACCTGCCAGGCCTCACCTGGGTGCTCGGGCGCGGGCTGCCGCGCGGCGGAAGGGACATCACGGCGATCCTGCTGCTGCGCTACCAGTCCTTCTTCTACGACAACCCAGTCGCCGCGCGCGCCTTCCGCCGGCTCGAGCGTCTGGTCGCGGCCGGGCGGCGCATCCGGCTGGCCTCGGACAGCGCACGGCTGGCGGAGCAGATCGGCCGACTCACCTCGCTGCCGGTCGAGGTGCTGCCGATCCCGCACACGCCACCCCCGCAGATCCCGGCACCGCAGCGGGATAGCGGACGCATCCGCTTCGTCAGCCTGGGCAATGCGCGCGACGAGAAAGGCTTTCTCGAGATCCTGGAGGCAATCGAACGGTTGCGGGCCGAGCCAGGCGGGCTCGCCGGGATGGAATTCGTGCTGCAGGCGAACGACGCTGCCCCGGACGTCGCCGCGGCAATCGAGGCCTTCGCCGCGGCATGCCCACCCGAGGTGACGCTGCTGCCCCAGGCGCTCGACGCACAGGCCTACGACGAGGCCCTCGCCGCAGCCGATGTGGTGCTGCTGCCTTATTGGCGGAGCATCTACGAGGCACGGACCTCCGGCGTCTTCCTCGAAGCGGTCGCGGCGGGCAAACCGGTGATCGCCAGTGCGGACACCTGGATGAGCGATGAGCTTGCGCGGCATGGTGCCGCCGGGGTGCTGGTGCCGGATCGGGATCCGGCAGCTCTGGCATCTGCGATTCGCCAGGTGGCTCGGGACCATGCCGTACTGGCTGCACGCGCTGCCTCGGCGCGCGGCGCTGTGCTCGCACAACACAGTGCCGCAGCGCTCGTCGCGCAATGCGCGGGCGAGCCTCCGCCGCCCCTGCCACGGCGTGCGCCACGCCGTGTCGCCATGTTCTATCCCTGGCCAGACCTGTTGGAGCGCAGCACCGGCGCGAGCCTGCGCTGTAACCTTCTGCTGGATGTCATCGCCCCGCAGGTGGACTCGGTCGAGGTGCTGCAATCCGGGCACGCGCCAGCAACGCGGCGCGGCAACGTCCATATCGCGGCCGCGCCCCTGCGGCTGCGGCATGATCTCATGCGCCGTGCGTTCCGGCTGGCGGCACTCCCATTCACTGGCCGCGCCGGTTTCGGCGAGGAGCTGTTCCTCTGGTATCATCTGGAGCGGCTGCTCGATCCGGGCTTCCGACGCCAGGTGCGGGAGATAGTGCGCCGTGCCGATGTCGTGCTGCTGGAGTACAGCTTCTGGGGCCGCATCGTGCTCGCGGCCTGCCGCACTTATCGCGTGCCCTGCGTGTTGACGCAGCACGACGTGCTGGCCGAGCAGGTGCGGCACTCGCGCGTCCTGCAACGTCTGACTCTGGCGGCGGAACTGTCAGCGCTGCGTCGCGCGGACCATGCCGCCTGCGTCTCGTCCACTGACCAGGCGATCTTCCAGCGCCATGGCGTGAAGGCGCGGATGATCGCCAACCCCGTGGACCTGGACCGCGCCGGTGCCCGACTTCCAGGCGATCCACGTACGCTGTTGCGCATCCTTTACGGGATTGTGCCGCCGAGAGAAGCACTGGCCCTTTTCGTTGGCAGCCGCTTTCCGGCCAATCTCGCCGCCGTTGCGCGCATTCGGGGGATCGCCCGGACGATGCCGGAACTCGGCTTCATCATCGCTGGCGCCTGTGCGGAGCCTGGGCGTCAGGGCAATGTGCTGGCAGTGGGCCGGGTGCCGGACGCGGCGCTCGCCGCCCTCTACGCCATCGCGACGCTCGTCGTGATTCCACTGGAATCGGGATCGGGCAGTTCGCTCAAGACCATCGAGGCGATGGCGACGGGCCGTCCCGTGCTCGGCACGAGCGTGGCCTTCCGTGGTCTGGACTTGCGGCCGGGCGAGGACTGCCTGCTGGAGGACGACCTGGTACGCTGGCCCGACCTCATCCGGCACCTCCTTGCAGACTCGACCCGTGCGGCGGCGATCGGGATGGCGGGACGTCGGGCGGCCGAGCATCACGACTACAGGCGAATCTTCGCCGACTATCCGGCGCTTCTCGGCCTGTCGCCCGAAGCCGGACGGCCAGTATCCCCGGAGGAAGCGCAGCGGCGGCGTGAAAGGGAGCTGACAATCGAACTGGCCCAGCATGCCCTGGCGCGCGACCGAACCGACATCGCCCGCGATCTTTTGGCAATGCGGCCGTCGACGGGCGCGGCCGCCTGCGGCGAGGCACGCTCCGCTGTACCGGTGGAATCACCTGAATGGGTGAAGATGCTCAGTGACAACGAAGAGCTAGGAAATTTAGCCTGAGCCTGGGTGAGCGGAAAATGCTCTAAGGCCCGTTAGACAACCAGTCGAAGGCGGCGGCGAGGGAGAGGCCACCGCTGAAGCTTGTGGCGGTTTTGTCGTAGCGGGTGGCAAGAGCACGCCACTCCTTCAACCTCGACCAGAGGTTCTCGACCTTGTGGCGTCGGCGGTAGGCGGCGCGATCGAAGTGGGGATGCCTCGGGTGGGTTGG
>Ga0180217_1002966_pt1 | contig 14816 bp, 9 predicted proteins | sample eDN3rd37CBELigOP_FD_128521 | JGI IMG/M metagenome (GOLD analysis project Ga0180217, IMG submission 128521) | Enriched Organic Plus compost microbial communities from Emeryville, California, USA - eDNA 3rd pass 37_C BE-Lig OP (version 2) (version 2) ... | reverse complement strand
TGTGGACATTGGTGTGCATCAGGATGGGTTGGTGCATTTGAGCCAGTTGGCCAACCGTTTTGTATCGGATCCGCATGAGGTGGTCAAGGTACAGCAGAAAGTGATGGTGACGGTCATCGAGGTGGATGAAAAAAGAAACCGTATCAGCTTATCGATGAAAATCGAAGAAGCAGGGCCGCGCAAACGTGCGGAGAAAAAGGAAAATAAAGTATCGGAGGGAGATATGGCTTCCAAACTCGCTGCATTGGCTAGTCGATTTAAGTAAACGAACTCATCTTAACTTTTTTTGCTGAAGCGAAAAACAAAATACATTGTATATAAAAGCGAATTTATCTATGTTTGTAAAGCTTTGTGCAAAATCATTTTAGCATCAGTTTTTTGCGCTAAATAGTACTGGACGATTTACAGATAAATAGTTTTAACAGTGGGTAAGAGGATATCAATCAATAGTATTGCCAAGCATTTGGGAATATCTACTACGACCGTGTCATTTGTTTTAAATGGAAAGGCCCAGGAGAAGAGGATAAGTGAGAAATTGGTTAAAAAGGTCATGGATTATGTAGAAGAAATCGATTACAAACCCAATTCTCTGGCAAGAAGTCTTCGTACAGGCAAGTCCAATATTATCGGTTTGATCGTAGAAGATATTTCCTTTCCATTCTTTTCGTCCATAGCCAAAGAGATAGAAGAAAAAGCTTATAAGAACGGTTATAAAATCATCTATTCGAGCACGGAGAATAATACTGCGAAGACAAAGGATCTGATAGATATGTATCAGGACAAACATGTGGATGGTTATATTATTGTCCCACCAGAGGGTGTAGAAGAAAAAATCAATGAATTATGTTCTTCAGAAAAACCGGTAGTCATATTGGATAGGTATTTGAGTGACGTTCAGGCTGATCATGTCGTTGTCAATAATTACGAGAGCGTGTATAATGCTACACAATATCTGATCGATCAAGGATTTAAAAATATTGCTTTCATCACGCTAAACTCTTTACAAAGCCAGATGATAGATAGACTATCCGGATATGAGCAGGCTATACAGGATAATGGTCTCATACCGATTGTCAAGGAGATCGCACAGGCTGAGAGTATCGAAAGACAAAAGTATATATCTGCATTTCTGCAGAGAAAGGCGGATAGTATAGAAGCAATCCTATTTTCGACAAATTACCTATGCGTAAGTGGTCTTAGAGCGATGAAAGATTTACATTTGGATATTCCGAAAAATATAGCTGTCGTCAGTTTTGACGATTATGAGCTTTTTGAAATGTATTCGCCGACTATCACGAGTATTGCACAGCCTATAGAATCTATTTCAGAAAATGCCATCAACTTACTCTTAGCTAGATTAAAGAAAAAGGAGGCGGATACGGATAAAATAAAGCAAAAAATAGTGTTGTCCACCACTTTTATAGTGCGCGAATCGACGAGTCAGTAAATATTTTAAAATTCTACTTTGTTTTTGCTAAAACGTTTTATATAATTGTAAAACAATTTGAACTTATTGCAATTATGAGCGGAAGCGAACAAAAAATCATTGGTGTAGATATTGGCGGATCGCATATAGCAGCGGGTGAAGTTATGTTGACGGAGCGGAGCGTATATGCGGGCTCACAAAGGCGTATGGGGATAGATTCGCAAGCTTCATCCGAAACGATTATCAGTTCTTGGGGAACGTTCCTGTCGTATTTTGTAAACGAAGACAATAGGGGGCATGTTCGTATAGGTATTGCCATGCCCGGGCCTTTTGATTATCGGGAAGGTGTTTCCTATATCAAAGAATTGAAGAAGTATGATGCATTGTACGGTATAAACGTGAAAAGAGAACTTGCGGCTATATTGAAGATCCCGATAGATCATATACAATTCAGAAATGATGCAGAAGCTTTTTTGCACGGTGAAGTCGTACATAGGAATGATTTGGCTTTCGCCAAGGTGATCGGAGTTACGCTTGGTACGGGGCTTGGCGCTGCTGTGAGTAGTCTGGGGCTTTCTCGCGATGTTTTCCGAGCTGTCAAACCGATGAAGGAAGGAATAGCCGAAGATTATATATCTTCGAGATGGTTTGTGCATAGATACGAAGAGCTAGGGGGAGGGCGATTGGAGAGTGTAGAGGCTTTGGCAAAAGGTAGTGATCCGTTAAAGCAACGACTTTTTAGCGAGTTTGCGACAAACTTAGCTACTTTTCTGGATGACTTTACAAACGAAGAAAATGCATCTTCAGTTATCATAGGCGGTAATATTGCCAGATGTCTGGATCTATTTTTGGATGAATTGAAAGACAGGATGGTGAATAAACATGTGGAACTCTATCAAAGTGAATTATGGGAAGATGCAGCTTTGTTAGGTGCAGCATGCTTATGGCAAAATAGTGTTGCTTATAAAAAGCAACTTTAAAATTGAATTATTTGCTAAATCAATTTAGTTGTTTTTTTAACAAAAAGAATGAATTATAAATCTTAGGGTCTGTTTAAATTTATATTGTAAAATCAGCTATGCTGAGCATTCTCTGGTAGTTTTTTATAAACTGTTGTGAGTAAGATGAGATAAATTGCGTTAGGTGAAAGCCTTCAGTCGATTTTTCTATCTAACGTGTTGAGATCTCATCAACCAAAGAAATGCAAGCATTCATGCTGATACTGTATGAAAAACAAATGAATAATCATGCCAATATGAAATATCTATGTAGCACAGATTGCAGAAACGTGAGTGAATGTACTTTGGATATTCCATATAGCCTTAAAAGTCAAATATTATACTATGAATAAGGTAACCAATATAATCCTTGTTATGTTGTCGATAGTCAGCATAACATCAGCCTGTAAAGATATCGACAAGACTTTGCGAGATGTTCAGGTGACTGCCGTCAAAAAGCTCTATGAGCCTGTAGGCGGAAAGGCAATCTATCTGACAAATAGTGAAAGTGAGACCATTCACTTCGAATGGGAACCGGTCAAGCTTGATAACGGAGAAGTGGTCAGTTACGAACTGGTATTTGATAGAGAAGATGGTAGTTTTTCGGAACCTATATATCGTCTATCGTCTGCCAATGATGGTTTAGCGCATTTTGTAGCCGTAGGCCAACAGGCTATGGACGAAATAGTGCAGATGGCAGGTGCAGGCGTTGGCGGACGTACCAATCTAAAATGGGCCGTCATCTCTTCTGTGGCAGGTAGTCAGGCCCTGAGTCTACAGACTAAAGCTTTACAGGTCATTAGACGAACACAGGAAACGATAGATGGTAAAGGATTGAAGGTCGTTGTTTTGGGGTCTTCTACTGCCGAAGGAAGCGGTGCCACAAGTGGACAAGGATGGGTGGATCTCTACACCGCTTATCTCAAAAATATCAATGAAAACTATGAAGTGATCAACTTGGCCAAAGGAGGGTACACTACTTATCATATTATGCCCAATGGGCATACAGTTGCAGGTAGACCTGGCCCCGATACAGACAGAAACATGACCAAAGCCCTACTGTATAGTCCTGATGTCATCATCGTCAATATGCCAAGTAATGATGTGAACAACGGCTATACATACAAGGAAATAATGGATAACTATGATAAACTCAGGTCATTGGCCGAAGATGCAGGAGTCCAGATATATTTTACAAGTACACAGCCGAGAAACTTTTCCGAGCAACAAAGGAAAGAGCAAAAAGCTATCAGGGACGCAACAAAAGGAAATTATCCAACTAGATATATTGAGTTTTGGACAGGTATTGCAGAAGATGATGGGACGATCAAAGCTAAGTACAATAGTGGTGACGGTATACACTTGAATAATGCAGGGCATAGTGTATTATTCGAACGGATGGTAGCTGTCGCAAACATACTTAGTCATGCGAAGGTTATCGGAACAGAAGTGTATAGTCCTACCGGTCGAATATTGATCGATATTGGCGGGACAAGTAGTCTTGCGATGGCTCCGGATTGGAATAATGTGACCGGACCTCGGCAAGTGGGTACTGCCTATGCCGTGCCGTTAAAAAATACAAATCAAGAGCGAACACCGTTCAGGATCTATGTGCATGATGCCTTCAATGAGGTGAACTATGAAGGTGTACCGGCAGGGGTCACGTTAGGCGATTATCCCAATTCGGCCGTGACCGATAGTTTTTATGGAAACAATACCGCATTTAATGGTGCGACAGAGCCTACAGGTGGATTGACCTTGGATCGCCTGGATAAGCAGAAGCTGTATAGTTTTACCATTTTTGCAGGAAGAAGAGGTGTCGGTAGCTCAGATATCCGTGAGGCGAAGTATACTGTGATCGGGAAAACTACAAAAACAGCAACGTTAAATTCATCCAATAATGTTTCTGACAAAGTATTCATCGAAGACATAGAACCCGATGCCAATGGCCGTATAATCATAGAGGTTACTTATGGAAGTGGAAATAACCATAGCAATAAATTCTATTATCTGGGTACATTGGATATCACATATAAACCTAATTAATTCATCACTGTAAAACTAAACATCTTGAAACGTAGATCTTTTATTAAAAATATAGGCTTGTTGGGAGGAGCTCTCTATGCAAGCGGCCCATTGGCATATGCAGTACAGACAAGTTTTAAAGAAGTCAGAACACCGTTGGGCCAACGTAGATTTAGCAGTCCGGCAATTGAAAAAGCAATAGTAGATTTTTCAAAACGTGTCAATAACAAAGAATTGGTGTGGCTCTTCAATAATTGTTTTCCGAATACGCTAGATACTACGGTGAGTCATACGATTAAAAATGGTAAACCCGACACCTATGTTATTACGGGAGATATCGATGCGATGTGGCTACGGGACAGCACTGCACAGGTCTGGCCTTATCTGCCTTTTATGAAGAAAGACAGTAAGCTCAAGTCGCTGATAGCTGGTGTGATCAACCATCAGACGGCATGTATCCTGAAAGATCCTTATGCCAATGCTTTTTATGATGATCCTAGCAGAGAAGGTTATTGGAAAGATGATATGACTGATATGCAGCCTGGGATACATGAACGTAAATGGGAGATCGATTCGCTTTGTTATCCCATCAGGCTGGCCTATCATTATTGGAAAGAGACTGGCGATACAAATTGTTTTGATACAGCATGGCAAAAATCTATTCAAGCCATATTAAGAACATTTAAGGAGCAACAGCGAAAAGATAACCTTGGACCATACCATTTTCAGCGGAAAACTTCCTGGGCAACGGATGGTGTACCTATGGATGGATATGGATATCCTGTAAAGCCAGTCGGTCTGATCTGTTCTTCGTTCAGACCCAGCGATGATGCGACTGTATTTTCCTTTCTGATTCCATCCAACTTTTTTGCTGTGGTAAGTCTTAAGCAAGCTTCCGAAATGATGAAAGTGATATTGGGAGACCATCGGACGGCCGAAGAACTGATGGCATTGGCTATAGAAGTGGAACAGGCATTGAAAGATCATGCGATTGTACATCACAAGGAGTTTGGGGATATCTACGCTTACGAGGTAAATGGTTTTGGTAGTTACAATCTGATGGATGATGCAAATATTCCGAGTTTGTTGGCTATGCCTTACCTGGATGCTGTATCTTTGGAAGATCCCATCTATCAAAATACACGCCGATTTGTACTATCCGATTACAATCCGTTCTACTTCAAAGGGACAGCAGGAGAGGGTATAGGAGGTCCACATATCGGATTGGATATGGTGTGGCCGATGAGTTTGATCGCAAGGGGGCTGACAAGTACTGATGACGAAGAGATCAGGTACTGCATCGGTGTCCTACAGCGTACCCATGCGGAAACAGGTTTCATGCACGAGTCCTTTCACAAGGACAATCCGTCTAAATTTACGCGGCCTTGGTTTGCATGGGCCAATACTATTTTTGGAGAGTTCTTGTGGAAGCTTTATAATGAGAAACCACACTTGCTTGGATAGACATTCAGCATCAAAAGAATAGGATTTAATAAGATGGCAGTGCCACAAGTAGCATGTGCTGTGAGGTAATATAATAATACGATATACAATGAAAGACAAAGTATCTTTTACAGAGAAAAAGTATATGACTACACTGGTTTTCGTAACCTCTCTGTTTATGTTCTGGGGGATCGCAATTACGATGGGAGACGTACTCAATAAGCACTTCCAATCTGTTTTGAATGTATCGAAAGCGGACTCTGGCCTGGTTCAGTTTTCCATTTTTGGTGCATACTTCTTGATGAGTATTCCCGCCGGACTATTTATGAAAAAGTTCGGTTACAAAAACGGCGTGCTGTTGGGTTTGTTTCTTTTCGCGCTGGGATCTTTTCTCTTTGTTCCGGCGGCCAACGCAACCTCGTTCACCTTTTTTAGAGCGGCATTGTTCATATTGGGGTGTGGATTGGCTACATTAGAAACCGTGGCACATCCGTTTATTGCCTCATTGGGAGACCAAAGGAGCAGCGATAGAAGAGTGAACTTTGCCCAGGCTTTTAATGCCGTGGGAACCATGATAGGACCGGCATTGGGCACTTATTTCCTGCTTCGTGGAAGTGATGTTGTGTCTCATGAAGGATTAGATTCGGTCAAAAACCTATATATGGGCATAGGCGCTGTGATTATAGGTATAGCCGTTTGCTTTTCTTTTGTCAAGATTCCGACATTGGTAGATCCACATGGCAACTCAAATGAAGGTTCTGCTCAGCAAGTTTTTGCTTCTGACAAGAAGCTCTTTCAGCACAGACATTTTGTATGGGCAGCGATAGCACAGTTTTTCAATGTCGCTGCACAGGGGGGGACTTGGGCGTTCTTTATCAACTATGGTCACGAAGTGATGGGTTTTTCGGACGAAAAAGCAGGTAGCTATCTGGTATTGTTCATGGGAATGATGCTGTTGGGACGTTTTGTCGGGACATTTTTGATGAAGTATATTGCTGCCAACAAACTACTGGCAACCTTTGCGCTGGCAAATATAGCTATGTGTATACTCGTTGCCCAGGGATGGGGATGGATATCTTTTGTTGCTCTTCTTTTTGTCAATTTTTTCTTTAGTATCATGTTTCCCACTATTTTTAGTCTGGGGCTGAAGAATCTGGGCGTACATACACAGCAGGCATCTTCATTTATTTCTATGGGTGTTGTTGGCGGAGCAGTTTTTCCTTTTTTGATGGGATTGGTCGCAGATGCGGATATTGCTGCGTCCTATTATCTTCCCATAGTATGCTATTTGGTCATATTTTTATATGGGGCAAGGTTTTACAAAGTACAATCTGATGGAATCAAGATTGTAGAATGAATGCACTCCTGCAAAAAAAGATTCAATTGAACTAAAATCAAATTATAAACAAATTTTAATTAGTCAGATATAAATTATGGTAAATAAATGTCGTTCCCAATCGGCAAAGGTCACGTCTATATCTTATTGGGTTGATAAGATACCTTTGTGCCCCAGAATACTGCTTTTTTTACTGTTATTCTGTTTTCAGCTTCCATCCCGGCTTATGGGGATAGAGGCTTATCCATCGTCAATGAACATCGCTGAGGAATTCCATAGCCGCTATGACTTCGCACAGCAAAATCGTGCTGAAGGCTATGTGTTCAATACACGCAACGAACCTTTGTCACAAGTTACGGTCACAGATATAAAGACTGGAAAGTCGACCAAAACAGATTTGCAGGGATACTTTTCGCTTGAAGTACAGAAAGGTACGGTGCTGGCATTCCGATATCTGGGCTACAAAAATGTGGAAAATACGGTGGTAGATGAGCGTCAAATGAAAATAATTCTGGAAGAAGAATCTCAAGTCATGGACGAAGTGGTGGTGATCGGATACGGTACCACAACACGTAAGAGTGTCACAGGAGCCGTAGATCAGGTGACGTCAAAAGTTATAGAAAACAGACCTGTGGCGAATCTAACGCAGGCATTGCAAGGGACTTCTCCTTCATTGATCATCCAGCAACGAAATTTCAATCCCAATAGTGGTGGTGATCTGAATATCAACATCCGGGGATTAACGACAATGAATAATAATAGCCCCCTGATCGTCATAGATGGGCTAGTTTCGGATGATGCTAGTTTGAACAATCTCAACCCTGCGGATATAGAGAGTATTTCTGTATTGAAAGATGCTGGAACAGCAGCTATTTATGGTTCGAGAGCGGCCAGCGGTGTTATATTGGTGACGACCAAAAAAGGTAAGAAAAACCAACGTCCTATGATACAGGTCGGCTCACAGCTAGGTATGCAGGATCCTGAGGTGTTGGTCAATCCGGTCAAAGGTTATCAAAGTGCTTTATTGAAAAATTTGGCCTTAACCAATAGTGGATCCACCCCGGCCTTTTCACCTGCAGAGATCAGGGATCTGGCTCAACATGAAGATAGCGAGTGGGTGATGGATCAGATTATACAGACTGCACCTCAACAAACACACAACCTCAGTGTTTCGGGTGGGGGACAGAACTCAACCTATATGATTTCAGCCGGATATTTTAATCAGCGAAGTAACTATATAGGACCGGACTACAACATACAACGATACAACCTTCGTTCGAATACGGTCGCCGAATACGGCAGATTTAAGTTGACCTCTATACTGGCTTACACACGCAACAATGCCAAGGATGCTGTCAGTAGTCCCATCGGAGATGCTATGCGTATACCAACGTATTATCATTATCGATCCCAAGCAGACAATGGGAAATATTTGCTGAATGATGTGCTGACCGAATCCAATCCTGTGGCTATCCTTCGGGATGGAGGATCTATCCTCAAGGACAACGATTACGTCAACCTCAACCTTGGATTGGACTTCAGGTTGATGGACGGATTGAAATTGAAAGGTGTATTCGGAACGGATATATTCTCAGACCACAGTTATACCAGACGGCTCGAGATCCCTTACTATTTGAACGAGGGAGATTCTACTCCCAAAATGTATGCAAATGCAACCAGGCCTACCGAAGACTGGAATAGAAAGGCCTATTTGCTCAATTCGCAGATTCTGTTGGATTATGAAAAGAGTTTTGGCGCCCATCGTATTACCGGACTACTCGGTCTGACCAATGAGTCGTATACAGGTACATCCAATAGTATCAAACTGGAATACACCGATCCGGATCTGGGAACTCCGACTACGGGTACAGTATTTACCACGTCTAGTTCAGTGACACCACAAAACACGAACAGGACCGCTATAAATTCTGTTTTGGGACGATTGGGTTATGCATTTTCCGATAGGTATTATGCTGAATTCAGTTTCCGTGAAGATGGCTCGTCCAAGTTTGCTGAGAGCAACAGATGGGGTTTTTTTCCATCGGGATCATTGGGATGGAGGCTCAGCGAAGAAAAGTTTATGGACGGGTATAAACAACATGTAGGTGAATTGAAGCTTAGGGGATCCTATGGAATATTGGGTAACCAACGTATCGATGATTATCAATATTGGACAGTATACAGCGTTTACAATAATATTTACGGATACAACAACCAAGCCGTATCGGGAGCAGGGTTTACCTATGGAAACTCAGAATTGACCTGGGAAAAAACGGCAACCTTCAATGTTGGTCTTGACGCTACATTTTTCAATTCAGCATTGAGCTTAAGTGCCGACTATTTTCACAAAACAACCTCGGATATCTTGCTGACTCCGCTTATTCCTACGGTTTTTGGAACTACGCTCCCCAATTTTAACTCCGGGGAATTAAAAAACAGAGGATGGGATCTCTCCATCAGCTATCGTCTGAACAAGCGTGGTTTTGATCAGAGCTTTGGTATCAATGTTGGAGATACCTGGAACGAAGTGACAAAATTCGAAGGAAACGAACAGATCAAAAAGACCGAGGAATTTTATAATATCATCCGTGTGGGACTGCCTTTCAACAGCCTGTATGGTTACAAAACAGACGGCTTGTTCCAAAGTTATGAAGAGATCGCCTCTTCGGCAGTACCGGTGGGTTATGCCGTACAGCCGGGAGATCTGAAATTTGTAGATCGTAATGGCGACGGAGTCATTGACTCAAAAGATAGATATGTGATAGGCAACTCATTTCCGCGATATACCTTTGGATTTACCTATAATCTGGCTTACAAAGGCTTTGATTTGGGGTTATTGGTACAGGGAGTAGGAAAGAGGGATCAAGCTATTCGTGGGGAATTGTTGGAGCCTTTCCATGCCAACTATTCCTATGTGATGTATCAACATCAATTGGACTATTGGACACCTACGAATATACATGCCCGGTATCCTCGATTAACGGCTTCGGGCTCTGCTTCCAACGAGAATAACTATAAGATGGGATCGGATCTCAATATTCTGGATGGCAAGTATCTACGACTGAAAAATGTGCAAGTGGGTTATACACTTCCCAGTGCTATAGCTGGCAAGATAGGCATGCAGAAGACTCGGGTGTATGTCAATGGGCAGAACCTGTTGACACTATCTAACCACTCTTTCCTCGATCCGGAATCCAGTGAGTTCAATGCCAACATGAGCAACGGAGGAGGAGCAAATAGTGGCAGATCATATCCTTTATTGAGGTATTACGGATTTGGTATAGATTTTCAATTTTAGGACTTAAACAGAGAAGTGATGAAAAAATATATATATAAACGTCTGCTGGGGTACTGTTTAGCTGTAGTAGTGTTATTGAGCAGTTGTAATAAATTGGATCAGTCGCCTACAAACAACTTTACAGATGACAATTTTTGGGTTTCTACGGACAAAGCACAGCTAATCCTGAATATGGCGTATAGTCAGATGTATAATGCAGACAAAATGTTTTCGGACGAAAACCTGAGCGATAACCTTTTTCAGGGCCGTAGTGCCACAGATCAGCGTACCATACGAAATGGGCAGGCTACTCCGGCATTAGGGATGTTTTCAAGCTCATGGGAAAATATGTACCAGGGATTGAAGACCTGCAATATCTTTTTGGATAAGATAGATCTCGTTCCCGATTTGGATGTGGCAAAAAAATCGAGAATGATTGCTGAAATACGTTTTATCCGAGCCTATCAGTATTTCCGGTTGACCAACTTTTATGGCGATGTTCCCTTTTTTACAACCGATATCTCGTTGGAGGAGTCCAGGACGGTTTCGCGTACGCCATATGCGACTGTGAGAAAGTTTATACACGAAGAGCTGGAAGATATTGTGAAGGATCTTCCTTCCAGAAATAATCTCCCTGTTAGCGAAAACGGACGATTGACAAAAGGGGCTGCGGTAGCGATGAATGCAAGAGCATATCTGTATGAAGGAAACTACGAACAGGTAAAGTTGAATTGTGAAAAACTGATCAACGAACAGGCTGTTTACGGCAACTACTCATTATTTGGTTCCTACCAAGGATTGTTCATGCCCGAAAATGAAAATAATACCGAGGTTATATTCGATATACAGTATGTACCTGTGCTGAGGACATGGTCCAATTTGAATTATATGGCTCCTATCTCGGTAGGTTCACCATTAAATGCATCTGCGCCCACGCAGTCTTTGGTAGACAATTACATCACTGTGAACGGACTGAATATTGCGGACGATCCGGCTTACGATGTGAACAATCCTTACAATGAGTCACTACGCGATCCCCGGCTAAGGGCGACTGTAGTATATGACGGCTTTACGTGGCGAAAACCGGATGGGACGGTGACAACCATTAATATCAGACCGGGATCAGGTACGGCTGACGAGTATAGAACCTCAAGCAGTAATGTGACTTCTACCGGATACTATACCCGAAAGTATTATGATCCGACATCGGAAGCAGGTTTTGTATCTGGTTTGAATATCATTATGCTACGCTATGCCGACGTACTTCTGATGTATGCCGAAGCAATGATGGAGCTTTCGGAAATGGATCAATCGATCTGGGATCAAACCATCAGATTGATACGTCAGCGAGCAGGCTTTACTTCTGCTGCAGCACTGAATTTTCCGACGCATGCCACCGACCTGAGGGATATTATTCGGAGAGAACGAAGGAGCGAACTGGCATTGGAAGGGCTTCGATATTTCGACATTATTCGTTGGAAAGAAGGGACAAAATATCTGTCAGGATATGTGTACGGAGCCAGGTTTGCCAACAATAATACAGAAAATATACAATTGGACTACAGGGCTTTCAACGAACAGAGAGACTATTTGTGGTCTTTGCCGCTAGATCAGATGAACTTGAATACTAACTTGAGACCCAATAATCCGGGGTACTCTTATTAAAGCCAACAGTATATATAAAATATAGAAGATATGAAAAGTGTAATCAACCGGATAATCATCTTATTATCCATCATAGGAATCGCTATCTCTTGCAAAAAGAGTGATATGAATTTTAAGGATGCGCAGGTCTCTGCGGTAAAGAGTTTGTATGAGCCTACAGACGGCAAGACGGTCTACTTGCAAAATTCGCAGAACGAGACGGTATATTTTGAATGGGAACAGGCGAAATCAGAAGATGGAGCCGCACCAGCTTACGAAGTCGTCTTTGATAAAGAGAACGGCGATTTTTCACGTCCTGTATACCGCATCGCTTCCGCCAATAATGGAGCAGCCAACTACGCCTCTCTCAGTCATAGAACATTGAACAAAATAGCATACCTTTCCGGGTTTGAAGTGGGTGAGATCGCCAATTTTAAATGGGCAGTAGTATCTTCAAGAGGAATTAACGAGGTACTGAGCCAGCAGACAAAGGTACTGCAAGTAGTAAGATATGAAGGGTTTGTCGAAACGCCACAGATACTTTTCTTAAAAGGCGAAGCGTCTGAGGTAGGTGACGATGCCAGTCAGGCATTGAAGTTCACACAGTTGGAAGACGGCGTGTTTGAAATCTATACGAGATTGACAGCCGATGTGCCTTTTACTTTTATCGATGCAAAAACCGGGAATTATACGTCCTATTATTTTGATGCAGAGGGGTTGAAAGAAGGGGATCAAGGAGCAGGTCAGGTCTCTGAAAATGCGGTTTATAGAGTGACGGTAGACTTTAATGCAGGTACGACTACCTTGGAAATTATAGACAGATTATACTTATTTTATGCAATAGACGGTGAGTATTATAACCTGTCGTATGAAGGAAAAGGCGTATGGACACTCAATTCGCAGATTAGGGTTAAATATGTCAGTTGGGGGCCAGCTGGTGAATTGCGTTATAAATTTAGGATGGCGGTTAGAAAGGCAGGGAGCGGTACAGTGACGACAGAAAGCTGGGGGCATCGGGAGAGGGATAAGCAGGAAACTGTTGGAGCGGAAACCGATCCGAGCTACTTTGATCTTTTTGAAAACCCAAGCGGTACAAACGAATGGGACTATTCCTACAGATACTCCAGGAGCCTACTCGGTATGCCTGCTGGCAACGGGACTGTGGATAGCTGGTGGACTACTCCTTCTGCCGTAATGATGAAAGTAGTTATGAATAAAGACAATTCTTTAAATTATCATCATACGTGGGATTATTGATGGTTTAGAGGAGAAAATTAATAATGATGAACATGAAAATTTTGTTAAATATATTCGTACTGATACTGTCGGTAGTGACAATATCTTGCGGAAAAATAAACGACGAGTATTCTTATACGGATACGACACTTTCTTATCAGGAAGCGGATTGGCACGATATAGCGGATCAGGGCACTTTGGGTCTTTTACAATTTTGGTATACGGTCAAGAATGATGCTGGTCAGGATGGCGGATACTTTGGACATGGTGCTAACGGTGCTAATGCCGGGTTCAATTATTGGCTACAGGCTCAGGCGCTGGATGTCTTAGTCGATGCATATAATCGCACGACAGATGCCACAGAGAAAGAGAAATATCGCGATCTGTTTGACAAGTGGTATATCGGTGTACAGGCAAAACATAACAGTATAACCGGAAGGGTAGATGATGTCCGTAATTTTGAGGACAACTATATCGATGATATGGAATGGATAGGGTTGGCGGCATTAAGGGTATACCAAGCGACCGGAGACGAGCGTTTTTATAACATTTCGTTGCATATGTGGAGCTGTGTCTTTGAAGATTCCAGAGCTTATAACGAGTCTGCGCCGTATAATGGCGGAATATTTTGGTTGCGTTCGGGCTCCGGCAAGAATGCCTGTTCCAACGGTCCGGGATCGTTGCTGTGTATGAAACTCTATGAACACACCGGAGATGAGAAATACCTCAATTACGCTAAAAGAGTATATGAGTGGTTACGGAATAATCTGTTTAATGCATCTAGTGGAGCAGTCTACGACAATGTCTTCATCAACGAACAGGGTGTGGCAAATGTGCAGAAAGTAGCTTTGAGTTATAATCAGGGTACGTTTTTGGGCACAGCATTAGAACTTTATAAAGCCACGGGACAGCAAATGTACCTCGACGATGCAAAGCTTTCTGCTAATTATACAATCGGAAGGAAGGTCAATCCTGAAAGTAGGGTACTTCAAGAAGAAGGAGCAGAACAAAACCAGGTATTCCGAGGAATCTTTATACGTAGCTTTCTCGAACTGACACGCTACGAACAGCTGGATGAAAAAAGCAGGAGTACATATCTTGCTGCTATGGAACGCTTTGGTCAGTACGTATGGCAAAAAGGTTCCGCCATCTATAACATCGATCCCGAAAACTCGTGCTTGATGTTTTCTAATGAATGGGATGAAGCACCGCTATCCTACGAATTTTCACAGCAGATGTCAGGATGTATGTTGGTAGATGCCGTTAGCCAGCTTAGTAGAGATGGGCTTATTCGTTAAGTGTAACAAAGAGGGTGTCTAAAAAGCAACTATTACCGTCATTGCGAGGTAACGAAGCAATCTGGTGATGTCAAAAACGCAGATTGCTTCGTCATTCTTCCTCGCAATGACGCGTTTTTTTGTAATTGACGGA
>Ga0180217_1002958_pt1 | contig 14855 bp, 14 predicted proteins | sample eDN3rd37CBELigOP_FD_128521 | JGI IMG/M metagenome (GOLD analysis project Ga0180217, IMG submission 128521) | Enriched Organic Plus compost microbial communities from Emeryville, California, USA - eDNA 3rd pass 37_C BE-Lig OP (version 2) (version 2) ... | reverse complement strand
GCCGATGTGCAGCTCGGCATCCGTCAGCGTCTGCAGCATCGCCAGATCCTCGGCGAAGCGCACCGGATCGTACCAGGGCAGCACCATCACCGCCGTGCCGAGGCCGAGCCCCGGGCAGGCGGCAGCGATGTGGGACAGGAAGAGCAACGGATTGGGCTGCGGGTAGTAGTCGCTGAAATGGTGCTCCACCATCCATGCGGCATCGTAGCGCAGCGTCTGCAGCAGCTCCGCATCCAGGATCGCTTCACGGTAGAGCTGCCGATCGCTCAGATGCGGCTCGCCCACGGCGCCGATCTGGTAGGCGAAGCGCGGCCGGTGGGTCATTGTCTGGACGTCCTTCCCGGGAAAACCCCGGAAACGGTAGGTTTCGCCCTCCCGGGATGTCAACGCCGGGCGGGAAGGGGAAGCGCATGCGCATCTGCATCTATGGGTCCGGAACGATCGGCTGCTTCCTCGGCGCGCATCTCGCGCGCGTGCCGGACGTGACGCTGAGCATGGTGGCGCGGGGCGCGACGCTTGCGGCGCTGCGCGGACACGGGATCCGGCTGGAGACGCCGGCGGGCCTGACGGAGGTGCCGGTAGAGGCGACCGATGCGCCGGCCACGCTGCCGCCACAGGACGTGGTGTTCATCACGCTGAAGGCGCATCAGCTGACCGACGCGCTGGACGGGATCGCACCGCTGCTCGGCCCCGAAACCGCCGTGGTGCCGCCGACCACCGGCATTCCCTACTGGTATTTCCATGGCCTGCCAGGGCCGCATGCCGGTCGGCGCCTGCTCCGGCTCGATCCCGGCGGGCGGCAATGGGAGGTGCTGGGGCCGGAGCGCGCGATCGGCTGCGCCTTCTGGGTGGGCACGGACACCATCGGCCCCGGTGCGGTGCGCCAGGAAGGGGCGGCGAACTTCCCGATCGGCGAGCCGGATGGCACGCGCTCCGGGCGGCTCGAGCGGCTGCACGCCGTGATGCGCGAGGCCGGGCTGCACGCCCCGATCCGTGAGGACATCCGCGGCGAGATCTGGACCAAGATGATCAACAGCCTGGTGTGGAACCCGATCGCCACGCTCACGGGCGCCACCCTCGGCCAGGTGGCGGCGGCGCCCGACGCGGTGGCGCTCGCCCGGCGCATGATGGCGGAGGCGGAGGACATTGCCGCCGCGGTGGGCGCGCGCCTGCCGGTGCCGGCGGAACAGCGCATCGCCTGGACGCTGGCGCTCTCCGATCACCGCATGTCCATGCTGCAGGACCTGGAGCGCGGCCGCGCGCTGGAATACGGCGTGTTGTACGATTCGGTCCTGGAGATGCGCGCGATCGCGGGGCTGGCCACGCCGACCATCGACGCGGTCTACGCGCTGCTCGCGCTGAAGGCCGGTGTGGCGGGAGTGACGCCCGGTTGAGCCCTGGGCCTACTCGGGGTCCGGGAAGCCCGCCATGGCGCGCAGGGTCGCCGGATCCAGCCCTGCCTCGCGCAGGGTTCGCAGGGTGGTCGCCTGGTCGCGCTTCGCCAGACGCCGGCCGGAGGCGTCGCGCAGCAGGCCGTGATGCGCATAGGCGGGTTCGGGCCACCCCATCAGCGCCTGCAGCAGCCGGTGCAGATGGGTGGCCGGCTTGAGGTCCTCGCCCCGCGTCACCAGGGTCACGCCTTGCAGCGCGTCGTCATGTGTCACGCAGAGATGATAGCTCGCGGGCGTGTCCTTGCGCGCCAGCACCGCATCGCCGAACTGCGCCGGGTCACAGCGCAGCCTTCCCTCGCCGATCTCGTGGAAAGCGAGGTCGCCCGGCACCGCCGCACGCGCCGCCGCCATGTCGAGTCGCAGCGCATGCGGCTCGCCGCGGGCCAGCCGCGCTGCGCGTTCGGCCGGCGGCATGCGGCGGCAGGTGCCGGGATAGAGCGGACCGTCCGGTCCATGCGGGGCATGGGCGGCCGCCGCGATCTCGCGTGCGATCTCGGCGCGGGTGCAGAAGCAGGGATAGAGCAGCCCGCGCCTGGCGAGGGAGTCGAGCGCCGCCCGATAGTCCGTCATGTGCTGCGACTGCACCCGTACCGGCCGGGGCCAGTCCAGGCCAAGCCAGGCGAGGTCCTCTGCCATCGCGGCGGCGAATTCCGGACGGCAACGGCCGGCATCGATGTCCTCAAGCCGGAGCAGGAACCGCCCCCCGGACCGGCGCGCCAGATGCCAGGCGAAGAGCGCGGCATGGGCGTGACCGAGATGCAGCAGCCCGGTCGGACTCGGTGCGAAACGGGTGACCGCGCCGGCGGGGGGAGGGGGAAGCTGTGCGAACCCGGCAGCGGGTGGCGGGGTCGTCTGTGCCATGCTGTCGCCGGGCTAGACCAGATCGATGCAGGCGGGAAGCGGCTGGTGGCGTAAAGCGGGTCGTGTCCGGCCGGACCGGCCCGCTTCCGGCAGGCTCGTCCCGCGCGGCCCGGCACGGCCGGTGCGATGCGGGGCTGGCAGGACGCGGGCAGGATGGGCCAGGGTGCCCGCGACGGGAAAGGGAGCGGCTGGATGCAGCGACTGGAGGGGCCCCGGTTCGGGCCGAAGGCGGGCGGGACGGCGCGGCAGCTCGTGGTGCTGCTGCACGGCGTGGGCGCAGACGGGGCCGACCTGATCGCGCTGGCGCCCGAATGGGCCGAGGTGTTGCCCGAGGCGGCCTTCATCGCCCCCGATGCACCCTTCCCCTGCGACATGGCGCCCTTCGGCCGCCAATGGTTCAGCCTGGCCGACCGTGACCCGGAGCGGCTCGCCGAAGCCGTCCGCGGCGTGGCGCCGACCCTCGAGGCCTTCCTGCAGGCGGAGCTGGACCGGCTGGGACTGCCACCTGCGGCGCTGGCGCTGATGGGCTTCAGCCAGGGGGCGATGACGGCGCTCTTCGCCGGGCTTCGCGGCTCCGTGCCGCCTGCGGCGATCCTCGCCTATTCGGGGGCGCTGCTTGCGCCCCAGACCCTGGCCGCCGAGCTGCGGGCAAGACCCCCCGTGCTGCTGGTGCATGGCGAGGCGGACGAGGTGGTCCCGGTCCGGGCCAGCCGCCTCGCCGAAGCGGCTCTGCGAGAGGCCGGGGTGCCGGTGGAAGCGCTGTTCCTTCCCGGGCTCGGCCATGGGATCGATGCAACCGGGATTGCTGCGGGCACGGCCCTGCTCCGGCGCGCCTTCGGGGCTGAATGAGTCCGGCCGCATGACGCAGCGATGAAACGAGGCGGCCGCCCTGTTGCACCGAGGCATGCAGGCTGGCATGAATGCGGAAGTAACGCGGCGGCGCCACAGCATCTGGGGCCTATCCGTCGTGACAGGCCCCAGCTCTGGGTTCCGGTGGGACATGCAGCGTCTCACAGGCCATGGCTGACCCGCCGCTGAGAGGAGCGGCGCTTGCCTGACGGCGGAATAGTAATCACCGGGTCGTCCTTTCCGGCACTGGTTCTGAATGCGGATTTCCGCCCGCTGTCCTATTTCCCCTTGTCGCTCTGGTCCTGGCAGGACGCGGTCAAAGCGGTGTTCCTGGACCGGGTGTCGGTGCTGAACGAATACGAGGTGGAGGTGCATTCCCCCACCTTGTCGATGCGCCTGCCCTCGGTGATCGCGCTGAAGGAATACATCCCGGCTGCCCGCCGCCCGGCCTTCACGCGGTTCAATGTCTTCCTGCGCGACCGATTCGAGTGCCAGTACTGCGGTGAGGGGCGGCCCACCCAGGACCTGACCTTCGACCATGTGATTCCGCGCAGCCGGGGCGGGCATACCACCTGGGATAATGTCTGCACCGCCTGCGGGCCCTGCAACCTCCGGAAGGGCAGCCGTCTCCCGCGCGAGTGCGGCATGTTCCCCCGTGCGGCCCCGCGCCAGCCCACCAGCTGGGAGCTGCAGGAGAACGGCCGGCAGTTTCCGCCCAACTACCTGCATCAGAGCTGGCGGGACTACCTGTACTGGGACACGGAACTGGAAACCGGCTGAGCCTCCGGCCCTTCCGCCAGTGCTCGGCCAAAGGCGCCGTCCGGATCGTCACATGCCGAGAGCGCGCTTGTAGAGATCCAGCAGGGTTTCCTGCTCCTCGACCTCCGCCGGCTCCTTCTTGCGGAGGCGGATCAGCTGCTTCAGCACGCCGACATCGAAGCCGGCGGCCTTCGCTTCGAGGAAGATGTCCTTGATGTCGTTGGCGAGCGACTTGCGCTCCTCCTCCAGCCGCTCGACACGCTCGATGATCGAGCGCAACCGTTCGGCAGCGATCCCGCCGACCTCGGTGTCCGCCTCCTTGGCCTTCTCCGCTGCATCGCTCATCGACCGCCCCCTTCGAAGAGGGCCGGCGAATTACCGGCGCGCGGCACGTGCAGCAATAGGGGCCGCGGTGGGCGCCCGATCGCCGGCCCTGTCCTCGTCCCGAGGGACGCGGGTCGAGCCTTCGCCTGCACGAAGTCCCGCAGGCTAGGATGCGGTGCGGGACCGAGGCGCCCGCGAGTCGTGCCTTGCCCGGTTGCACGGCGCGGGGCATCGTCGCGCGTGATCGGAGGAGGTACTGGGCACGGCATGAAGGGGCGGTTCTCCCTGCTCTCCCTGGCGCGCGAGGCGCTGCGCGGACATAGCGGCTGGGAAGAGCAGTGGCGCAGCCCGGAGCGGCCGCAGGCGGAATACGATGCGGTGATCATCGGCGGCGGCGGCCACGGCCTTGCCACTGCCTACTACCTGGCGCAGGAACACAGAATCGGTCGCGTCGCCGTGCTCGAGAAGGGCTGGATCGGCGGTGGCAATACGGGCCGCAACACCACCATCATCCGCAGCAACTATCTCCATCCCGAGAGCGCCGCGCTTTACGACCACGCGGTTCGGCTGTGGGAAGGGCTCTCGCAGGCGCTGAACTACAACGTCATGTTCAGCCCGCGCGGGGTGATGATGCTGGCTCACAGCGTGCACGATGTGCAAAGCCTGCGCCGCCACGTGCATGCCAACCGGCTGGCCGGCGTGGACAACGCATGGCTGACGCCGGAAGAGGCAAAGGCGGTCTGCCCGCCGCTCGACATCGGCACCGCGCGCTACCCGGTGCTCGGTGCTGCGCTGCAGCGCCGCGGCGGTGTCGCGCGCCACGACGCCGTGGCCTGGGGCTATGCCCGCGCCGCCTCCGCCCTCGGCGTGGACATCGTGCAGAATTGCGAGGTCACGGGCATTGCGCGCGACGCACGGAGCGGCGCCGTCACCGGATTGGACACGACGAAAGGACCTGTGCGCTGCCGCAGGATCGGCGTCGTCACGGCCGGCAGCACCAGCCTGGTCATGGCCATGGCAGGGCTGCGCATGCCGCTGGAGAGCTTCCCCCTGCAGGCGCTGGTGAGTGAGCCGGTGAAGCCCGTCTTCCCCTGCGTGGTCATGTCCAACACGGTGCACGCCTATGTCAGCCAGTCGGACAAGGGCGAACTGGTGATCGGCGCCGGCACCGACCAGTACCCCTCCTACAGCCAGGCTGGCGGCGTGCAGATTCTGTCGCAGGCGCTGGAGGCGGTGTGCGAGCTCTTCCCGATCTTTCGCCGCCTGCGCATGCTGCGCTGCTGGGGCGGCATCGTCGACACGACGCCCGACCGCTCGCCCATAATCGGCTCGACGCCTGTGCCCGGACTCTTCGTGAATTGCGGCTGGGGCACAGGCGGCTTCAAGGCGACTCCGGGCTCCGGCCATGTCTTCGCCGCCACCATCGCGCGCGGCGAACCGCATCCGATCGCCGCGCCGTTCAGCCTGGAGCGCTTCACCACGGGAAGGCTGGTTGACGAGGCGGCCGCAGCCGCCGTGGCCCACTGAGGTCGCGCGATGGTTGGCTTGCTGCAGGCAAGGAGGTCTGAGTCGGCCCGCATGCGCGGAAGGTGCCTGGCATGCTGCTGATCCGTTGCCCCTGGTGCGGCGAGCGTCCCGAGACCGAGTTCCGCCACTGCGGCCAGGCGCATATCGTCCGTCCGGCGGACCCCGCCACGCTGCCCGATGAGGCCTGGGCGGCCTATCTCTATCTTCGGGAGAACCCACGCGGCTGGCATCGCGAGCGGTGGCGCCACCTGCATGGCTGTGGCCGCTTCTTCAACGCGCTGCGCCACACCCTGACCGACCGCTTCGCCGCCACCTACGGTCCCGGCGAACCGCCGCCTGACCCACCCGCATGAGCCAACCCTTCCGCCTGTCCCAGGGCGGCCGCATCGATCGCGCGCATCCGCTGCGCTTCAGCTTCGACGGCCGCAGGCTCACCGGGCATGCCGGTGACACGCTGGCCTCCGCCCTGCTGGCGAACGGCATCCACCTGGTCGGGCGCAGCTTCAAGTTCCACCGGCCGCGCGGCATCCTCTCTGCTGGCGCCGAGGAGCCGAATGCGCTGGTGGAGATCGACCGTGGCCCCGGGCGGCGCGAGCCCAACACCCGCGCCACCATGGTGCCGCTGGCCGAGGGTCTGGTCGCACGCAGCCAGAACCGGTGGCCATCGCTGCGTGCGGATCTTGGTGCGCTCGCCGGCCTCGCTGCGCCGCTGCTGCTGGCGGGCTTCTACTACAAGACCTTCCTCGGCCCCGGGCGGGAGGCGTGGCACCGGCGCTGGGAGCCGCTGATCCGCCGCATGGCTGGCCTCGGCCGCGCGCCCGAGGCGCCGGACCCGGACCGCTACGCCAACCGCTACGCGCATTGCGATCTGCTGGTGGTCGGGGCAGGCCCCGCCGGCCTTGCAGCCGCGCTCGCCGCCGCGGATGGCGGCGCGCGCGTGATCCTGTGCGACGAGGGGCAGGAGCCCGGCGGGAGCCTGCTGTCCGCGCCGGAGGCGCGGGTGGATGGCCAGCCGGCCTGGGCGTGGCTTGCCGCCATGCTGCAGGAACTGCGTGGCAACCCGCGCGTGCAGGTGCTGACGCGGACCACGGCCTTCCATTTCGGCCTGCAGAATTTCGTCGCCCTCGCGCAGATCCTCGACCGGCCGGACGGGCTGCGCGAGCGGCTGTGGCAGGTGCGCGCGAGGCAGGTCGTGCTGGCAGCCGGTGCCATCGAACGGCCCTTGCCCTTCGCCGGCAATGACCGCCCCGGCGTCATGCTGGCCAGTGCCGCGCGCACCTATGTGCGGCGCTGGGCGGTGCTCCCGGGCCGCCGCGCCGCCGCGGTCGTCGCCCATGACGGGGGCTATGCGGATGCTTTTGCCCTGCAGGATGCGGGCGCGGCCGTCGTCGGCCTCCTGGATCTCCGCCCCACCCCGCCAGCGGCGCTGCTGGCCGAGGCCGCGCGGCGCGGCATCGAGACGCTGCCAGGCCAGGGCATCCTCGCGACCCGCGGCGGAACCCGAGTCACCGGCCTGCGCGCCGCGCCACGTGCCGCGGACGGCATGCTGAACACCAGCCGCAGCCGCGATATCGCCTGCGACTTGCTGCTGATGGCGGGAGGCTGGACGCCGAGCGTGCATCTCTTCTCCCAGGCCCGGGGCCGCCTGCGCTGGGACGCGATCACGGACGCCTTCCTGCCCGGCGAGCCCCTGCCCGGGGTGATCTGCGTCGGTGCGTGCAACGGCAGCCAGGATCTCGCCGCCGCGCTGGCGGATGGCTTCGCCGCGGGCCATGCCGCTGCCGGCCGGCCGCCGCCTCGCCGCGCGCCCGATGCCGAGCCCGGGCTGTCCCCGAGCTTCCTGCCGCTCGCGGCCATCGCCGCCGGCGCGCATCGCCTGCCCCGGGCCTTCGTGGATCAGCAGAATGACGTCGCGACCCGCGATCTGGCATTGGCGGTGCAGGAGGGTTTCCGTGCCGCCGAGCATGTGAAGCGCTACACCACCAGCGGCATGGCGACCGACCAGGGCAAGACGGGCAACATGCTCGCCCTCGCCGTCACCGCTGGCCTGCTCGGGCGCGACCTGGCCGATCTCGGCCTCACCACCTTCCGCCCTCCCTGGACCCCGGTCAGCTTCGGCACGCTCGCCGGCAGGCATCGCGGGGTGCTGTTCGACCCGATCCGCACGGCGCCGCTCCATGGCTGGGCCGTGGCGCAGGGCGCGGCGTTCGAGCCGGTCGGCCTCTGGCGGCGCGCGCGGTTCTTCCCCCGGGCAGGCGAGGACATGGCGGCCGCCGTCGCGCGCGAATGCCTGGCCGTGCGCAACGCGGTGGGCATGCTGGACGCGTCCACCCTGGGCAAGATCGAGGTGGTCGGGCCCGACGCGGCCGAATTCCTGGAACGCACCTATATCAATGCCTTCCGGGGGCTTCCGGTCGGCCGCTGCCGCTACGCGCTGCTGCTGCGCGAGGATGGCAGCGTCCTGGACGACGGCATCGCCGGGCGTCTCGCGGCGGACCGCTTCCATCTTACCACCACCACCGGCGGCGCCGCCCGCGTGCTGCACCTGCTGGAGGACTATCTGCAGACCGAATTCCCTGATCTGCGGGTCTGGCTCACCTCCACCACCGAGCACTGGGCGGTGATCGCGTTGCAGGGCCCGAAGGCGCGCGACCTGCTCGCCCCTTTTGTCGAGGGGCTCGATCTGTCCCCGGACGCCTTCCCGCATATGAGCGTCGCCGCCTGCCGAATCGCCGGCATCCCCGCACGCCTGTTCCGCGTCAGCTTCACCGGCGAGCTCGGCTACGAGATCAACCTCCCGGCCGGCCAGGCCCCCGCGCTCTGGCAGGCACTGTGGGAGGCCGGGCAGGCCCAAGGCATCACGGCCTATGGGACGGAGGCGATGCACGTGCTGCGTGCCGAGAAGGGCTACATCCTCCTGGGTCAGGAGGCGGACGGCACCGCCACGCCAGAGGATCTCGGCCTCGGTTGGGCCATCGGCCGGCGCAAACCGGACTTCATTGGCAAGCGCAGCCTGGCGCGACCGGAGATGCGGCGCTCCCATCGGCTGCAGCTCGTCGGCCTGCGACCACATGACGGGCGGACGGTGCCGGATGAGGGCGCCCAGCTGCTCGGCGCGGCGGACGCCACCGGTCCTGCGCTCGGGTATGTCACTTCCGCCTATGCCAGTGCGACGCTCGGCCATCCCGTCGCACTCGGCCTGCTGGCCGGCGGGCGCGGACGGCATGGCGAGACGGTCTTCGCCACGCGCCTCGATGCCGCACCACTCGCACTCGTTGTCGTGCCGCCTGTCTTCCATGATCCGGACGGGCGGCGCCTGCATGTTTGAGCCCATCCTCCTGCCGGACCTTGCGCTGTGCGCCCTGCCGCCGCGCACGCGTCTCGTGCTGCGCTGCAACCCGGCGCTGCTTGGCGCCATCGGCGCGGCTTTCGGCGTTGTGCCACCGGCGACGCCGCTGGCAGCGGCGGAGCGGGGATCGCGCGCAGCGCTCTGTCTTGGCCCTGACGAGTGGTTGCTGCTGGCGGAGGAGGGCGCGGCCGATGCCCTCGTCGCCGCGCTGGAGGCCGCGCGCGCCGGCCTGCCGGCCAGCATCGTGGAGGTTTCCCACCGCCAGCTCGCCTTCGCAGTCAGCGGCCCCGCCGCCGCCTCGCTGTTGAACGAGGGCTGCCCCCTCGATCTCGAGGCTTCCGCCTTTCCACCCGGGCGTGCCACGCGCACGCTGTTCGGCAAGGTGGAAATCCTGCTCTGGCGCCCCCTCTCACGCCCTGGTGGGGAGCCGCGCTTCGAGCTGGAGGTCGCCCGCTCCTTCGCTGCTCCGCTCTGGGCCCTGCTGGCGGAGGCTGCTGCCGATCTTGGCGGGTGAACCAGGGTGGGCACGCCACGTTGGCACCAGTCGAATCCAGGGGAAGGCTTGCATGTCGAGATCCTCGGCCGCCCTGGCGACCCTGCTCGCTGCCATCCTGCTGCTGGCGGCCGGTCCAGAGGACCGCCGGGAGCAGTCGCCCCCTCCGCGGCCCACCCCGCCGTCGGATCGCTCCGGTGACGACGCCGCACCCGGCGTGCCGCGCGGCGTCGTCCGGCCGCCCGCAGAGGTGGATCCGGAGATCCATGTGCCGGCACCCGTACCCCGGCCGGGCACCACGCCGGTGATCCCGCCGCCCGGCACGCCAGGCGGCGACCCGCGCGTCCAGCCGCGCTGACCCGGAGCGACCTGGCCCGACCCGGTCGGCAATGTCCGTCGGAGGGGCGGCCCGGACTGCCTGCGAGGCTGGGCCGTGCGGAGCCGCCATGGCAGCATGGATCTCCCACGCTCCCCAGACCCCCTGCATGACCGACACGTTGCCGCCACTCCGTCCCATCGGCCATCTGGAGACGCCCTGGGCGGCTCTGGCCGATTGCCCGCGCAACGGCCGCCAGCCGCAGCCGCCGCCGCTCTGCCGCGCGGTGGTGGACCTGGCCTTCCAGCCTGCCCTCCAGGGGCTGGAGGGCATTTCGCACCTGATCCTGCTCTACTGGATGCATCGCGCCGAGGCGGCGCCGCTTGTGCTCGCGCCGCGCTTCGACGGTGCGCCGCGTGGTGTCTTCGCCACGCGTGCGCCGGTGCGCCCGAATCCGATCGGCCTGTCGGTCGTGGCCTTCGACCGCTTCGAAGCGCCAGGCGTGCTGCGCCTGCGCTATCTCGATTGCGTCAACGGCACGCCGCTGCTCGACATCAAGCCCTACCTGCCCACAACGGATGCGGAGCCGGAGGCACGCATGGGCTGGCTCGCACCGCACGCCACACGGCGGCAGGCACCGGCCTGACCGACCCGGCCCGGTCATGCGGTGGGCCGGAGGGAGGAGCCAGTGCTGCCGGGCCAGGTCATTGCCTTCCTGTTTCCTCCTGAGCCATGCCCGCGACGAGGCATGGCGGCGACCTTCCCGGCGGTGTCGGAACTGGCGGACTGCGGATTGGCGCGACGATGCTGCCGTGCCGCAGGCCGAGCCGGCATGCCGCCGCAGCGGCTTGCGACGCCGCCGCCAGGGCCGCATCCCGCTCGCCGCGCCGGTCCAGGTTCGGATCTGCGCCCTCTCTGCCTCAGAACAGCAGCAGATCGGTGGAGAAGTCCGCCGGCACATCCGCGGGCGAGTCCCAGGGGGCTAGGTCATGGCCGCCGGACATATCGGGTGTTTCCCGCCCTGGCGGGAGCGCCACCCAAAAGCCGTACGGGTTGATATCCGCCAGATGCGCGAGTGCCTCGGGATCGAGTGCAATATCGACGGCGAGCTGCGCGCGCGAGGTGCCGGAGGCGAGCCGACCAAGCTGCAGGGCAAGCTCCGCTGGGTCCGCCTCCCGCCCCATCGCCTGGCGGTAGAGTCCAGCGACGAAGGCCTCGTCGCCAGCCGCGGCGAGGGTGGGATCCAGCGCGGCGGCCGCGAGATCGGCGATCGTGCTGCCCTGCTGCAGCGCGGCGACCATCTGTCCGAGCGTGGCGCCGTCCGCCTGGGTGCCGTGCATGGCCAGGTGCAGCGCGGCGGCCTGCGCGGCCGCCCCCTGCGGGTCCAGCTCAAGGACGCCATCGGTGAATTCCACACGCTCGATGGCGGGAAGCAGCACCTCGGTTCCGTCGTGCAGGACGAGCTGGAGAGCGTCGCCCTCCTGCGGGCGGAGCGCTTCGAAGGCGTGCGCCTCCGCCAGGACGACGGCCCGCTCGGCCGTGGCAAGGGCCACCGGCCCCCGGAGCTCTCCCGGCACCATCACGGGCGCCGGGTAGGTCGTCCCGCCGGGGTCCGTGACGGTGAGGTCGAGGGTGAAGCCCGCGCTGTTGTGCCCGTCCGATACCTCGATGAGCAGTGGCCGGCTGGGCATGTCGTCGAGGCCGAGGCTGACGCCGTCGCGCAGCTTCAGCGTGTTGCCCACCACCTCGAAGCGCCATTCATCCTCCGGCGCGAAGTGGAAGGTGAAGGGGCCGGTGGAGTCGGGGTCGCTGACCGCAAGCGTGCCGATGGTGGCGCCGATCGCGCCGGCCGCGACGCTGCCACCGCTGCTGAAGCCGAGCGCGCTGGGTGGCGAGTCGTCCTTGTCGAGCAGGGCGATGCGGTACTGGGTCGTGTCCTCCCGCACCACGCCATTCCTCAGATGGAAGCGCAGCGAGAAGACGATCTCCGGGACCTGGCTCGCCGCGATGAAGGCCTCGTAGTCGGCCACGGCGCCGGGGGTAAGGAAGACCACGTCGAGCGTGGGGTCGTAGCGGAGATCGACGAATGCGGCTCCCGAGCCTATCGCCTCGACGCTGACGACACGCTCCACCTTGCCGGTCAGGGTCAGCATGGCGGCCCAGTCTCCGGGCCGACTGCCCTCTGCCATGCTCGCGGGAATTTCTCCGGAAAAGTCGACCACCGCCATGAAGCAGGAATCCATCCCGTGGAACGGGCAGATCCTGCGCGGCCGCGATTGATGCCCCATGAACGGGACGAATTGCGTGGCGCGATCCCTCCGCGGTCCGTGGTCATGGCGGGGCGACGGGCCTTGCCGAAGCGTTGGCCCCGGCACTTGGCGATGGGCTCAGCCCGCCCGGGCCGGGCCAGGCAGAGGGGCTGTGCTGCAAGATCGGAAAGCACGCACCGGCCGCCTCCGCATGGAGGCATCGCGGCACCGCTGGGCAGGGGGGCGGGGCAGGGCTACATGCCGGGCATGACCTTCGGCCCGACCCCCCTGGCCCTGACCATGGGCGAGCCTGCCGGCATCGGCGCGGAGATCGCCGCCGGTGCGTGGCGCGCGCTGCGCGCGACCGGGCCGGCCTTCTTCCTGATCGGTGATGCGGCGGGGCTGACGGGAGCACCGGTGCGGCGCATCGACGCACCGGAGGAGGCTGTAGCGGTCTTCGCCGAGGCGCTGCCGGTGCTGCATCGTCCGCTGCCCCGGCCCGTGGCACTGGGCCGTCCCGACCCCGCGAATGCTCCGGCGGTGATCGCCGCGATCGACGAGGCCGTGGCCCTGGCGAAGGCAGGCCGTGCCGCCGGCCTGGTGACCAACCCGATTCAGAAGAGCGCGCTCTACGCCGCCGGCTTCTCCCATCCGGGCCACACCGAATATCTGGCGACGCTGGCGGGCACTGGCATCCCGCCGGTGATGCTGCTGGCCTGCCCGGAGCTGCGTGTGGTGCCGGTGACGATCCACGAGCCGCTGGCACGGGCGATCGCGCGGCTCACGCCGGCGATGATCGTGGCGGCCGCGCGTACCGCCCATGCGGCGCTGATCCGGGACTTCGGCATCGTGCGGCCGCGCCTGGCCGTCGCGGGCCTCAACCCGCATGCCGGGGAGGAGGGCACGCTCGGCACGGAGGATCGCGACATCGTTGCCCCGGCCGTCGCCAGCTTGCGCGCCGAGGGCATCGAGGCCCGCGGTCCGCTGCCGCCCGACACCATGTTCACCGCGCAGGCGCGGCCCGGCTACGACGCCGCCATCTGCCTGTATCACGACCAGGCGCTCATCCCGATCAAGACGCTGGACGTGGCGGGCGGGGTGAACGTGACGCTCGGACTGTCCGTCGTGCGCACCAGCCCCGACCATGGAACGGCGCTGGACATCGCGGGGACCGGTCGGGCCGATCCTTCCTCCCTGATTGCCGCGCTGCGCCTGGCTGCGGCGATCGCCGCCAACCGAGCGAAGGCGAGAGCATGACCCCGATGCGCCTTTCCGTGAACGTGGATCACGTGGCCACGCTGCGCAATGCGCGCGGCGGCACCTTTCCCTGCCCGGTAGAGGCGGCGCGCAAGGCGATGTCAGCCGGTGCCGACGGCATCACCGTGCATCTTCGCGAGGATCGCCGCCACATTCGCGACCGCGACCTGGAACGCATCGCTGCCGAGGTCGAGACGCGGCTTAATCTCGAGATGGCGGCAACTGCGGAGATGGTGGGGATCGCCTGTCGCCTGCGCCCGCCAGCCTGCTGCCTAGTGCCGGAGAAGCGGCAGGAACTGACGACCGAGGGCGGCCTGAATGTGCTGCGTGCCGGCCCCGAGCTGGGCGACGCGGTGCGGCGGCTCGCCGATGCCGGGATCGAGGTCTCGATCTTCATCGAGGCGGATGCGGCGCAGATCGAGGCCGCGGCACGCCTTGGCGCCCAGGCGATCGAACTGCACACCGGCGCCTATGCCGATGCGCCGGCCGCGGCGCGGGGGCCGCATCTCGCGCGGCTTCGGGCCGGGGCAGCGGCAGCGCGCGCCGCGGGCCTCGCCTGCCATGCCGGACATGGTCTCGCCTATGACAGCATTGGCCCCATCGCCGCCATGCCCGAGGTGGAGGAAGTGAGCATCGGCCACTTCCTCATCGCGCAGAGCCTGTTCGAGGGGCTGCCTGCCGTGGTGCAGCGGTTCAAGCTGCTGATCGCGGCGGAGCGCGGCGGCTGACCTTCGAACGGGCAGTATGCGGGCCCGGTCTGCACCAAGCTCCATGAGCCCGGCTTCCAGCACATTCGTCCACCAGAGCACGGTGCTGACCGGAGGTCCCGCGATGCATTCCCGCCTTCACGCGCATCGGGTGGATGCCACTGTCATTATCGGCGGTGGCATGCACGGATGAACGATTCTCGAGGGCACGCCGTTGTGCAATCGAGAAGTGTGGACGACGCGGTATTTCTCGCCTGCCTTCGCATAAGGGCAGGAGATATCCATGACGGACATTCTTGGCACACCGGGTCCCGACGACATCACCGGTTCCCGGGAGAACGAGAACATCCGAGGGCTGGATGGGAATGACACCCTCTACGGCCGGGCTGGCGACGACGTCCTGATTGGCGGCGACACCAAGAATGGTGAGCCGGACGGCGACATCGAGATGTTCGGCCGCGACGGCGACGATCTGATGTATGGTGGCCGTGGTGGTGACGGGCTGTTCGGCCAGGGGGGCAACGACACTCTGATCGGCGGTAATGGCGGTGACGGCCTTGCCGGTGGCGATGGCGACGATCTGCTGTACGGCGGACGGGGTAATGACTTCCTGTCGGGCGGCGGCGGCGCGGATGTCTTCGCCTTCAGTGGCCGGGCCATCGGCTACGACGAGATCACGGATTTCGTGTTCGGCGAGGACAAGATCCAGATCG
>Ga0180217_1002957_pt1 | contig 14855 bp, 15 predicted proteins | sample eDN3rd37CBELigOP_FD_128521 | JGI IMG/M metagenome (GOLD analysis project Ga0180217, IMG submission 128521) | Enriched Organic Plus compost microbial communities from Emeryville, California, USA - eDNA 3rd pass 37_C BE-Lig OP (version 2) (version 2) ... | reverse complement strand
GCCGGCTGGAACATCTTCGCGGCTCCGCGTTAGGGTTTCGGAACCTGTTCCACTACATCGCGAGATCACTCCTCGAGGCTGGCGGATTCAGGACCCGTCTACACTCTCAATTCCGATGAGCCGCTTTACCGCGAACGGTGTGACCACTCACTTCTACTCGGAGCCCGGGTTCGATACTAGTTCCAGCCAGGATGGCAAGCAGTTCGTTCACGCCGACGACATCGATCCAGAAGAAACCGATGACACCTACGTCGGCTGGCACCAGGGCGTAGCTCCGGAAGAGGCTGGCGAGTTCTCCTCGGTCAAAGGTGAGAACGGCGCGATCAGCGGGCTCTTGGTGAACGGGCGTTCGCAGATCCTGCACGGCTACGCCGAGGAAGACTACCCTGTGAACTCGCTGGACGAGATCGTCGACACTTTCCACATCTCGACGCTCAGCAGCGCCAACCCTGAGGGATTCACCGCGCAGTTCCCCGTCTTCTACTACGCTGACGGTGTCATCGGCCAGCAGTTCACCACCCTCCGCGCGACCATCGGTCAAGATGGGTCGATCGTTGACGATACCTGGTACACCTCCAGCGCTGTCAATGGTGTGAGCTACGCTGATGCTTCGCTTGACGAGATTCTTGCCGCATTCAGCAGCTACCAGGTGATCGGTCATGGGTTCTACATCCAGTCGGGTTCAGTCATCGTTCAGGACATCGTGTTCAACGGCTACGACACGACCTTCGCGCAACTGGCACCGGAGACTCCGACCGAGCCGGAGCAGCAGAAGGGCCCCGAGCAGATCGCGAACACCGGTTCGGGTGACCTCGCACCGCTGGCGATCTCCGCAGCGCTCGCGCTGATGCTCGCGGGTGGCGTCGCACTCGCGGTGCGCAGGGCACGCGCCTAGTCGCCTGCTGATCAACACGAAGGGCGGGGTGCTACGGCACTCCGCCCTTCGACGTAGTGGACTCGGTACGGAACGCTCGACTAAAGGCCCAAGAGAGCTTCGAACCGCGAGCAATTGCTGCGACATGAGATGACGCAATGAACGAAGTTTGAGACAAGTCTCCGACCCCAGGAGTACGAATCTTACGATGTATGACCCGGGGCGCTGCAGTGACACGTTCCGCCGAAAGACAGCTTCCATGTAGATGTGACTGCGGGCAGCATCTGCGTGCTAGCCCGGGATGTCGGTTCAGTGACACATTTTGATCCTTTCCAGGATCATTCCCGCCTCGAGCCTTACCGTTTGCGAAGCACGCTGAAGATGATCGCCGCAAATCCCAGCATCAGTATGCCGTTCACCACAAATACCATCGGGAAGTCAATGACGGTGAGCATGCCGGCGAATGCCAGTGGGGTGATGGACTGTGCTGCACGATTAGCTACCATTCGGAGCGCGACGCTGACGCCACGCTCCATGTCACTCGCGGCGTCGGCCGTCAGTGAGAGCGTGAGAGTCTGTCCGGCACCGAGCGCGAGCCCAGAGAGCACCGAGAGTGCGAGATAGGCAGCTAACCCAGAGACCAGCCCTATGCTGCAGGTCGCAATGGATCCTGGTACGAGCACACTCAGGATCAGAATGGCTCGATTGAGCCTGGAAGCGAGACGCACCACGAACGCCCTTGAGGCGAGCGATGCGGCACTGCCTACCGAGAGCACCAGGCCAATCTCGGACAAGCTCACATTAATGCTGGTGAAATAGAGCGGGTACACATAGCTCACGATCGAGGTGAGGTACATGATTGCAAACGCGAACATGACCGCTACGCCCATGCCGGCTTCGGTGGAGAGCAGCTTGAATGCGCGCGCGTACGATCGAAGCGAAGAGTCAAGCAGCTGACGAGGTCGATGCCTGATCGCGCCTGGGCTGCGCGCCGACAGTCGAAAGCTGAATAGCAGGCCAAGGGCACACACTCCGGCCACTACGATGTAGGTCGTGTCGAGACCAAGTAGGTCGCCCAGCCATCCCGAGGCGACCGGACCGAATAGTTGACCCGCGATTGCGGCGGTTGAGATGTTCGCGATCTGGGTGTCGAACCTCGAAGTCGAAGCTTCCGGTGGCGGCGTGATCATCAGACTCTGCAGTGCGATCCACATTCCGAGCCCGCCGCATCCGATGCCAGCCTGAGTCAAGAACAGCAGTTCGGGGCGATCGATCAGAGGCACGAACAGGATGGACACGGCCGCGATGGCTCCGCAGCCGATCAGCATCCCCTTCACGCTCCACACGTCGACGAGGTTGCCTAGCGGAACGGCGAGGAACAACGCCGGAAGCGCCTGGAACGCAATGAGCACCGCGATCAGGGATGAGCTTGCACCAAGACTCGCAGCATACGGCGCTATCAGCGGGAAGAGCATTGCCTGCGCGGACCAGTAGGTGAACACTAGCATGGCCAGGCGAATTTGCATCGAGTCTGCTCCTCATCTTTGCATCATCCGTGCCCGAACAAGCCGGTGCGGCGGCACGTTCATGCATGCAGGTAGCTGTGAATCACCTCGTGCCCTGCGGACTCAGCCCGCACACCCTAACCAGCACCACGAATTCGTCGCCCGACGGCGCATCGACCAGATCCACGATGTGTGGCCCGTACAGTTCGTCCCACTGCGCGATCTTCACCTCTTGCCACTGCGCGTGGCGCTTCAGCAGCCGGACCTCTACGGGCTCATCCTGGATGGACGCGATCTCTAGGTCGCCGGGGATCATGGCGACGCCGGAATGCAGCACTGGCATGCCGAGCGCTGCGAGCGCGGTCTGACGCTGAGCCTCGATCGTCTGCCTAGATGGAGCCTGCTTGCACGCGATCGCCGAGATAACGCTCCGATGTCTCGTCGTACCGAGAGTCTCGCTATCTGCCTGCCGAAAAGTATCGGAGATGTAAAGTCGTGGGTTCATTGCGGGTACTGATTCCTTACGCGAAGTCGGCGGTGCGCCCGATGGAGGCGGCGTACTGTGCCAGGTCGAAGGGCGAGTCGGTCGTGCGGTCGCCGATGCGGGCTAGAGGACGTGGCCCGGTCACGGCGGCGATCGCCACTACAAGCTCATCGGGCTCCGGAGAATCGGGAAGCGGTAGATTCACCGTCTGGAAGTAGGAACGGGTGCCGGCCTGGGTCTTATGCCCGGTCGGAATCGTGAGCATACGGCCCGGGAGACTGCGGAGGTCTGCGAAGCTCACATACGCGGTACCTTGCAGTCGCTTACGCATGACGGGCCCGAAGTAGGCGTTGTGGATCATGGCAGCCGCGTGCTCCAACTCTCCGTCGATTCCGACAGCCGCTGCCTTGCCGTACCCGCGGATGAGCTTTGGGTCCGGCACAAGCTCGAGCAGATAGTCAGTAAGCAGCACTGCCAGGTCTGGGTTCACCCGTCGAAGTGTCGCGGATAGGTCGCTGCCACCTGCTTCCTCGAGCCACGGATTCTTCAGCGCGGCACCCACGGCCACCTTCCTGAGCGGCGTGACCTCAATTCCGGCTTCCTCGGCCACTGTCTCGGAAGTGGAGAAGACCTTCCGTATGGCTAGCGTTTCCGTCATGCTCACCCTCTCAAATCTCCTTGTTGTAGTGCTGCTGCGTGCCCATGGTGTCCCGAGCAGCAAGCCGGCTCCGACTCTCAAAGGTGGGAGCGGCCTCACCTTGCGCCTTCGCGTGCAATGACTTAGGCTGCTCCATGTACCATACAACACACATCATGGTAATGGACCACTCCTTGGCCGACTTCCATCAACGGAGATTGAGAGAAACATGAGCGAGACGCCGATGAACGGACTGGACTTCCGAGGCTTCCTATTCGGGGAAGAACTGACGAAGGGGCACCTGCAGGGAGCCACTCAGCAGCTTGCACCCGAGATCAACGAGATCACTGACCAGTCGTTGTTCGGCCGAATCTGGCAGGACTCCAAGCTTTCGCTTCGCGACCGCACGCTCGTCATGATCTCGATGATGGCCAGCCTGGGTCACGAGCGCGAACTCGGATTCCAGATCAGGGGCGGCCTACGCCACGGACTCTCGCAGGACGAGATTGTTGGGGCGATAGCGCAGCTGATGTTCTACATCGGGCTTCCGAAGACTCACCTGGCTCTGCGAATCGCACAGGAACAGTTCCGAGCAGTCGCTGCGGAGAATGACGAGTAAGCGCATAAACGTGATGACCAAACGGCAGATCACCGACTGGCACTCGCATGTCTGGTTGCCAGAGCACGTGGGCGGCTGGGGGCAGGAGCTTGACGCGAAATACTCCCACGACCCCTCACGCGGGGGTAGCCCCGAAGCGCACGCCGAGGCGATGGAGGAGGCTGGCATCGACCGCTTCCTCATCGTAGGGTTGGTGAGCAGGCATCTGAACTTCGCTGTGCCTAATGACTTCATCGCCGACTACGCGAAGCGATCACAGGGTCGCGGAGTTGGCCTCGCCGGCATCGACCCGAACGATCCTGGTGCTGTCGCCGAGGTGAGGCGCTGCGCAGAAGAACTCGGCCTTCGCGGAGTCAAGCTGGCGCCACCCTATCAGAACTTCCACCCCCACTCACCGGAAGCGTTCAAGGTGTACGACGAGATCGCTAAGCAGGGCATGTTCATCATGTTCCACCAGGGTGCCGTCACCCATCGCATGGGGGTGCTCGAGGTTGCCAACCCGATTCTGCTCGACCGGGTAGCGCGCGAGTACCCCGAGACGCAGATCATCGTCGCGCACATGGGACAGCCGTGGTCGGCGGAGGTGATCCCGCTCATGCGAAAGCACCCGAACCTCATCGCTGATCTCTCCGCCCGCTGCACGCGAAGAAACCAGCTGAGGTCGATGCTGAAGCTTGCCATTGACTACGGGCTTGAGGACAAGCTCGTCTGGGGTTCCGACTTTCCCACGTTCGTGCCGAAGGACCACGCAGCGGGGCTGCTTGCCGCCGCAGACGGGGACGAGGTTGCGACCGGCGAGACTAGGATCCCGCTCAGCACGCTCGAGGACATTCTCTATGACCGGCCACTCTCACTGATAGGACTCCCAGCGTGAACGCGATCTCGCACCCACAGATGCCTTCTTCTACCGCCGCTGGCGCGCAGGGAACACGACCAGCGGGCAGCTCCGCCGCAAAGATCAATGTGTCGAGCATCCAGGATCAGGTGGTGAACACCATCCGCGACATGCTGCTCGCAGGCGAGATTCAGCCGGGTGCGCTGATTACCGAGAGCGCCCTGTCAGATATGTTCGGCGTCAGCCGCACTCCCATCAGAGAGGCGCTGAAACAACTGCAAGTCGAAGGGCTCGTCGAGATCCGCCCACGCGTCGGCACCTTCGCGTCGGAGCGATCCCTCGAGGAGGCACAAGAGATCTCGCCGATCCGCGAGGTGCTCGAAGGGCTTGCAGCGCGGTTGTTCGCAACTCACCGCGATCCTGAACTGCTTGCAAAACTCGAGCAGGCGATCGTCGGATCCGAGGCGGATGTCGACGAAGGGCGAATCAACGCGTATGCGCTGAAGGTGTACGACTTTCATGACCTCATCCTCGAGGGCGCGGCGAGTCCGCAGCTCATTGAGGTGCATCGACAAGTGGATAACAAGATGGCGTATCACCGCAAGGTTTTTCGCACACTCGAACAGCCGGACCGACCCCGCCACTCGGTGCAGGAGCACCGGGAGATCTTCGAACACATCCGTGCGGGTGAACCCGAGAAGGCTGAGGCTGCCATGCGGTTGCACATTCAGAAGAGCCACGCGCAGTTCATGAAGGCCCTCGCGGCGCAACAGACCGAACCCGCATCAACCCACCAGATATGAAGCTCGCGTTGCATCGCCGATGCAATGTTGCTTCCGCCTCTTGAATGAGTGGCGAAGTAAGAAAGGAAACCAAAATGGCAAAGCGACGAAGCCTAGCTTTCGTTACCCTCGCGGCCTCAGCCGCATTGCTGCTCTCGGCATGCGCGTCGGGCGGCGACTCGAGTGACTCCGGCAGTCAGGACACGGAGGGCCCCCTGCGCGTTGGAGCGTATGGCAGCACCTGGACCGAAGCCGTCAAAGCGACCGCGGCGAAGGCCTTCACCGAAGAGACAGGGGTAGAGGTCGAGTACGTCGAGGGCAACCCCTCCGACGTGGCGGCGCAGATCTACGCGACCTCAGCGCAGGGAGCCGAACCTCCGGTTGACGTGCTCACCACTGACGACCCGACGCAGACCCAGCTTGCGCAGCGGGAGCTGCTCGTTCCGGTGTCTGAGTATGCAGACAAAGTAGAGGGGCTTTTTGAGAACGTTCCGACGGAGGCCAACAATGAGGGCTATGCGCCCCCGGTGTGCGACTGGTACATCACCCTCACCTACAACAAGCCAAAGTTCGCGGAGCTCGGCCTGCCCGAGCCGACGTCGTGGGATGATCTCTTCGCCAGCGAACTTGCCGGCCGGGTCGCAATTCCTGACATCACGACGGCGATGGGGTTGCCTTTCATCTTCGCAGTGAGTGATGGGGAGGGTATGAGCGCCGGCATTGACAAGATCGCCACGCTCGATACGTACTCGGTCTATACCAGCTCGGGCGACATGCAGTCCGACATGGCCAATGGCAATATCTGGGCCGCGGCGACCGTTGATGGTCGCGGCTGGGGCATGGTAGATAGCGACCCGGAGCAGTTTGGTGCGATCATTCCCGAGGTTGCCGGAGCCGACGGGAAGATCGGACCACGCGCGGGCAGTTGCTACTACGACATCGTCAAGGACACTCCTCGCCTCGACCTAGCGGCGAAGTTCATGTCGCACATCTATGCGGATGAAACACAGGCCGAGTTCGCGGCACAGACCGGATACATCCCGAGCTCGCCCTCGGCGATTGACTTGCTCATCTCCAAGGACGGCAAGTGGGCCGATCGTATCCCAGAGATCGACACTACGGTTCCCGTGAACTGGCAGGAGGTCGTTCCGAACATCGCGGACCTGACTGACGAGTTCAACAGGAAACTTGGCTAGAGCCTCGTACTCGAGATAGGTGGTGAAGAGGGGAATGAGTAGCACACGAGACACGGGGATCCGGGCACCCCGCAAACCCAGAAACCCTTTCAGGGTGTATCTTGTTCCCCTCTTCATCCTGCAGTTCGCAACGTTCCTGGTGCCATTGGTGCTGTTCTTTCGGACGGCATTCTTCAAGAACGAAGGGCCAGGACTCGTCGACTACGGTCACGCAACGCTCGAATATCTCGGGCTGATCTTTGTCGATCCTTACTTCCAACAGGTCGTGCTGGATACCATCATCTTCGGCCTGTTAGTGACGGTCTTCACACTGCTGCTCGGCTTCCCGATCGCATACTGTATCGCCAGAGCCGGCCGGTTCAAAGAGTCGCTTCTCGTGATCGTGATCGTGACCTCGTTCACGAGCGTAATAATCAAGGTGCTGGGTTGGAAGATTCTGCTTGGCGCTAGCGGACCGATCAACTCGATCCTTCAGGTGCTCGGACTCGTAGACGAGCCGCTCAGGCTTGTGAACAACTTGTTCGGTGCCGTGGTCGGCACGGTGCACGCGGTGCTGCCGCTGATCGTGCTGCTGCTGGTGCCGGTCGTAGAACGGGTGCCAGTTCAACTCGAAGAGGCAGCGGCCGGCCTCGGCGCAAGACGACTGACGACCTATTGGAGGGTGGTGCTGCCAGCGTCGCGCATCGGGCTCGTCAGCGGAGGCCTCGTCGCATTCGCTTATGCCATGGGAAGCTTCACGACCCCGGCGCTGCTCGGCGGCAAGACCACCCTGATCCTGCCCATCCTGATCAGGCAGGAGGCAATGACGACCGTCAACTATCCAATGTCAGCGGCGCTATCGATCACGCTTGTGGTCATCGTCGCAATCGTCACCGTGATCGGGCTCTCGGTCGGCAATAGCCGACGAGCACGAGTGAGGGAGAGTAAATGAGTGATCTCGACACGCGCACACTGATGAGCGTGAACGGACGGGCCCCGCGGGCCCGCCGATCGACCAAGCTCTCGTTCAGTGATATCGCGATCAGAGTCGTCGCAGGAATAGGGATCGTCTTTCTCCTGCTGCCGACAGTGATCTCCATCATCGTCTCCTTCGGGCCCGGTCAGTTCCCGGTCTTCCCGCCGCAGGGTTGGACGCTCAAATGGTTCACCTCGATCGATCCCGGTTATGGCGACGCCGCGCTGACGAGCGTGATCCTCGCGGCCTGGACAGCGGCGATTAGCATCACCGTCGGGGTTCCTGCATCGTTCGGCCTCGCTCGCTGGGGTCGAGGCGCAAATGTCCTTCAGACGCTCGCGCGCGCTCCGATGCAGGTGCCCTACGTCGTGATCGGCGTCATGATGCTGCAGTTCTTCGTGCTTATCACGAAAACCACGGGGGTGCCCTTCGTCGGTACGATGCAAGGGCTGGTGATCGCCCATTGTGTCGTCGCAGTGCCCTATGTGATAGGTGCCGTATATCCAACAGCTTGCCTGCTCAATACGAGCCTCGACGACGCGGCCTACGGGCTTGGGGCGAGCCGCCTCTACACCTTCTTCCGGGTCGTGTTACCGAGCCTGAAGGGCTCAATCGTCGCGGGAACCGTATTCGCTTTTCTAGTGTCGTTCGATGACGTGCCGATCACCCTGTTCCTCGTCGGATCGAACGTACAGACCCTTCCAGTGAAGCTGTTCGCCGATACCGAGTTCTCGTTTACTCCGGAGCTATTCGCGGTTTCCACGCTAGCGACGGTGGTGACGTGCGTCCTCGTCCTCATTCTCACCAAACGCGTTGGTACTCAACGCATGTCAGGAGCAAGCAGCTAATGAGCCACGATAATTCATTCCTCGAACTCCAAACCGTCAGAAAAGAATACGCGGGAAGGCCAGCGGTATCGGGTTTCGATCTCTCGGTGGAGAAGGGCGAGTTTGTCTCGTTCCTCGGCCCTTCCGGGTGTGGGAAGACCACCACGATCCGAATGATTGCGGGCTACATCCAGCCCACATCGGGACGCATCGTTCTCGATGGGCAGGACGTTACCGAGATGCCGCCGCAGCGTAGAAATATGGGAATGGTGTTCCAAGACTACGCGCTGTTCCCTCACCTCACAGTGCAAAAGAATGTCGAGTTCGGGCTGCGCGTGCGCAAAGTGCCCGCGGCGAAACGCGCCTTGAAGGCGAAGGAGATGCTGGCGCTCGTCGGTCTCGCCGAGTCGGCGGACCTTCAGACGAGCCAGCTGTCGGGCGGTATGCAGCAGAGAGTCGCTATCGCCCGCGCGCTCGCGATCGATCCCGAGCTGCTGCTACTCGACGAGCCATTCTCGGCGCTCGACGCAAAGACGCGAGAGAGCCTCCGCCAGGAAGTGCTGAGGATTCATTCTGAGACCGGGATCACCACCATCCTGGTGACGCACGACCAGAGTGAGGCATTCGAGCTCTCAGATCGTGTGGTTCTTATGAACTCGGGCGAGATCGAACAGGTCGCGACTCCGCGCGAGCTGTATCGCAGTCCCGCGACGCAGTTCGCGAGCGACTTTATCGGTCGTTCGGTGAAGCTACCCGCAAGACGCGCGGTGCAGCCAAACTCCGAGGGCATCGCCGCATTCACCACGGCTTCAGGGGCGACGGTATGGGCGAGAGACAACGCACGCGCAGAAGGAGACAGCGTAGTGCTCGCGATTCGCCCTGAAACGCTCGAGATCATCGACGCGAATGGTGCCTCCGATCGTCAAGCGCAAACGAACGTCTGGACCGGAGTCGTGCGTGATCGGCTGTTCTTCGGACCCAGCGAAGAGGTCAATGTATTCGTCGAGGAGCTCGGCGTCGAACTGCCGGTCTCGAAGGAGACGCGCGCGGCAAGTGGCGACTGGTCCAACGGCCAGACCGTGCAGGTGCTGCTCAACACGCAGGATGTGCTCGTGATACCCGAACATTCGGAGACCAAGTCGATCGTGGAAGCGAGGTAGAAGCCGATGGCGATGAAGTGCCCAGTCGGGCTCGCGGCTCTGTGGGGCCGCCACGGGTCGCAGGAGAGTCTGGCCCGAGTGCTCGAGACGATGCGCGATGAGCATGAGTTGATGACTATCAGTTCCTTGCGTCGTATCCGCGCAAGCAGCGTGAGCTTCGGAGAAAGCCTCTACCGACGGATCGCGCAGGACAACTGGCGAATTCGTGAGATTCATCACCGCATTGAGTCCGACCTTTCCGGTGAGATGGTCTTCGAGATTCGTATCGACGAGTACCTGCTGCACTTCGTCGTGTATGCGAACCCTGACGGCCCGGGCCCCCGAGACGGGCGATTGCGCGATAACGGCTTTGACCTGCAGGGAGTGCTCTACGAGGGCCCGCTAGATTGGGGCCGGATACACCGCGAAGGCACAGAGATCCGTGAAAAGGTGTGGGGTGGGCGCACCACGAACGACACTCTGGCGTGGACTTTCGCCAACCGAAGCAGCAGACTTTTCAAGGATATGCGCAGCGGTAAGAAGATTGACCTCAATGAGCGGTTGAAGGTCGGCGGGTATATCCTCCGCAACGCGGGAGCGTATGCGAATGGCCGACATGGCAGCCGCGCGTGGATGATGTTGCCCGAGGACCACCCCCTCAAGTACCCCTACCGCATGGACATGTTCTGCCTCTACCTATGGCGGCTCGCGGGCTTCGCCCTCGTGGATGATTTCTGCGCGAAGCATCCAGAAATCACGCCGTTGACTGAGGCAACGAAGCGCAACGTCGGCGTCGGCAATTCGTCGGGCATCGGAACCGTCGCAACGCTTGTTCGCTGGCCGTCGGTACTCGCCGCGACTGCGTTTGCACGTGAGTTCGTGATCGCGCATGCGCTTGTGAAGACTGATCCTCTTGGCCTCGAGGAACTCGAGTTGATCCTTGAACGGCTGAAGATGGCAGTGCAGGGCGCCGAGTTCGCAGCGCAGAGCGACGAGGCGGCCTTGCCGCTCGTCGTCGAGCTGCGGAAGCTGCGCGAAATCTGCGAGTTGGCCCGATCGGGCGAGGAACAACCCGCGAGCGCGCTCTTCGCCGCGGCCGAATCGGCGGTGTCGCCCGAAGCTCTCGAAGAACTGAGATCAGCACTTACGTTCGTGGATCGTGAAGGTACTGAGATCGCCGAGCAAATCATCCCCCTGCTTATCGGCTTCGACCGCGCAACTGCCCCCGAACGACTCGTAAGTGAAGAACGGGTTTACCTCGCGAATGAGTTCGGCTGGGCTCTCGATATCGACATGAGCACCGAAGCCTCCATGCACTACTTCTGGTACAAGTCCGAGCAGAACGGTGAGAATCGCAGAGGAGAACGCCGAACGGACGAGGGAGTCGATCGCGAGACCTTCGTGAACATGCCGGGAGCACTGCGAGATTACGCTCAAGCGCTGTCTGAAGCACCGGACAACTGGACACTTGGGCGGCTCTTGCTCGCGTCGCCGGAGCATTCGATGATTGCCGCCAGAGTGAACCTCAGCCGCGCCCTCCCGTGCACCACCATCCACGGTAACGTCCTTCACAAGAACTTCCGGCCCGCCGACCTCATCCGTTACTTTCTGAGCATTCTTGGACTAGGCCATCTCGCCGAGAACAGTAACCAATGGGTGACCGGCGTCGGTTACAGCGGCATACCCGTCCTACTCGACACAGAAGTTGAACGGAAGCAGGAGGTGTTCGTATGAGCGAATCTAATCGGCTCGGCTACCCCGAACTGCGGCGCATGGCCCCTGAAGCACTGCGCATGATCGGGCTGCCGCTCGGGCTCGCCGATCGAATTGCTGACGTGCTCACCTGGACGGAGGCCGCGACCGGCCGCTCTCTGCGCGCTGCAGCAAGGCTCGATGGGCAAGAGCAGCATGTCGTGCTGCCCGACATCCATCCAGCAACCGAGGACCCTCATCACCCTGTCATTGACTGCGCGGGCGCGTCGATGCTGATATTCGCCCCCTTGATCGTCGACTACCTCGCTGCCGAGAGCCATCGCGGAGTGTACAGCGCAACTCTAAGGAACTATTCGGATCCCAGCTTTCTTCTCTACGCCGCGTACCAGAACTCCCGCGCCGGATACCGTCTCGAGATCAGCCCGGCGGGTCACTCCTCAGCTCAAGCGCAGAAATTCTGGGAGTCGGAAGAACTCGGCGAAGCACCAGCTTACGGACAGCCCGAGCTGTGGGTCTCGATCACTCCTCCCGGACACCTAGCGCGAGATGCTGTGAGCCGCTTCCCCGGGCAGATCCTGCCCGAGGAGAGCCCGCTGTGGGGTGCCGTTCGTGAAGCGACCGTACGCGTCGATGAGGCCAAACGCACAGGGATTGTCGTTGAAGACGCGGAACTCGACTGGCTCAGAGACATCACCAAACGCATCCGGGTGAAGAGCTCAGCGAGATCTGAAATGCAAGCGGGGTAGAAGGAGACGTCATGCGCGAGATCAGCATTCCGGAGTACGCGAACCCCATACCAAAGCTCGAACTGCTTCCTATCGTGGGGGGAACGGCAATACGGCCTGCTGGCGCAATGCGTCAGGTCGTTGACCCTGGATCAGGCAAGACGCTCCTAGAGCTGCGAGATTCCGACTCGGCGCAAGTAGATGACGCGATCTCGGCGGCCCATCGTTCCTTCGAATCCGGAGAATGGAAGAACGCGACCTGGGAGACGCGCGCTACGACACTTTGGAACATCGCGGAAGCACTTGAACGCCATCGCGATACCCTCGCCAAACTCGAAACCCTCGACCAGGGAATGCCCCTCGCGATGGGAGAAGGGATGGTCTCGCATGCCGTGCGAGCATTCCGATACTACGCGGGTCTTGCAGGTGACGAGGGTTTTACGGGGTTTGATGAGTACGATGGCGAGTTACGTCGCATCAACACCGTGGTCCGACAGCCCATAGGCGTCTGCGTGCTGATAGTGCCATGGAACGCGCCCCTTATGCTCCTCGCGACCAAACTCGCTCCCGCGCTCGCCGCCGGCTGTAGCGTCGTCGTGAAACCCTCCGAGATGACACCCCTGAGCGCCATGCTGGTCGCGCGCATCTGCGAAGAGGCTGGGCTGCCTCCCGGAGTCGTAAACGTCGCGCTCGGCGATGGCGATGTAGGCAGTCAACTCGTGTCCGATCCCAGAGTCCGCAAGGTCTCGTTTACCGGATCCACCGCCGTTGGACGCTCGATCATCTCGCAGGTTTCGGAAGACCTCACCAAGGTGACCCTGGAACTCGGCGGCAAATCGCCGGTGATTGTGTTCGAGGACGCGGACTTAGACAAGGCGGCGGCAGGCGCCGTAGGCGCGATCCTCGGGAACACCGGTCAGGTGTGTACGGCGGGTTCACGACTCTACGCTCACCAGAACGTGAGAGACGAACTGCTAGAACGCATGGTTGCCAAGTTCGGACAGTACCGCATCGGACACGGCATGGATCCGGACACCCGCCTCGGACCGCTGACCTCTCACTCGCATCGCAATCGTGTGCTCCGATATATGGAACTTGGGGCTGACGAAGCCGCGGACAAGGTTATCGGAGGTGAAGCGTTTGGTCCGGGATACTTTCTCTCGCCAACGGTGTTCGTAGATCCGAAGGACTCGGCACGAATCGCGCGTGAGGAGATCTTTGGTCCTGTGCTTACGGCCTTCACCTTCAGTAGCACGGAAGAAGCTGTGAGGCGGGCGAACGACAGCAGTTTCGGGCTCGCAGCCAGCGTCTGGACCGAGAACGTCGGCCTCGCTCAGAGGGTCAGCCGGCAGCTCGAAGCCGGACGAGTCGGAATTAACGTCCACGCGACACCCGACGTGCGCATGCCCACGGGGGGATTTAAAGAGTCTGGCTGGGGAAGGGAGCTCGGCCGCGCGGGCCTGGAGTCGTACACGGAGACGAAGTCGATCGTGTACCAGATCTGAGCGCGCAGCTTGGACCAAGCGTCGATACTGGCCAGAGATTGCTCGCGACTCCGCGCGCGAAACAATGCGACTCTCATGCTCCACTTCCAAAGCAGATCAGCCAGTACCACACAAGACAGAGAGCAATCTAATCAATCAAACACCCCGTAAGGAGTCACCAAATGAGCTCATCATCGTTCATCTACCGCAAACTCTTCACCACCATCGAAGAGACTGTTCTCGAGGGCGGACGGACCGTCGATCCGGTCGCTCGGGTCGCCGTTGTGGGAGTGGTTTTCGACAACCCGTGGGCAGGTCAGGGATTCGTCGAAGACCTGCTCCCTGGCATCAACGCCGTAGCATCCGACATCGGCGCGCTTCTCGCCCCCAAGGTCATGAAAGCGCTCGGTGAGCCGCTCGAAGCGTACGGTAAGGCAGCGATCATCGGTTTGAATGGCGAGATCGAGCACGGTTCCGGCATCATTCACAACCTGCGTTTCGGCGACCACTTTCGCAACGCGGCGAACGCGACTACGTTGTTGCCCGCAGTCGAGAAGCGCGGACCGGCCGGGGTCAGCTTCGATATCCCGCTCAAGCATTTCACCGATCAGAAGATCCGGTCCCACCATCAGTCCTTCGAGATGCGCGTCGCCGATGCCCCCCACCCTGACGAGATCCTCGTCGCGCTTGCCGGAGCCACCCGCGGTCGCCCGCAGGAGCGCCTTGCCCCGCTCGGGCAGGACTGATCGGCGGGAAAGCTCCTAAGCTCGTCACACTCTCATTGGAAAGAGCAGCTAGCCAGTTCCGACTCAGCGAAACTCTCCATGCTGTGCACGTGCTTGAGCAAAACTCACCAGCTCCCGTCTGGATGGTGCGTAGCGATTGCTGGCGATTCTGACACTCTGCGCTGCCCATGCTGGGTCGCTGTTGAGGCTTTGAACAGCGTCCGAGCATAACGGGCTCATCGGAATTGAGAGTGTAGACGGGTCCTGAATCCGCCAGCCTCGAGGAGTGATCTCGCGATGTAGTGGAACAGGTTCCGAAACCCTAACGCGGAGCCGCGAAGATGTTCCAGCCGGC
>Ga0180217_1002953_pt1 | contig 14869 bp, 13 predicted proteins | sample eDN3rd37CBELigOP_FD_128521 | JGI IMG/M metagenome (GOLD analysis project Ga0180217, IMG submission 128521) | Enriched Organic Plus compost microbial communities from Emeryville, California, USA - eDNA 3rd pass 37_C BE-Lig OP (version 2) (version 2) ... | reverse complement strand
GCAAGATGCTGATCATGAATAGTGGCTTTAGATTGTTTGCGTGAGCGCGCGGACTTATTGGCCATGGCTTGCTCCCTCGGCTGGCTATCGGCCTGATTCTTACGAGACGGAGCCCGAAGGATCCTCGGGCTCCGCATACGGGTTTACGCTGCCTTGCGTGCCTTTGCCCGTTCATTGACAGACGCATCAGCAAGCTTGGTCAGATCACCGTCTGTTTTAATTTCTTCCCGCAAGGTCTGTTCGAGCAGCTTGGCTACCTTTTGGAGACCGAGTTCGTCAGCCCAACGCTTGAGCGTGCCATAGCGAGTGATCTCATAGTGCTCGACCGCCTGTGCAGACGAGATCAGGCCCGCGTCGAGCGCGAGCGTGCCCTTAAACTCCTCCATGATTTCTTCGCCCTCCGCGATGATGCCCTCGATCGCATCGCAGGTCTTGCCGCGCGCCGGCTTGCCAATCAGTCCGAATACTTGCTGCAGGCGCTCAACCTGGCCTTCGGTTTCGTCGCGGTGCTTCTCGAAGGCGGCTTTCAGTTTCTCGGACTGCGCGGCGTTTTCCATCTTGGGAAGCGCCTTAAGGATCTTCCGCTCGGCGTAGTAGATATCCTTAAGTGTATCGTTGAATAGGTCTTCCAGTGTCTTTCCCCTGGCCATCGTTGTCTCCCTAATAGCAACTTATGCGTGCGTGCCATTAGGACCAAACGCGAGGGCGAAGGGATTAGTTCCGCCGGATCAGAAACAGAAAGAGCCGCTGCCCAGGGCGCTGATCGCGGGAATGCTGTTTCCTGAGGTGCCCGATTTCTGAGGCTTGGTCAGGCTCTGTTCTTCGCGGCGTTGGCCACGGCGGATCGCTCCTTGGGCCAGCGAGAGCACATACGCTATTTCTCATCGTCGTTTCGCTGAGCGCAGCGATTCTCGCCGTATCAGCGGCCCGCCTGGCATCTGGCCGTGCCATCCATCCGAAGGTCTGCGCTATACCGTTGTCGCGCTCATGCCGTTAGTGCTGGGTGGAATGAGCGATCTTCTGAGCATCCTGACTAGCGGCACGATCACCGGCATCGCCGAAACCGTCGGGAACGTCTATCTGAACGGTCTGCTCGGCTTTTCCGACTAGGCGAAGTAAGGATTTCTATCTGTCAAGTTCTAGGCTGATTTCGCGATGGTCGGCGGGCTGTCGAGCAACGATACGCCCTTCCATTCCCGTGAGACTACCAGCGATCGAGCGGTCTCCTCGATTTCCTTGGCGACGGCCGACGCCGCCGGAGACAACAAGTCCGATGCAATTGAATAGAGATAGTTGCGGCGAGTAATGCGGGCGTCCGAGATCGTGAGGGCGCGCCAGTCCTTGCCACGCGCAGCTTCGGGCTGTAGAGCCGACATTGGCTTGATGGTGACACCCATGCCTTCATAGACGCAGCTCATCAGCATGGACAGCGAATCGATCTCGGCCACCACGTGCGGCGTCAGATTTCGACGCTCGAACTCGGCAACGACGCGCTTGCGTAGCCCATGTGTGCTGGTCGGAAGGATCAGTGGCAGTTTGGCGACTTCGGCGACGGTGATGCTATTGCGGCCACGTGGGACGAAGCTGCTGTTGGTCGGCAGCAGGACAAACAGCTCTTCCTCGAGCAGTAGCGTCGCATCTAACTTGGACGACACGTCGTTGCTGAACAAGATCGCCAGGTCGAGCTGTCCCAGCCGCATCATGTGGCCGATATGGCCGCTCATGCCTTCGACGACGTTGAGCAGGATACCGGGATATTTGGCGCGGATGCATTTCATTAGCGGAAGGCCGACGGCAAGCACGGTCGTTGCTGGCAGGCCGACCGAAACCATGCCGCGAACCTCGCCAGATTCCTGCCGTGCAATCGACAGCGCCTGATCGAGTTGGCGCAGCACGAAGCGCGCATGATGATAGAGAGCGAGGCCGTTGTCGGTCGGAGTGACGCCACGGGTGGAGCGGTGAAGTAGCGGCTTGCCGACTTCATCTTCCAACTTCGCGATTTGTTGGCTCAAGGCCGGTTGAGCCACGAACAGACAGCGCGATGCTTTTGAAAGGCTACCGCTTTCCACGATCTGGGCGAAATAACGCAACTGACGCAGGTCCATGTTCTTTTACCGGTATCGGAGTATGTATTGATTCTGCTTATAGCGGCCAATCCAAAACAGTATTTTTGCTTATGTCAAATAATCTCTAATGGGGAGGGCAGGCCGGTAAGTTCCGAAGGAGTTGCTAATGATGGCGGATGGCGTGGCTCATCGTTCGTCGCGTGATGATCTGCCCTCGTGCCGGCTGTTGATTGCGGGTGAGTGGATCGATGGCGCGGCCACCGTTCCTGTTCCGGACAAATACCACCTGCAGCCTGTCATGACGGCTCACCTGCCGACGCGCGAACAGGTCACCGCTTGCGTCGCGGCTGCCGATGCCGCCTTCCGCGCCCATACGCTGACGGCCCATGATCGTGGCGCCATTCTCGACCGTGCCGCCGAGCACATCGAGAGACGGACCGCCGATCTGGTCGAGGTCCTGCGTCAGGAAGCGGGCTTTCCGCGCCGCGATGCGCTCGGCGAAATCCAGCGCTGTGCCAATACGTTTCGCTTGTCTGCAGAGGAAGCACGTCGTTTCAGCGGCGATGTCGTGCCGATGGAAGGCGCGCCGGGGCAGCGCGGCCGGATAGGCTTCACGATGCGGGTGCCGCTCGGCGTGGTCTGCGCGATCACGCCCTTCAATGCGCCGCTCAATACAGTGGCGCACAAGGTTGGCCCGGCTCTGGCCGCCGGCAATGCAGTCGTTCTCAAACCCTCGCTGCATACGCCGATGACGTCGTGCATCATGGCGGAGTGTCTGGCTGCCGCAGGTCTCCCGGCAGGTCTGATGTCGGTGCTTCATGGCGACGGCGAAGTCGCGCAATGGCTGCTGAGCGAGCCGCTGGTGCGCTTCTACGCTTTCACCGGCAGTACCGAAGTCGGCCGCTTGATTCAGAACAGTGCGGGCTTGCGGCGCACCCAGATGGAACTGGGCTCGATCGCGCATTGCATCGTCTGCGATGACGCGGATCTCGATGTGGCTTTGCCCAAGGTGGTGAACGCCGGCTTCCGCAAGGCTGGACAGGTTTGCACCTCGATCCAGGTGCTGCTGGTGCAGCGTCCCTTGGCCAAGGAAGTCGAGCGCAAGCTCACCGCGCTGGTCTCGGCATTGCCCTATGGCGATCCCGCCGACGATAAGACAGTGGTCGGCCCGGTGGTCAGCGAAGCTTCTGCCAAGCGCATCGAATCATGGATCGAACTTGCCATCGCGAAGGGCGCGCGGCGCCTGACCGGCGGTGAACGTCGCGGCTCCGTGGTGCCGCCGACGCTGCTCGCCGATGTCGCGGACGCGACTCCGCTCGGCTGTCAGGAGGTGTTCGGCCCGGTGATGTGCATCGCGCCGTTCGATCATCTCGATGAGGCGATTGCGCGCGTCAACGGCACGCCATTCGGCCTTGCCACCGGCATTTTTACCAAACGCATTGATAACGCGCTGCAGGCCGCGCGCAGGCTCCAGGTCGGCGGTGTGCATATCAACGAAACTCCGAGTTCGCGCGTCGATTTGATGCCGTACGGAGGATCTAAAGACAGTGGGTTCGGGCGTGAGGGACCGCATTACGCCATTCGCGAAATGAGCGAGGAGCGTATGGTGACGATCCTCGCCTGATCGGCAGGCGCCCAGCAGTTAACAGGAATAGAATATGAGTCAGATGAAGGGTGGCGAAGTTATCGCCGAATATCTCGTCAAGCAGAAAGTGCCGTTCGTATTCGGGATCTGCGGGCATGGCAACGTCGGCGTCCTTGATGCGCTTCATGCCGTGCGTGATCGCGTCACGCTGGTGTCGCCGCGTCATGAGCAGTGCGCGGGGCATATGGCGGACGCCTATTTCCGCGTCAAGCACAGCCCTGTCGTCACGTTGACCTCAACCGGCCCCGGTTCTGCGAACATGGTGATGTCGCTTGCTACCGCGCTCTCCGATTCATCGACGTTCCTGGCGATCACCGCCAACGTGCCGACGTCGCAGGCCAACCGCGCGCCATTTCAAGAGTTGTACGCCCACAATCAGGCCGATTTCGCGCAGGTGCTGCGGCCAGTAGTGAAGCGTTCGTTCCAGCCGAGCCGCGTCGATATGCTTCCGCTGGCGCTGCGCCAGGCGTTCGACACCATGGTGACCGGTCGTCCAGGCCCGGTGAACATCGACATCCCTTATAATGTGTTCCAGGAGGAGGCCGACGTCGAGCTCCCGCCATTGTCGCATATCCACGGCGCGCATCGACCGAGTGCGAGCGAGGCGGATGTTACCAAGGCGCTCGATCTGCTCGCGCTGGCGAAGCGGCCGGTGTTCTTCATCGGACAGGGGACGACCCTGTCCGAAGCCGGCCCCGAGATCGGCGCGCTGCAGAAGCAACTCGGCATTCCGGTCATCACCTCGCCGAACGGCATGGGTTGCGTTCCGGCTGATGATCCCCTGACACTCGGCTTCATTGGACGCAACGGCGCATATCCCGCCAACCAGGCCGGCCGGCACGCCGATCTTGTGATCTGCATCGGCACACGGTTCGACGATCGGTCGTCGTCAAGTTGGCACCAGGGCTACTCGTGGAACTTCCCGTCGACCAAGCTGTTGCAGGTCGATATCGACCCGGCCGAGCTCGGCCGCAACTATCCGCCGACGCTCGGCATCATCGCGGATGCCAAGACGTTTGCCACGCAGCTTCTCGCCAGCCTTCCGAAGCGCTCAGATATCAAGCGCGAGAGCTTCGCCGGCTGGCGCAGCGAGATCGCGAATTGGGCTGAGGAATGGGAGGCATTCGTTCGCCCCAATTTCAGCGCGGTCACCACGCCAATCCGCCCGGAATATGTCGTCGGCGCACTGCTCGACGTGTTGCCGGATGACGTCATCCTGTCGCTCGACTCCGGCGTGCACCACAACTGGTTCATGCAGTTCTGGAAGCCGAAGCGGGCTCAGAGCATGCTCAACAGCTGGGGTTATTCGTCGATGGGCTTCGGCGTTTGTGGTATTCTCGGCGCGCAACTGGCGGCGCCCGATCGGCCGTGCGTCGCCGTGGTCGGTGACGGCGGCTTCATGATGGCGCCCTACGTCGTCGCAACGGCAGTCGAATACAGCCTGCCGTGCGTCTGGATCGTCTGGAACAACTTCGCGTGGGGCGCGATCCGCGATCTGCAATACGGCCTGTTCGAGGGCCGCGAACTCGGCACCGCCTTCTACAAGGGCAATCAGGGGCCGGGAGGCGATCGTTACAATCCTGATTTTGCGGCGTGGGCGCGCGCCTGCGGTGCCGATGGCGTCACTGTCACCCGCAGCGAGGATTTGCGCGGTGCGGTGGAGACTGCCGTGAAGAATCGCCGGCCATGCGTGATCGACGTGCATGTCGATGCCGAGGTGCGGCCACCATCAACGGGGACGTGGGAACTGCCGCCGATTCCATTCAAGGAGCCGGTGTTCGGAAAACCCTACAAAGTAAGTTGAACGAATGGATTCAACGGGAGGAGTAAACGATGGCCAAACTTGATATGAACCGGCGCTCTTTTATGCGCACCACAGCGGGCGTTGCTGCCGCATCTGCGATTGGTTGGGGACGCACCGCAAGGGCGCAATCGGACGGCCCGGTGCGGATCGGCATGATCTATTCGAAGCAGGGGCCGGGCGCCGCGATCGGCGAATATCTGCAGCGCGGCAGCGAACTTGCCGTGGAGCAGGTCGGCCGCAAGGTTCTTGGCCGTCCGATCGAACTGGTGTGGCTCGACGAGCCCAATCCGCAGGTATCGCAGCAGAACATGCAGAGGCTTGCGGATGAGAGCAAAGTCGTCGCGGTGGTCGGGGGCAACTATTCGTCGTCCGCGCTGGCGATGATGAGCGTCGCCAACCGCGAGAAACTGCCGCTGATCCTCACTGGCGCTGCGGCGAGCGAAATCACAGGCAAGAACTGTAGCCGTTATACGTTCCGCACGCAGGCCACTGTGCCGGTGCAGATGAAGGGCCTGATGCCTTACGTCTCGCAGATCGGCAAGAAGGTCTATTTCATCACGGCGTCCTATGCCTTCGGTCAGGACATCCTGCGTTCCTCGCGTGCGCTGCTTAAGGAAGTCGGCGCGACCGAAGTCGGCGTTGACGAGGTGCCAATCAACACCTCGGATTACAGCTCTTACATCCTGAAGATCCGGCAGGCGAAGCCGGACGTGATCGTCGGTGGTCTGGTAGGCGGTGACTTCTCGAACTTCCTGAAGCAGTGGAACGAGATGGGCATGAAGAACAAGATTCCGTATGCCGCTATTGCCGTCACCGATACGGATTTCTGGGACGTCGGTCCACAGGCCTCGACGGGCATCTACGTGAAGCCCTGGTACTACAACAACCCGAAGAACACCGCGGCCGAGAAGAAACTGATCGAGGACTTCCGCAAGAAATACAACGAGCCACCGTCCGACAAGACATGGTCGGGTTGGATCGGCATGCGAGCACTGCTCGAATCGATCGAGGCCGCAAAATCCACCGACTCCAAGGCCATCGTGACCCATCTCGAGAAATGGAAGAACACCGATGGCGAGGTGCCGTTCTTCTTCCGGGATTGGGATCACCAGATGGTGCGGCCAGCTGTTATTGTGAAGGTGAAGGAAAACATCACCGACAAGTGGGACTACTTCGATGTGCTGAAGAACACCTCGGAGACCGAAGCCGAAACCGCGAAGGCCTTCGGTTCGAAGGAGGAGATCGGCTGCAACATGCCGGCACTGTAAGGCGACCGGCAGACTGCAGCGCATCACTTCAGCTTCCGAGGGGACGGAACATGCTTGATATCCTTGTCTCTCAGGTCGCCAATGGACTCGTATTGGGATTCATCTACGTCCTTATCGCCGTTGGCTTGTCCATCACCTTCGGGCTCCTGGGAGTCATCAACTTTGCGCATGGCGCGTTCTTCGCGCTGGGCGCCTATGTCGCGTGGCAGCTGTTTCAGCTGTTTGGCTGGAGCGCGGTGATTTTCGCGCCACCTCTGGTCGGGTTGATCGGCATGCTGGTGGAAGTGACGATCATTCGCCGCCTCTATGGCAAGGAGCCGTTACTCAGTTTGATCGTGACGTTTGCGCTGGCGCTGCTGATCGAGGCGCTGATTCGCTACATCTGGGGCGCGGATGGCAAGCCGTTCAATCCGCCGCCGTTCCTGGCTGGCATCGTCGAGTTCGGGCCGCTGCTGATCACCAAGTATCGCGTCGCGGTGCTCGGCACGACCATCGTGACATTGCTCGGATTGTGGGCCTTTCTCGCCTGGACGCCGTATGGCCGGATCCTGCGCGCGGGAAGCCGTGATCCCGAGATGGTCGAACTGCTCGGCATCAATCTGCCGCGGGTGTTGACCGCGGTGTTCGGCCTTGGTTGCGCGTTGGCGGCGATTGCTGGCGTACTGGCTGCGCCACTATGGACGGTCTCGCCCTCCATGGCCGCCAATGCGGTGATGCCGGCCTTCGTCGTGGTGGCGATCGGTGGTCTTGGCTCATTCCGTGGCGCAGTGGTCGCCGGGCTTGCGGTCGGCATTGTCACCTCGCTCACCATTCAGTTCATGCCCGAGGCTGCCGCGGCGTCGATGTACGCCCTGATGTTCGCAATCATGCTGCTGCGGCCGCGCGGACTATTCGGCGAGCGCTGGGAGCGCTTCGAATGAAAGCCAGTTCATCCATCATTCAACAGCTATGGAGTCATCCGATCGTCGTGATGACAACCGTGCTGGTCGCCGTCTCCGGTATCGCGCTCGTAACCGGAATGCCTATCCATCGTGTCACCCAGATCGCGATCTACACCCTGTATGGCGCCGGCGTGAATTTCCTGATCGGCTATATCGGTCTGGTGCCGTTCGGCGCATCTTTCTTTTTCGGTTGCGCAAGCTACGCGCTCGCGATCACGGCGGGCGTGTTCGCCGGCAGCAATGAACTGACCGGCATTGCAGTCGCGGTCGTGTTCTCGCTGGTGCTCGCGCTGGTGGTTGGTGCTGTCATTCTGCGGCGTCGCGGACTGTATTTTTCGCTTTTGACCCTGGCATGCTCCCAGATCGCGTTCGAGATCGCGTTCAAATGGACCACAGTAACCGGCGGCGAGAATGGGCTGCAAAACGTGCCACGGCCGCTGTTTCCATCGGCGATCTCGTTCCATGTGTTTACGCTGGTCGTGACTCTTGGCGTGCTGTGGCTGCTGTGGCGGTTCGCCCATGCGCCATTCGGCCGGCTGATGCAGGCGCTGCGCGATAACGAACAGCGTGTCGCAAGTCTCGGTTTCGATACCTATCGTACCAAGCTCATCGCGGTGATCGTCTCGGGCGGTGCGATCGGCGTGGCCGGCGGACTGATGGCGCTGTTACTGCAGGGTGTCTATGCCAACAATCTCAATTGGCAGCACGCCGGCGATCCGGTGCTGATGGCAGCGCTCGGCGGCGTCCATCATTTCCTCGGCCCGTTATGGGGCGCCATTGTTTTCATCGCTCTTGAGGATCGCCTGAGTGCGATCACCGAGAACTGGTGGTTGTTTTTCGCGCCGATCATCATTGCATTTGCGCTGCTCTCCCACGAAGGCATGCAGGGCATCTTCCAGCGTTTCGTACGTCGTGATCGCTGGACGCTGACGCGGCCGGACATTCCGCCGCGCCCGGCGGCGATCACGCCTTATCTGCCGGCTCGTGCGGTAGCTGCGGCTGGCACGACGGTGCCGATCCTGTCGATCCGCCATGTCTCGAAGCGGTTCGGCTCGATCGTGACCCAGAATGATGTGTCGTTCGACATGAGCCGCACCGGCCTGCACAGCCTGATTGGCCCGAACGGGGCTGGCAAGACAACGCTGTTCAATCTGCTGACCGGCGTGCACAGGCTCGACGATGGCGATCTCCTGTTTGAGGGACATTCAATTGCCAGGCTCGCGCCGCACAAGCGCGCGCGTCTCGGTATCGCCCGCTCGTTCCAGATATTGAGCGTATTCCCGAACCTCACCGCATTCGAAAACGTCCGCATCGCCGTGCAGGCGGCCGATCGGCAATGGTCGGGATTTTGGCGCGATGCCTATGACAATGAAACGGCGAATGGCCGGGTCTGGTCGCTGCTCGATGCGGTCGGTCTCGCGGACCGTGCCGCCGAGCAGTGCTCCTCGCTGGCGCATGGTGAAAAGCGGCTGCTCGAGATTGCTGTGTCGCTGGCAACCGATGCCAAGCTTCTGCTGCTCGACGAACCACTGGCGGGTCTTGCGGAATCCGACCGCAAGGTGGTCAGCGAACTGATCCAGCGACTTGCCAAGTCTCATGCTGTGCTGCTGATCGAGCACGATATCGACCGCGTGCTGGCGATGTCCGATCGCATCACGGTCCTGCATCAGGGGCGGCTGATCGCCGACGGCAAGCCGGCGGAAGTGGCGGGCCATCCGGAAGTGGTTGCCGCCTATCTCGGTCGTTCCCACAGCGAGCCGGCGGTGGAAGTTCCGCGCGTCACCCGTTTACCTGTAACGCATACAGGTCTCGCTGCAAAACCGCTGCTGAAGCTTGAGGGCGTCAGCTCCAGCTATGGCGGCGGCACGGTTCTCGACGGGCTCGATCTCGTGGTCAATCCGGGCGAGGTGGTTGCACTCCTCGGGCGTAACGGCGTCGGCAAGACGACGTTGCTGCGTACGGTCACCGGCACGGTTCCGCTGACCGCTGGCAGGATCACGCTCGATGGCAGCGATATCAGCCGGTCTCGTCCCGACGAGATCAATCGCCTCGGCATCTCGCTGGTGCCCGAGGGGCGCCGATTATTCCCGAACCTGACTGTGCAGGAAAATCTCAAACTCGCTGCGCGTGCAGGCGGCGCGTCGCAGGAAGAAATCTGCGATCTGTTCCCGAGACTCGCCGGCTTGATGCGCTCACGCGCCGAGAACCTGTCGGGTGGCGAACGCCAGATGGTCGCGATTTCGCGTGCGCTGATGGTGCCAAGCCGGCTGATCTTGCTCGACGAGCCGTTCGAGGGCCTCGCGCCGGCGATCGTGCAGGAGGTCCGTGAAGCAGTCGCCAAGCTGACCACGCGCGTCAGTCTGATCATTGTCGAGCATCATGCCGAGAGTGTTCTCGCCATGGCCGACCGTGCCTACGTGCTGGTCAACGGACGCGTCGCCTACAACGGCGATGCCGGCGATCTCGCCGCCGATCAGGAACTTCAGGAACGTCTTCTCGGCATCGCGAAAACGGCTGACGCGGCGCAATTCGCGGTAGGATCACGATGATGTCGCAGCAGTTGGGTATCAACACCTACAGCTACATCTGGTCGATGAGGGCGGCAGATTGCGTGCGGCATCTCGCCGGCATGGGCTTCCGGCATTTCGAACTGATGATCAATCCGCCGCATCTGTCGCTTGATGAAAATCCGGCGGCGCGACGTGAATTGCAAGCCGTCATGGATGAAACCGGCGCGAAGGCGACGGCGCTGAACATGCCGAGTCTCGATCATAACCTTGCAAGCCCGGTGGCGCGCGTGCGCGAAGCGTCGATCGCGATGTTCAATGACGCCATCGATCTCGCCGCCGATCTCGGCTCCAAATGGCTGGTGGTCGTGCCGGGACGAATGAACCCGCTGTTTCCGCCACCCAAAGCCGAACGTTTGAAGTGGATCGCCGACAGTGTGGCGGCATTGGTCCCGCGTGCCGAAGCGCGTGGCGTCGGTCTTGCCGTCGAGAACGTGCCGTTTTCATCGTTTCCGGATGCGAAATCGCTGGGTGATTTCGTGCGCGGATTCAAGTCGCCGACCGTGGGCGCCTGCTACGATGCCGCCAACGCGCACTTCATCGGAGAATCGCCGGGGCAAGGGATTGCTATGCTCGCCGACGTGCTTCGCGTCATGCACGTGTCCGATACCCATCGGGACGTGTGGCGCCATGACCGGGTTGGCCTCGGCAGCGTGCCGTTTAGCGAAGTGGCGCAGGCGCTGAACGCCATCAACTTCGATGGCGCCTGCACGATGGAAATTATCGACGCCGATGCCGACGATGCAATTCGGCAAAGCTATCATGCGCTCACGAAGCTCGGCTTCACCGAACAGGGGTCGGTCGAATGAGTTCCGATGTCCTGGTCACCGGTGCGGCGGGCTTGCTCGGGCGCTTCGTTGTCCGTGAATTGCTCGACCATGGCTACACGGTTCGCGGCCTCGACCGGCGCGCTGGCGACGCTGATATTACGTGGCATGTTGGCGACGTAACCTCGCCGGATCTGGTGAAAACGGCGATCGACGGTGTCAACGCGGTTCTGCATATTGCGGCGGTCCCCAACATCTGGTCCGGTGACGGCCAGACCATCATGCGCGTCAACTGTCTCGGCACCTACACCGTGTTCGAGGCAGCGGAAGCGGCCGGAGTGCGGAGAGCCGTATTTTGCTCCAGTGACTCCGTCGCCGGCTATACGGTGCGGGAAGGGCGTATGCTTGCGCCGCGTTATGCGCCGCTCGATCTCGATCATCCGTTGCTTGCGACCGATCCGTATGCGGTGAGCAAAATTCTCGGTGAGGACCTGGCCCGCGCCTATGCGCTGCGCGGCATGTCGGTCGTTGCGCTGCGCACGGTGTTCGTCGCTTATCCGGAAATGGCTGGCGAGATCGTCGCGCGCGCCAAAGATCCGGACAACTATCGCGGGCCGATGGTCGGCGGGCCATCTTCCGCTGGGGGTGGGCCGCTGCATCATCATATCGATCCTCGCGATCTGGCGCGCGCTTTCCGGCTGGCCCTCGAACTTCCGATGGATGCTAGCGCGTTCGAGCGGTTCTATCTGTCGGCGCAGGTCACCTTGTCGCCGGAGCCGACGCTCGATCGGTTGCGCCGCCTGCACGGCGATGCGGTCGAAATCCGTGTACCAGACATTTACGCCAAACAGCCTTTCGCGCCGCTCTACGATCTGGCCCACGCCGCTGAAAGGCTGGGTTTCGTCGCCGCACACGATCAGCGCCATCTGCTTGCGGGCTTGCCTGCGTTTTCTTCAGGAGGATCTCAATGACAATCGTGGTTCCCGAGCCGAATGCATTCGCCGATGCGGCGGAGACCAAGAAGGCGATTACCCGCAATCTCGGTGAATTGCTATGGACTCAGTATCCGGGCCATTTTAACCACGCGCTGTCGAAGGCCATTGTCACGCCGGATACTGTCGGCAGCCGTTTCTTCGATCATCGCATTTCATCCTATGAGCCCGGCGCGCATGTCGAAAGCCATGTCCATAAGGTTCAGGAGCAGATTTATCACGTGCTGAGCGGCGAGGGTCTCTTGATCCTCGACGGCGAGCGCCGCCTCGTGCGCCCCAACGATGTCACCTACATTCCGCCGGGTGTGGTGCACGAGGTTCACTGTACCGGTACTGATCCGCTGGTCTTTCTTGTGATCACAAGCCCGCCGACTGACGAAGAGCCAAAGCCGCGCTGAAAGTAACGTGATGCCCAGAAAGATTCTCGTCACCGGAGCCTGCGGCTGGCTCGGCAGCGCCATTGTTCGGGCACTGCTGGATCGCGGCGACAGTGTTGTCGCCGTCGACCTGGCGGTCTCGCCGCCGATGACTGCGCTGAGTGCGCGGGAGCCGCGTTTCAGTGCCGCGACCGTCGATCTCGGCGAATGGCATCAAGCGGTACGGGTTTTTGAAGAACATCGTCCGGACGCGGTGATTCATGCCGCCGCGATCGTAGGCGTGGTGCAGGCGGCGGATATTCCGTTGAAGGCCCTGCGGGTCAACGTCGAAGGCGCGGTCAATCTGTTCGAGGCGATGCGGCTTACCGGAGTCAAGCGTGTCGTTCACATCTCGACCGAGGAAACCTACGGCGATTTCCAAGCGTCGGTGATCGACGAGGATCATCCCCAAAAGCCGACCAGCATCTACGGCCTGACCAAGCTCGCGGCTGAGCACTATGGACGCGTTTATTCTCGCGATCACGGCCTCGAGTGCATCAACGTTCGTACCTGCTGGGTTTATGGGCCACGTCTGCCGCGGCTACGGATGCCGCGCACCTTCATCGAAGCGGCGTTGCGTGGCGAGCCTTATCACCAGCCCGATGGCGGCAATCTCGCCGTCGATCAGGTCTATATCGATGATACCGTGGCCGGCGCGCTGCTGGCGCTCGACAAAGCGCAGCATCGTTTCGACGCTTACAACATCGCAACGGGCGCCGCGCCGACACTGCGTGACACCGCAGAGGCGGTCAATCGGGCCATTCCCGGCGCCAAAATCACTGTGGGCGATACGGGCCCGTATCATCATGGCGGCACCGTTCTCACTGCGAACAAGGGCGCGCTCGATATTCGTCGCGCGCAGACCGAACTGGGTTATCAGCCGCGCTACGACATCCAGAAGGGCATCGAGGCGACGATTGCCGCCACACGTGAGGTCCTGGCCGCGTCCTGACGTCATTCTATTTATTCACCTAGCTGACCGGCCGTTGTTCCTCGATTTTTCGGATCTTCGACATGACGAACTCATCCCCTGTTGCGATTATCTTTGGTGGCTCGCGCGGAATCGGCGCGGCTTGCGTCGAGGCGTTTTCGTCCGCCGGCTGGCAGGTCGCCTCCACCTATGCAACCAAGCCGTCGACGAAGGCCTCGGGCCGCAGCTATCAGGCCGATATTCGCGACGCCGCTTCGGTGGTGCGCGTGTTCGACCAGGCACAAGCTGATTATGGCGCGGCGCCGCAGGCGATCATCGCCAATGCCGGCATCAACGTGCCGGGTTCGCCGCTTGCCAGCTTCAAGCCGGATGACTTCCGCCTGTTGATGGAGGTCAATGTGATCGGCGCGTTCAATGTTCTCGCTGAAGCTGCGCGTCGCGTTCGTGACGGCGGTGCCATCGTCGCAATCACCACTTCGCTGGTGCGTCATGTGGTGCCGGGGACAGGTCCATATTCCGCGACGAAAGCGGCCGTTGAAAGTCTGGTCCGCGCAATGGCCAAGGAGTTGTCCGGCCGCGGCGTTCGCGTCAATGCGGTCGCGCCGGGTCCAGTCGATACCGATTTGTTCAACGCCGGGAAGACCGAGCAAGCCAAGCAGCGCATGGCGGCATTCAGCCCGTTCAATCGTATCGGCAAGCCCCACGAAGTCGCCGAGGTCGTGCGCTTCCTCGCTTCCGATCAGGCATCGTGGGTGCAGGGCCAAGTCGTGCAGCCCAATGGCGGCATGGTATGAGCGACGGCGTTCCAGCATCTTCCGACAGGTCCCACGAAACGTTTGACGTTATCGTTGTTGGGGCGGGCGCTGGCGGTCTGACGGCGGCCAGCATCGCCGCGGCCGAGGGCTGTTCGGTATTGCTGCTGGAGCAGGCTGACGTCGTCGGCGGAACGACGGCAATTTCCGGCGGCATGGTGTGGCTTCCCGCCAACCACAAGGCTGTTGCTGATGGACGCGCGGACAGTCTCGATGCCGCGCGCACCTATCTCGGGGAGACGGTGCCGGGCGCTAACCGCGAACGGCTCGAGATGTTCCTGACGCATGCCGATGAGGCGTTGCGGGATCTCGAGGCTCGCACCTCCGTGCGCCTGCAACTGGTACCGACGTATCCGGACTACTACCCCGATCTGCCCGGTTCGACGGCAGGCGGCCGGGTTTTGGAGCCAGTGCCGTTCGACGCGCAGGCGCTGGGCGAGGCCTTTGCAATGCTGCGCGATCCGCTTCCGGAATTCATGCTGTTCGGCGGCATGATGATCAGCCGTCAGGACATCCCGCACCTACGCCGCGTGTCAAAATCGCTAAGTTCGGCATTCCATGTCGCCAAGCTGCTGCTGCGCTATGGTTGGCAACGGTTGCGATGGCGGCGCGGTACCACGCTTTATCTCGGGAACGCTTTGGTCGCGCGCCTGTTGAGCT
>Ga0180217_1002949_pt1 | contig 14904 bp, 15 predicted proteins | sample eDN3rd37CBELigOP_FD_128521 | JGI IMG/M metagenome (GOLD analysis project Ga0180217, IMG submission 128521) | Enriched Organic Plus compost microbial communities from Emeryville, California, USA - eDNA 3rd pass 37_C BE-Lig OP (version 2) (version 2) ... | reverse complement strand
CGGGAAAAGCATGAGACTTGAGACCCCGCAGACGCGACAGCGACCTGTCCAGTTGCAGCGGCTAGAAACTCGAGAAATTTCAACTCCTCCTTCAGAGGCAAAATACGCCTCTTTGTCGGAGTCCCCGACGCACAGGATGTGCTAGTGCCGACGTCGCCACAGGACGTGGCGCTTTAGTCGGCCAATTTTCTCGTTTCTGTGCAAGCCGCCTCCACACTTCATTGAGGAGGCTCAAGCCACGCCCGCGAAAAGCGTCCGCCTGCAGTGGAGATCAACGGTGAAAAAGCAACAATGTCTACGAAATCAGCCATTTAATATGAAAATGGATGACATACAAAAAAGGGGAGAAACACAATGAAATTAACAAAACTATTATTCACAGCGTTACTACTTATTGCAGTATTGGTTGGATGCCAACCGAAAGTCGCAGAGGAAACAACAAAAACAGATAGTACAGAAGTAAAAAATTCTGAACATCCATTAGCAAACAAAAAAATCGCTTTAATTATGCAACAAAACTTAGGAACTTTTTCTGCTCAATATATTGAGGGTGTTGAGGAGCAGGTGAAAAGTTTTGCTGGTGAAACAACTGTTTTTACATCTGACGGAGACCTAGCAAAAATGGCGTCAAACGTCGATGCGGCGGTAAACCAAGGATTTGATGCTATCTTGATTGACCACGGTACAAAAGAAGCCCTACAAGGTTCAGTTCAAAAAGCGGTAGAAAAAGGTATCCCAGTTGTAGTGTTTGATGCAGAAGTGGAAGTGGATGGGGTTACAGTTCTTGAACAAGGTGACCAGCAAATGGCGCAAATGACACTTGAGAAATTAGCGGAAGATGCTGGTGGTGAAGCAAATATCGTAAAAATTTGGGTGGCTGGATTTGCTCCAATGGAAAGACGTCAAATCGCCTATCAAGAGTTTCTTGACAACAATACTGGTATAAAGGAAATTGCAACGTTTGGTGCAGCGACTGCTAATACTGCGCTTGATACACAAGCACAGATGGAAGCTCTTTTAAAGCAATATCCTGAAGAGGGTCAAATTACAGCAGTTTGGGCAGCGTGGGATGAATTTGCAAAAGGTGCTGTTCGTGCAATTGAACAAGCAGGCCGTTCAGACATTAAAGTTTATGGAATTGACATGAGTGATGAAGATTTACAAATGATTCAAGCAGAAAACAGCCCATGGGTTGCATCTGCGGCGGTTGATCCAAAAGATATCGGACGTATTCAAGTTCGTTTTGCCTACCAAAAACTAAATGGTGATGAAACACCAGAACGAGTAAAACTAGAGCCAGTATTCGTAACAAAGGATGCACTGCCTGAAGAAAAAATTACAACTGCAGAGCTTGACCAATACATTGAAGGCTGGGGTAAAAGCGAACAAGGTTACACAGATGAGCTGAAAAAGCTTGAAGCTGGGGAGTAAAAATGGGGGCCTCAAGGGGTCCTCTGTAAAGGAGGATATGCAGATGCCTTTACTCGAAATGAAGGAAATTACAAAAGGTTTCGGTAATGTGGTTGCACTTGAGAATGCTTCTTTTGAGCTACAAAGGGGCGAGGTCCACGCGTTGCTTGGGGCAAATGGCGCTGGAAAAAGCACGCTGATGAAAATTCTATCAGGAGCCTATGGGCTCGACGCTGGGACGATTACCCTTGAAGGCAAAACAATTGATATTCGTTCTCCGAAGGATGCAAAATCATCTGGTATTCACATTGTTTATCAAGAGGTCGATACGGCGATTGTACCGCAGTTAACGGTTGCTGAAAATATTTTACTCGATACTTTTTCAACTGAAAAAAGCTTGTTCATTAATAAAAGAAAGTTTCGTGAAAAAGCAGCCTCGATTCTAAGGCTCTTGAATGTCACGGATATACCAATGACAAAGCAGGCATTAGAGTTATCACTTGCCGAAAAGCAGTTGGTTTTGATTGCGAGAGCCCTTGCACATGAAGCGAAGGTCATCATTTTTGACGAGCCAACTGCACCATTATCGATTGAGGAAACAAAATACCTTTTCGATATTGTAAAAACACTGAAGGAAAAAGGTGTCGGTTGCGTTTTTATCTCACACCGATTACCCGAGGTGTTTGAAATCTGTGACAGGTTAACGATTATGCGTGATGGCAGGACGATAAACACTTTTTCAACTAAAGAGGTGACTCCAAAAACAGTTGTCGAAACGATGCTTGGAAGTACCTATACAGAACAATCCTCGAAACGAAAAGCCGTGACGGGTGATCTTCTTTTAGAGGTAAAGGGGCTTGATGATGGGGAAAAGCTTACCGATGTTTCGTTTACGGTTTCTGAAGAGGAAATTGTTGGGGTTGTCGGGTTAGTTGGTGCCGGAAAAACAGAGCTTGCGAAAACATTGTTTGGTCTTCGTCCTTACGAACAGGGTGATGTAATCGTTAAGGGGAAATCTCATCATTTTACCCATTCACAACAAGCAATTGAGGCAGGTTTTGCGCTTATTTCAGAGGAGCGCCGTAAGGAAGGGTTGTTTATTCATGAATCAATCTCTACAAATCTATCCTTTGCCAATTTGAAAAAGTTCTCACCGTTTTTAATGATGAATCGACAGGCTGAAAAGAGCTATGCAAGCTCCATTATTGAATTGCTTGGAATAAAAACAAACGATACGGAAACTCTGGCTGAGCATTTAAGTGGAGGAAACCAGCAAAAGGTTGCGATTGGAAAATGGGTTTCTCGAAATGCGGGCCTCTATTTGTTTGATGAGCCGACAAAAGGGGTTGATGTCGGTGCGAAGCAGGATATTTTCAAGCTTATTTATTCCCTCGCCGATGAGGGGAAAGGGATCCTTTATTTTTCTTCTGAAATCGATGAGATTATAAGAATTTCAGACCGGATTCTTGTGATGTATGACGGAGAAATCGTAAAGGAACTTTCAGGAGGAGAGGCCACACAGGATCAAATCCTTTTGTATGCTAGTGGTGGAAAGGATGACGTACATGAAAGGGAATATCATCAGCTTCCTGTTTAAATATGGGGCAATCTTATTAATGGGCTTTATCTTAATCTATTTTAGTACTGTGAACAGTGCATTTTTTTCATATGGAAATCTATCAGATATCCTACGATCCATCTCAATTGTAACACTTCTTGCGTTAGGGGTTACGTTTACGCTTGTTGTTGATGGATTTGACTTATCAGTAGGGTCAACTATGTCATTGTCGGTCGTGATTACGGCGTCATTGATGGTCTGGTATGAGTTACCGCTCTGGGTGGTACTGCTATTACCACTATTAGTTGGGGTTGTAGTTGGTCTTGTAAATACGTTTTTAATCGTAAAAATAGGGATACCGGATCTACTCGCGACACTTGGAATGATGTATATCGTATCAGGTCTGCACCGGACCTATACGGAAGGGTATTCCATCTATAACCATATGCCATTGACCAGTGGCGGGACGGCCCCTGGTGAGTTCAATCAAGCATTTTTATGGATTGGGCAAGGGAAGATGCTGGGATTACCGGTTCCGGTCTGGATTATGCTCGTTTTCGTGCTTCTTGCTTATGTGATTCTTAACCATACGAGATGGGGCCGAATTCTATATATGACAGGTGGAAATGCAGAGGCTGCAAGATTGTCTGGTATCAATACAAATAAGGTAAAGCTGATTGCGTATACCGTTTCTGGAGTGTTTGCTTCAATGGCGGGAATATTGTTTACTGCTCGTGTCGGTTCGGGACAAATAGATGCGGGTGCTTCACTGTTAATGGAGTCTGTTGCTGCGGTGTTTGTTGGATTCTCCGTGCTTGGTGCTGGAAAGCCAAATGCACTTGGAACCTTTTTTGGAGCAGCACTTATTGGAGTTCTTTTGAATGGACTAACCATGCTAAATTTACCATACTATGCATTTGAAATTGTAAAAGGTGGGGTGCTGGTCTTGGCACTTGCTGTGACCTACATTGGCGTTAAATACCGACCAAAAATCATTCGAAAAAGGAGAGAGCAAAAACATGCCGCTTAAAAAACTAGAACATGTTGGAATTCAAGTAAAGGATTTAGACACGACAATTGAGTTTTATACAAGAGTATTGGGGTTAGAGTTGCTAGAAAAACAGGACCATGTCGATCCAAACTTGAAGCTAGCATTCCTTGGCTTTAGTGATTCAGACGAAACAGTGATTGAGCTCATTTCCGGATATAATCCAAACCTTCCAACAGAAGGAAAGGTACATCATATCGCATTTACCGTTGAAAATATCGAAGAAGAAATTGCAAGAGTTAAAGAGCATGGTGTTACGTTTGTTGATGAAAACATTACGACGCTTCCAAGCGGGGCTAAATACGTTTTCTTCAATGGGCCAGACGGCGAATGGATTGAATTGTTTCAAAAATAATAGAGAGTAATTTGCGACCAGGGGGGATCCTCTGGTTTTTTTTATTTTTCGTGCAACTTTTTTATGTCTATATACGTCAATAAATGAGGGTGTTTTCTGAAAATTACATATATGGTATGATTTTGTGGTAGTTCCTATTTTTTACAGTAAGAGGTGAGAGGGGGATTTTGGGTGCTTAAGAGATTAAGAGTATTTAGTGGGCGAGACTTGGTATCGATTCTTTATTTTGTGCTGGTTGTACTGGGTATTGCCTATTTTCTAGGGAATGGGGATGTGTCAACGTTTTTTTCAAGACTAAAAATGTTATTCCCTGTTTCCGATAGTTGGGAAACAATCAAGCATTTTACCAGCAATTTTCAGACTGAGGGCAGTCTTGGGGCAACGAAAAATAAGGAGCCATTTGAAGAAATCGTCCTTGAATATTTTCCGAGAAGTTTATCGGTGATTGTGACGGCCTTTTTGCTAGCGATTGCACTAGGAATCGGAAAAGGAATTTTTGATTATCGTAATCGTTTTACGTCCCTAAACTTTTTAGGAACAGGGGTAACCTCTTTCCTCAATTCTTTACCTGACTTTTTTATGATTATTTCGTTGCAGTGGATTATTTTAATTTACTTTCGATTTATTGATTTTTTTGGTCATGACCAGTGGTTTAACTTCATATTACCAGGGATTTTAGTGTCTCTCTATCCAATGATGTATTTTGCGAGAATTATCTTTACTGCACTATCAGCTGAGGATGGCGAGATGTATATTCAATATGCTCGCGCAAAGGGACTGACCCAACGATTTGTTATATATAAGCATATCTTGAAAAAATGCTTTCGTTCGATCTTACAACATGTTGGTGTTGTCATGACCTATGTCGTTTCGAATCTATTCATTGTTGAGTGGTTGATGGAGTATAAGGGTGCAGCTTGGCGAATGATGGTGTCAATCAAACGGTTAGATTTAAATATTCCGGAAAATCAACCATATGCTGATTTTCCGGAAACAGGGCTAATCGTAGAAATTTCTTTCTGCTTTGTCGTTCTCCTATTAATCACTCAAGTCGTGTCTGTGATTTGGCAAAATAAGTATGAGATTGAAAAAAGAAATATGTTGACCAAAATTACAAAAGTTATTTTTCAATATGCATTTGTTTGGTTATTTGTGTTTTATATTATTTCTTACGTAAAACCTGGTCATTAGGGAGGAGGGTGTTCATGAAAAATTGGTCGCTTTGGACAGGGTTAGTTCTACTCGGATTCATGTTATTTATTAGTTTTGTTGGGCCACATTTGCCTTTTATTGATGATACTGCTCCCGAACACCGTATGAGGTTTTATGAGGGTGGAGAGATTGGAAGGGCGCCTTTTCCGCCTTCTAAAGAAGATCCGCTGGGGACTGACCGCGAAGCTCGCGATATATTGAGTATGATAGTTATAGGTGCAAAAGATACCCTTAAAATTATCGTGCTCATCACATTCATTCGGTACATCATTGCGATTCCGATGGCATTTCTGGCTTCTACGAAAAAAGGAATTGCCTACATGGTGTCAAATGGGTGGTATTCCTTATTTGGGAGTATCCCCACTATTATTGCTGCCATTTTGCTTCTTGAAATTGTCCCAGTTGAAGGCCTGGAAAACGCTGTATATTGGAAAGTCATGATCATCGCACTTATTGAAGTGGGGAGGGTTAGTTATATTCTATCCCATGAAATTTACGAGGTTTCGCAGAAAGAGTTTGTCCAAGCGAGTGTGACGGTGGGGAGCACTCCCTTTCAGTTATCAGTCATGCATTATTTGCAATCCGTTTCCCAAAGTGTAGTTGTCAATTTTTTTAATGATTTAGCACGTGTGACATTGCTAGTGGGACAGCTTGCATTGTTTCAATATTTTATTGAGCATGCAATTGACTATATTCCAGGTGGTGGGACTTTTCATGAGGAATCTGGATATAACTCTGTGACTGGAGTGTTCGATTGGCCAGGGCTATTGTCTGCTGCCCGTTATGAAGTAATGAAGGCCATCTGGATACCGCTGTTCCCAGCACTTGCACTTACATTGCTGCTGCTAACGTTTCAATTATTGAGTGAGGGGTTCAGGAAATTATTTGAAAGACAGACATCTAGTGAGAAAAATCAAACGGTAAGACGTTTGGTTGAAAGAGTTGGAGAAGCGTTTGTTACTAGTAAAATGGCGGGGGCTGTGACACTAGTCATGTTTGTGGTTATGGTTGGAACCGTTATTGTAACTGGGGTTGGAAATAAGACAACAGAAGTGGCTGCACCAGTTGAGGAAGAGGTTGAGGAGGAAGTCGAGGAAGTAGTTAATGAAGCAAAACATTTTGATGAAGATAAATATGTGTTTGAAAATGGAAAACTTGTAGCGACAACAGTTGCAACCACTGCAAAAGGTGGGTTTTACGATAAATTAGAGCATCTAGAACTCCATATGGAGAAGAAATCAGATAACGATTATGAGACCGATACCTTCGTCCTTAAATGTAGAACAATTGGAGCGGGTCGTTGTGAAAAACCCGTGATTAAGTTTAAAAAACCTATTACCAATGTAGAGGAAGCTTATCAACTATTGGTGGACCATTTGCCAATAGATGCAGTAAAAGATGTTGAGTTTCAAGACAAAGAAAGATATGTTTACGCCCTAGAAAGTTCCCTATTGAAAGAGAGCTATTTAGAGGTTGGTATTAAATCGATATTTGTAATGTTCTACATCACACCAGAAAAAACGATTGAAAAAGTAGAATTTGAAGGAGTAGGTCCTTGGTAAAACAAACCCCCTGCCCGTTTGTAAAAACAAACAGCCAGGGGGGTATCTACTCTATTCCGCCATTTTCTCCAAATTTCCGTTGCGGTCCATTTTAAAAGAAGTAGCTGGACGTTCTTCGTCTTCGAATAAGACGAGTTTTCGTGCACGGTTCATAATCTTCATTAATGTTTCGTAGTCTTCTTGAATATTGGCAGAACTTTGCTCAAGCTGGGCAATTTTCTTTTCAAGTTCCTCATTTTTACGAAGTATCTCATTCTTTTCTTTTTTCAATCTCTCATTCTCGGATTTCAGTGCTTCAATCCCGAGATTTTTGCTGCCCATAGATTGAAGATAGGAAATCACGGAATCAATCGTCATTTGTGGTCTAGAAGTAGAATACTGCGGTGTCCGTGTTTCCTGACGTATACTCGTAGATTCAGATGGAAATAGCGGGAGCTCGTCCGCAAACTCTTCTAGACTTGGAGTTGGTGGTGTATACAACAGCTGCTTTTTCACAGGTTGATTTTTACCAAGTGCACGTTGGCGTTGTTTACGGTGCTTCTTTGCAAGCTGTAAATCCTTCTCGTAGCTATGACGAACAACAGCGTTCCAACGGAAGCCGCAAGCAGCAGAGGTACGGTTTAATCTATCTCCAACCTCTTCAAAAGCATTTAGTTGTGTACTACCTTCTCTTACGTGTTTTAAAACAGTTTCAGCTAATAACAAATCATTTTCTTCTGTCCAAGCATCTTGTCTTTCTTTCATATTTATTCATCTCCCAATATAAATGTATATAGTTGCATTAGGTTATTACTTATATTGGTCAATAGATTCAAACTTTATACCATATTTGTAAAAGGATAGTAGACTTATTTATTTATATTTAGATATCATACCTCGTACATGTGTAGAATTTTTGAAAATTGTCTCGTTCCCTTGCAATGGCTATGTTGTAAGGGTTAAAATACCATGTAGTGTTTTTAAAGGAAATCGTCATGCTAATCATGACTGATCAAATATATGAACGACTAGGAATTTACAAAATGAAGGGATTGTACGTAATATGGCAAACGAATTTCGCATCTGTGATGATTGCCAGGCAACCAATATTAAAACATTAGTGCCACGCTTAAAGGAAGTAGATAGTGAGGCAACCATTGATATCCGCTGCCAATCATACTGTGGCCCTGGTAGAAAAAAATCATTCGCATTCGTTAACAACCGTCCGGTATCAGCTCCAACTGAAGACGAGTTGATTGAAAAAGTCATGAAGAAATTGAAAATGGACTAAAATCGCCTTTCTCTCCTAAGAGAAAAGGTGATTTTTTATGCTTTTTATGCAGGGTTTCCCAAAATCCACCTAGAAATTCTAATGCATGTCGAAAAATTTTCCAACCATTGATATGACTTGGCTAAAGGCGATTTATGAAGAATTTTAGGTTTTTTTGTCAGTCATAAAAATATATAATAATAGCATGCCAGTATGGAAGAGGTTGAATACATGACAAATTCCAATGGGAAATTAAGTGAAGAAAAGGTGTTTAAGGACCCTGTACATAGGTATGTTCATGTTCAGGATAAAGTGATTTGGGAACTCGTCGCAACATCGGAGTTTCAAAGATTGCGTCGCATCCGCCAATTAGGGACAACCTATTTTACCTTCCACGGGGCGGAACATAGCCGTTTTAACCATTCATTAGGTGTATATGAAATTGTCCGGAGAATTATCGATGATGTATTTCGTGAACGCCCCTTGTTAAATGACGAGGAGCGCTTACTGTGCTTATGTGCGGCACTACTTCACGATCTAGGTCACGGGCCATTCTCACACTCATTTGAAAAAGTATTTCATTATGATCATGAAGAATTTACACAAGCAATCATTGTTGGGGATACAGAAGTAAATCGCGTACTGAAACAAGTCGGAGATGATTTTCCGAAAAAAGTCGCCGAAGTGATTGCAAAAACATATAAAAATAAATTAGTCGTGAGTCTCATCTCCAGTCAAATTGATGCTGACCGTATGGATTATTTATTACGAGATGCTTATTATACGGGTGTTAGTTACGGAAACTTTGATATGGAGCGGATTTTGCGTGTCATGAGACCGCAGGAAGACCAAGTTGTTTTTAAAAGCAGTGGGATGCATGCGGTTGAAGATTACATTATGAGCAGATACCAAATGTATTGGCAAGTGTATTTCCATCCCGTTACACGAAGCGCAGAGGTCATTTTAACAAAAATCCTCCATCGTGCCAAACATTTGTACAAGGAACACTACGAATTTAAAACAGCCCCTGTCCATTTGATATCCATTTTTGAAGAAAAGCTGACATTACATGATTATGTAAAACTAGATGAAGCGATTTTTACTTTCTATTTTCAGGTATGGCAGGACGAGGATGACGAAATTTTAAGTGATTTATGCCGTCGTTTTCTCAATCGTAATCTCTTTAAATATGTAGAGTTTGATCCTAGTGCACAAATGATGAAAATGATGGAGCTAAGAACTCTTTTTGAGGAAGCAGGGATTGATCCGACTTATTATTTAGTGGTCGATTCATCATCAGATTTGCCGTATGATTTTTACCGGCCGGGTGAGGAAGAAGAAAGACTTCCAATCAACTTGTTAATGCCAAATGGAGAAATTCGCGAATTATCAAGGCAGTCTGAAATTGTGGATGCCATTTCTGGAAAAAGGCGTACGGATCACAAGCTATATTTTCCACAAGACATGATTGGAAAATTACCAAATGATACAGTAAAACAGAAAATAAAAGATGTTTTAGATATATAAAAGGTATTCTGGCCAATTTCGGATGAGGAGATGAAGGGGTTTTGTTAACAGAACATGCAAAGGTAATGAAGGCATTCGCTGCTGCAGGGGAAATCACGGGTCGAAAAAAACTTCAAAAAATGATTTACATCGCCAAAAAGATTGATTACCCATTTTACGAAAAGTACAACTTTCATTTTTACGGGCCATACTCAGAGGAGCTCACATTACGTGTGGAGGAGCTCTGCAATCTTGGATTTTTGGATGAGGTCAAAGAGAAAAAAGGTGGCTATTATCAATATCGCTACGCATTGACCGAAAAAGGCGAGCAGTTTTTGGGACATTACCAATTGGACATGCCTCCACTTGAAGACTGCATGCAAGCCCTAAATGAACAAAGTGCGCGCTTTTTAGAGCTGGTGTCTACTGTCTTATACTTCGAGGGACTTGAAAAGGAAGAAGTCAAAGAGAAAGTATTTACATTAAAAGCAAAGCAACGTTATACAGACGAGGAAGTTGAAGAAGCTTATCAATATATCGATTCTCTTCGCAATCTTGTAAAACATTAATAGAAAACTCGGCAGGTAGAATCTGCCGAGTTTTTTTGTATAGTCCAGTTCCAGCGCCTAGCACTTCGAGGTCATAAGCTAATCCGTCAAGAAGGATAAACTACATCCTTCTTGCTGGCATTTCTTATGCTTGTCGGACTTGCACACGATGTGCTGACGTCTACGTTTGCCACAGGACGTGGCAGTAGTTAGTAGACGTTCAATTTCAAGTCGCTTTCACATTCTGTATCAATGTGGTAAAAATGCAAGTTGGTAGAAAAACAATACAGCAAATAGATAAACAAGTGGGTGCACTTCTTTCCATTTACCCATGACCACTTTCATAAGCGGGTAGGAAATAAAGCCTAATGCAATTCCTGTTGCAATACTCGATGTGAGTGGCATACTTAGAATAATTAAGAATGCTGGAAAGGCTTCATCAATCTCATTCCATTTGATATGTGCAATGCTTCCCATCATGAGTGAACCAACAATAATTAAGGTTGGGGCTGTAATCGCCGCAATCCCAGAAACGGCACTTACCAAAGGTCCGAAGAAGGCAGCTATGATAAACAAGATTGAAACTGTTACTGAAGTGAGACCTGTTCGACCACCTGCAGCTACCCCAGTTGACGATTCAATATAAGCACTTGTAGGACTTGTTCCAAACATGGCTCCAACCGTTGTACCAACCGAATCAGCAAGAAGGGCTTGTCTTGCACGTGGCATAACATTACCTTTCATTAACCCTGCCTGTTCAGCAACTCCAATCATCGTACCTGTCGTATCAAAGATTGTAACGAGTAAAAATGAAAAGACAACAGCGTATAGTCCGTACTGAATGACATCGCCAATCGCAGCAAATGGATTTGCAATAATTAACCCTTCAGGTAGAGACGGCTTGTCCATGAATCCTTCTTTAAACTCAAGTTGTCCCGTAAAGTAAGCAATAAGAGCTGTGATAATCATTCCGAAAAATAAAGCTCCGTTTACTTTACGTGCCATGAGAATAAGGGTGATTGCTAATCCTGCAAGTGCCAAAAGGACCTGTGGCGCGTGTAAATCACCTAATGTAACTAGATTTGTTGGATGTGCGGTGATAATCCCTGTAAGACGAAGACCAATAAAGGCAATAAATAAACCAATTCCTGCTGTGATCCCGTGCTTTAAGTTTGGTGGAATCGCCTCAATTAATTTTTCACGAAACGGTGTCAATGACAAAATGACAAAAATGATACCAGCCACAAATACCGCGGCAAATGCTGTTTCATACGTAATGTTTTCATTTGCACCTACAACTGAATAAGCAAAAAAAGCATTTAATCCCATTCCAGGAGCAATCGCAATTGGATAATTTGCAAAGAGTGCCATCCAAAGTGTTCCCACAACAGTTGCGATAATTGTAGCTAAAAACACTTGTTCAAAAGGAACGCCTGCATCTGATAAAATAACAGGATTTACGACGACGACATATACCATGGTTAAAAAGGTCGTAATCCCTGCTAGAACTTCCTTTTTAACGGTTGTATTTAACTCCGATAATTTAAACATAATAGTTTGTACCTCCAAAAGACGAACGATTTAAAAATCCTTTTCTATAATATTCGTTTTAAAGATGGACTGCAAGAGAAAGTTTAAATTGTCTTCGGTTAGTTTTCCCAGAATAGTCATTTGGTGAGGTGGAAAATCGTGGATTTTGACTGAGAGAAAGGTTGTTTGCCCTGCAAAAAATAGCGATCTTGGGGTAAAATTAAGATAAGCTTACTAGAGTAGAAGTTATAAGGAGGAATTCAACATGGCAAAAAAGGAATTGTCACTAGAACAAGTTGAAGAATTGCTCAACACACTACAAGAGCGATTTGAGAAAAATTTGAACCGCCACAGCGATCTTGAATGGGCAAAAGTTCAAGCAAAGCTAGAAGCTAATACAGAAAAACTGTGGTCATTAAACGAAATGGAAGCAACTGGCGGTGAACCGGATGTTATTGATTATGATAAGGATACCGATGAGTATATTTTTTATGATTGTTCAGCAGAAAGCCCAAAAGGCCGTAGAAGTGTTTGTTACGACCGTGAAGCACTTGAAGCCAGAAAAAAACATAAACCTGAAAACAGTGCTATCGATATGGCAACGGAAATGGGCATTGAACTATTAACAGAAGAACAATATCGTGAACTTCAGGAACTTGGAAATTTTGACTTGAAAACGTCGAGTTGGGTCCAGACGCCGGCAGCTATTCGAAAACTTGGCGGGGCTATCTTTTGTGATCGTCGCTATGACACTGTCTTTACATACCACAATGGAGCAGATTCCTACTATGGAGCTAGAGGCTTCCGTGGCTCATTGAGGGTTTAATTTTTACATAATAAAAATAGAAACCCGTGGTTTCTTTACCATGGGTTTTTAAACACTCTATTCTTGATCACTTAAGCGTTTGCCGCCTACTGCATAATGGTTTTTTGTCATTTCCTCAATAAAAACAACAATTTTATCATCTGGAGCTCCAGTTGTTTCAGATACTGCTGCAGTTACTTTTTCAACGAGCGCCTTTTTTTGTTCTTCAGTGCGTCCTTCTAGCATTTTTACTGTTACGTATGGCACAATGAATCTCTCCAATCATTCTTTTATATCATCATAAGAGTATTGTATACTGAAAATAACAACTTTTCTATAAAAAGGGGAAATTTGGTGGAACAATTAAGTGGTTTTTTAGCATTTGATTTATCTTTGATACCATTTGTAGTGATCACATTACTGGTTGCCTTTACGGTACATGAGTTTGCTCATGCGTATGTGGCATATAAGTTTGGGGATGACACAGCAAAGCGGCAAGGGAGATTGACCTTAAACCCGATTGCTCATTTAGATCCTTTTGGGACAATTCTGATTTTCCTAGCTGGGTTTGGATGGGCACGACCTGTACCTGTTAATCGATTTCATTTTAAACGGCCAAGGCTTGCTGGGATTCTTGTTTCCGTCGCTGGACCACTAAGTAACCTGCTTGTAGCGGCACTTGCTTTACTCATTTACATCATCTTGATTCGTGTTGGTGTATTTGCATCGATTCCAGAAGCATTTGGAGAGGGTTTTGAAACGTTCTTTAACCTGTTTGTACGGTTGAACCTTGTGCTGTTTATTTTTAACTTATTACCGTTTCCACCGCTTGATGGATATCGCATCATTGAAGACCTTGTCCCAGCTCGTATCCGCCCAAAATTAACACAGTATGAGGGACTTGGAATTGTGCTGTTTTTGGTTCTGGTCATTACACCAGTTGGGGATCGGTTTCTATATCCGTTACTGACGAATGGGGTCTATGCCATCACAGATCTACTGGTCATGATCTTCAGACCAATTCTTCAATTATAAAATTAGAAGTTCATATGATAAAATGGTTGGTAATGAATAGAAAAATGTGAGTTCTAAAGGAGGGTGAAAAGGACCAAGAATTTCAAGGCGACGCGAGCTCCTGAGTACCGGAGCGAGGCAACTGCTTGAGTTAACTCCCTTGCAGCCTTGCAGTGAGGAATTGCCTTCGTGAATAAACTAGGACGCAAGCGCATAACTGGTTATTCACTATGTTCGTGGAGTAATGCACCCAGAAATTCTATGCGTCACTTTCGGCCGATTTTTAGAACATCCTTTGGAAAGGGAAAGGTGGATGTACGGTGGATCAAAACAAGAAAAAAGTAGCCTTTAATATCATTAAAAATGATCCAACTGATGGGCATAAAGGATATGGAATTGGGGCGCTTAGCCTCGAAAATATTTCACCCGTATTTGTTGATATAGACGCTGAAGATGTATTTGTTGACGTCGGTGCAATGCATGCACGAAGTGTGGTTGAAAAAGGGATAAAATTTCTACCGAATAAAGAAGATGTCCCTAATGGGAAGCCATACTGGCTTGTGTGGGTAACGATTGATCGAAGGGAAGAGGGTCCATATTATGCGGGAGTAACAGCTTGTGAAATGACGGTTGACCGCTCGATTCGTCGTGGCTATAAATCCTTACCGGAGCACGTAAACAAAATGGATAAATCATTAAAGCGCCATATCATGGTCGATTTTATGGACGACAAATCAAAGAAGCTACTTGCGGATTTCTTAATTAACCACAATAAAGAAATTTGGGATAACTCAAGTGAGGAGTTAAAAGAGGGGCTTAAGGTCAAATAAAGATGAGAATAAAAGCGAAACCCCCAGGCTGTGTAGGTCTGGGGGTTTCTATGTCCTAGTTTCAATGTGTGTACATTGTAAATTTAGTGTACTTTATTTTGTTAAAAAAGCTCAAGCTTTAGTCTGTTTGTTCACCAAAATGTCACAATTACAGACGATGATTTGAGAAAAGAGGGTTCGTTCTAAGCATAGAGTTCGCAATTGGTAAAATTAGGAATTGATTGTGACGCAAGGTTTGAAGTACCCGATGAATGTGTCCGAATCCAGCCATCATTCG
>Ga0180217_1002948_pt1 | contig 14912 bp, 7 predicted proteins | sample eDN3rd37CBELigOP_FD_128521 | JGI IMG/M metagenome (GOLD analysis project Ga0180217, IMG submission 128521) | Enriched Organic Plus compost microbial communities from Emeryville, California, USA - eDNA 3rd pass 37_C BE-Lig OP (version 2) (version 2) ... | reverse complement strand
TAAAGAGGTTACGGCTATGAGCCCCATTCAGTTCCAAAAACAACTGAGACTCCAAGAAGCAAGACGCATGTTGCTAGCAGATTCGACAGATATCACTGATGTTGCTTTTCGAGTTGGATACGAAAGTCAATCACAATTCAGCCGGGAATATGCCCGTATGTTTGGCCTTCCACCACGAGATGATATAAAACGGGTGAAGGAGAATTCAATGGACGGGAATGTAAAGATTGGCAACCATGAGAAAGCATTAAACACTCATAAAAAAACATACAGTTGCTTTTCTTCTTCCTAGAGAAACTTTTCATTGATTAGAAAACATTTGTTATTGCTTGAGGATATAATAGTGGAGCTTCAGACGTAAACCCTGTTAGAATTCACGTCTGAAGCAATATGATTAACCTTTTTTATTTATCAAGAGCGAGTAATTGATCTATTTCCATTGCGGCTTTTTTTAGACCTTCTTCAACACTGACTTGTTCATAGAATATTTGCCTCAAATAGTTTGTATAGATATCATTTATCTGTTCCCATTCGGGGACTTGTGGCCTTAAATGGGCTTGATCTATGCTCTCAATATAGCTTTTATAATAAGGATACTGATCAAGGATCCCTGAAAATGGAACATGGCGGTTTGTCGGCAACAAGCCTGCTTGTAATAATAGCTTTTGAGGAGTTTCTGTTGTCATCCATTTCATAAAGGTCCATGCAGCTTCACGGTGTTTTGTACCCTTTGTCATCACAATATTTTCCCCACCTAAAATCGAAGAAGATTCTCCATTGCCGGGAAAAGGAGCTGAAATTGTTTGTTTATTAATCAAGGCCAACTCATCATTGGGTTGAACACTATAAAACCAAGGGCCTTCATCTATCATAAAATAATTGCCGCTTCGAATATTTTGCCATGTCTCAGGATAACCGCTCACAATCTGTTTTGGAAGATTAGAATTTTGATATAATTCAACAAGCTTTTTAACGGCTTTAATACTACCCTCACTATCTAAATAACCAGTTGCTCTTGTATAGTTTGGATCTGTTAATTCACCGCCAAGTCCATAAAAATAAGGCAAACTTCCCCATGTATGAACATTTAGCATGCCGATCTTTAAGTTATTCTCTTCAACAATCTGAATGAATTCTTCCATTTTTCCAGGTGGAGTTTTCAAGCCAACTTCCCTCAATACTTGTCGATTATAAATAGCAACCTTTGTATTTGTATTTAATGGCAAACCGTAATAACGTCCTTCAAATACATTTGATTTTAACGGTGCCTCATAAAAACGATTCTTTAATTCATCAAAATCATCAAATCTACTAACAGGATATAAAAGTTTCAGTTCAGCAAATTTAGGCATCCATGTAATATCCATTCTTATAATATCCGGAGTGCTATTAACGGATGCTCTGCTAATAAGAGATGACATTAATTGTTTATTATGTGCTTGACGGACAGGCTTTACATCGATTTCTGGATGTTCTTGTTCAAATAATGGAATCACTTCATTTTCAAATATCTTTGTTTCCTGTTCGCTATACGTATGCCAAATTTCAATTTTTTCATTCACTTGATCTTCTGCTATTATGGCAGGGCTGCGTTTATCAATAATGGTTTGATTTGTGCAACCAATCATAAAGGCCAAAAAGGCAAACCATAAAATTATTTGGAATTGACACATTTTGCATTCCCTTCTCTTTCTTACTTTTGATGCTGCATTCTAAAATCTCCTGGGGATGAGCCTGTTACTTTTTTAAACAGCTTGCTAAAGTATTTCACATCATTAAAACCAGCATTCCCTGCTACTTCATAAACTTTTAGAGAAGTATGAACCAATAGTTCTCTAGCTTTTTTTATTCGAAGGTCAATTACATAATCAATAAAGTTTTGCCCTAGAAATCGTTTGAACAAGATACTGAAATAATTTCTGCTTATATGAATATGATCGGCAACATGTTGAAGCGTCAATTCCTGTGTATAATGTTTATGAATAAAATCAAGGGCTTTATCTATTAACTCATTATCTGTATTTGACTTCATTTTCTGGTTTGTAATATATTGGTCACATGCTTCGAATCCCTTTAAGAGATATTCATTCAGATCATTCAGTGACTCGGATCTTTCAATTTCTGAGCATCGATCAATTAAAAATGAGTACTCTATCCGCTCCATAAATAGGGTTGTTAAAATGTCACATGCCTCTTTCTTAATGTCAGTAGGTGTCATTTGTTCACTTCGCCATTGTTTGAGCCTCTCACCCAGGAAGATAGGAACGTTCTCTACATCAATATTAGTAAGAAGTTCTTTCAATTCCTGCAGGCTTAAAGGATGAACGAATTCTTCCACAGGATGTTTATAAACAAAAATATTGGTATGCTGATTAAAAAAATGCCTTTGACTTGCTAAAACGCTTCGTTCATATCCAGTAACTAGGCCTTTACAGTCTGTTACAACTTCATATCCAAAAGAAAAGCTGACCATTGTTTCTTTTTCAACTTTCTCCTTTAACCTATGAATGTCCGTAAGTGGATTACATGTATTTTTAATAAAGAATAAAAGTTCACTTTCCCCTATTTGAATACTAATCCCCTCTTCTCTATCCTTATAAAAGCGTTCTTGGATTTCTTCGAAAATAAGACTTTTAAATAAAAAGCCATATTCTTCTTCTACCTTGTCAATTTGCTTCATTTTTAAACAAACGACAATAAAAGGAGTTTGAAACATATCAACTAAATGACCAATATTGGTTTCTCTATGTTTTTGAAGCAAAACCCGCTTTACTTCCTGCTCAATTTTTTTTCTTTCCCGAAAATGATTTGTCCGTTCTACAGAATCTAACTTTTTCTTAATCGTTTGTTCTTCAACAATTTTTTTTACGCATTTTTGAATGGTCTTGCAAAACGATTCCGGTTCAAGAGTTGGTTTTAATATATAATCCATTGCACCATGAGTCAGACCTTCTCGTGCATAATCAAATTCATTATAACTGCTTACTAATACGACCTTTAACATGGGATTTATCTTTAGCGCTTTTTTCATTAATGTTAGGCCATCCATTACCGGCATTTTAATATCCGTAATAAGGATATCAACTTGGCCCGCAGCCTCTATTGCTTCTAACGCTTGCTTTCCATTAGAAAAATCACCAAGTAAAAAAAGGTTTTCTCGTTCCCAGTTAATGGAGGATTTTAATCCAAATCTAATAATCGGTTCATCATCAACAATCATAACTTTATACATGATCTCCACCTCTAGTTTTCGACCTCAATATAAGTCTCACAATTGTGCCTTCTTGACTACTTTCAAGTTCCACTTTTGAGTCTTTATGAAAATAGAGTTTCACAGAATCATAGACATGCCTTAACCCGATTCCAACAAATGAATTTGTACGATTCGTTGCTTGTTGGAGCTGTTTTAAGGCATCTATTTCAAATCCTATTCCATTGTCTCGAATTTCTATTTCTACTCCGTCTGTGATGTTTCGTCCAATAATAGAAATGGTCCCTTCTTTATCTGTAGGTACAATACCATGAAAAATAGCGTTTTCGACAATAGGCTGTATAATCATTCTTGGAATAAGAAAATCTCCCACTCCTCTTTCAAACTGGGTTTTCAAAATGAAATTTTGTTCGTACCGAATTTGTAGAATCACCATGAACTTCTTTACAATTTCAAGCTCTTCTTTAACCGTTACGAACGTTCCTGTTTTCCCCATATTTGCTTCCAACAGACTGGATAATGCTGATAAAGCAGCATTTGTACGCTCTGTTTGGTTGAATTTAACTAACCATCGGATCGTACTTAATGTATTGAATAGAAAATGAGGGTTAATTCGATGTTTAATCGCCCGTAACTCAGCTTCTTGTTTTTGAAACTGTTCTTCCTTTACCTGTTTTACCAGTTGTTCAACCTGGTTGATCATCCGATTAAACTGGATGCTCATCATGCCAATTTCATCGATTGATTTAACATTTGTTCGTACATTAAAGTTTCCTTTTCCGACTAGCTTCATTTGACTTGTTAAGACATTAACTGGCTCTGTAACTCGTTTAGCTATTAATATCCCGATAAAGATTGACAGAATTCCAAATAGGATTGAAGCTAAGATAGTGATCCTTTGAATAGTCGTCAATTCACCTGTAATTTCGCTGATTGGTACCACACCTACAATGGACCAACCATTTGCCATTTCCTGTTTTACCCCATAATAAGGAATATCTTCTTTATATTGAAATTCTAGTTCATCACTTAAGATATGCTTGCGTAACGCTTTGTTTTGAACAGGGTTATTGATATTCTGCAAATTACTATCAATCATAATCATACCTGTGTCATCGACAACAAAAAAACGTCCTGTTTTTCCTAACTTTAATTGATTGATTTTATCAAGGATGGCATTTCCATCTAAGCAAACTTGTATATATGCAATATTTTCAAGATTATTGAAGTCTTTCATTACTCTGCTGATCGATAATACAAGCTCAGTATTTTCTCCTGCTCCGGTAAATTTGTCATATTGAAGCCCTTGCCATACCAATTCTCCGTCTTTTTGAACAGAATCTTTTACCCAGCTAAGCTCTTGCAGGTTGACTTGTGATAATTTATATGGAGAAAATGTCCCGCTACCCCAGCTAACTCCCTCATCCTTTAAGATATAAATAATCCTTACAAATGAACTAGAATAAATATTGGAATTTAAAAATGAGGTTATATACTCATGATTGGCTTCAAATTCAGATATTGGAAGTTTTTTATTCGAATTTTGCTTAACAATTTCCTGGATTCGTTCATTACTATAAATAAGATTAGACATATCGCTGCCTGTAGAAAAAATATAGTTTAGGGAGTCTGCGGCTTGCCTGGCAATTTGTAAAGAGGATTCCCTAACATTTTCTTTTACAATATTGGATGCAGCATAATAAAAGAAGAAACTAGTAGAAACAGTTGGGATTAAACATACAATTAGAATGACAACAATGACCTTTGTTGCAAAACGTTTTTTTAAGATTTTATACAACATCGCTTATTCCCTCATTAATATTTGCCCTGTACGAACATTTATTTGTCTTAATTTTACGATTATTTAGACTTAATAACAATCCTCGTCCAACATTTTACCTGATGAATGTAAAATGATTCTCTGATTAAGGGAAATGAAAAGTAGAGCAATGAAACAAAATCAGTTTCACTGCTCTACTAAGCTAGAACTTTATTTGGATTTTCTTCTCTTCATTTGTTGGTATATTTACAAATAAGTAGTTTTGTTCATCATAGAAATAAACTTCCACGTTCTCTTTTACTTCCTCGATACTGTTTACTTTTTTATATGTTTTATTTTCTGTTTGTATTTTTCTTGGATACTTTTGTATTGGAAGCTTTACTAGATGAGAAAAAAGCTTTGCTTCATTTTGAATGTCCTGTTCACGAGTTAATTCAATTTTGTTCTTATTTTTTTCTATGTTGAAATAATGATTGTGATAAGTTGATTTCAGCCCGATATTATTAATTGTCAGCTTACCGCCAGACTGTGAGCTGGCGATATTGCCAATTTTCAAGACATCCCCTTCAGATACTTCTATATTAGGGATGATCACTTTTTTCATATCTTCGGACTCTGGAACTTCTACTTTTTTCATCGTTCCATTTTTTTCAATATAAAGAAAGGCTTCATTAAATTGACCGCTTCGTTTCATGGTAGCTGTTAACTCATAAGTACCTGCCTGTGGTACAACATACTGCCAAAGATCGGATTCAAATGCTTCTTCATTCAGACTTGAAATTTGAACAGATCCATCTCTAATTGACTGATTAACCATATTACTGCGGCTCCAGTGGGCAAAGCCTGCTTTAAAATCTCCATTTAATAGAATCCTTTGTGTTTCTTGATCTTTTGCTTCACCTAAAGTAATAGAATCCAGATTAAAGTTACCAGCAGCATTTTGAATCTGTACTAGATTGGTTCCTTCTTGAAGGACTATTTCTGTTCTTGCTTCCTTCCATTTCCCATTGGTTGGATTCAATTTCACTTGTTTTGAATTCGCATTTTTACCAGTTCTTACTTCCCTCACACTTATCGTTGCTTCACTTGCTTTACTAGCAGAATAGTTTATGTTTAAGTTATACACGCCTGGTTTTGGTGCACTAATCGCATATGTTACACTTTCTTCTTTTTTATTAAAGTCTTTTAAATAACCAAACCCAGTGTGCCCAATTTGCTCATTAGCAAATTCTATTCCTTTACTGTACGAAGCAGCTTCTGCTTCGTATACGTTCTCAGTCGTTGTCGGGATTACTTTTAAAACAACACTATCATGTGGTTCAAGTGTAACGGATTGTGATGTTTTTATACCTAAATCCTTATGAGCCCATACATCACGCACATGACCTTTTTCAACTCCTAGCTCTTCTTTAAAATTGAAGTTAAATGACTTACTCTCATCATTGCGATTAAACAATCCAACTACCCAAGAACCGTCTGGAAGCTGACCTACCCAACGTTGGCTGTCACGGCTAGAATTAGACTCCCTATAATGTTTAGCGCTTTCATAAATTGGTTTTCCAACCAGTCCCATCTTATTAAACTCAATGAGCTCAGGATTTTGATAGTATTTATAGTTAGCACCAATCGTATCATACTGATCTGAAATAGCGATCGGTGAGCCGGCAAGTGTATACAATGACAATGTTGTTTTCTTTTCATAATCTGCATATAGACCAGTGAATGTATTCAATCGAAGGAAGTCACCATCCAATATCATGCTCGAACGGCCGCCAATATCAGAGAAGCCTGTAAAGCCTTGGAAGGAATTCGCCCATTGTGACCAACCTGGTCTCCACTCTTGACGTCTGCCGCTAATATGATCCCAGCCACCTGTAAACGTATCTTCATTAATACGAATCATGTCGCCATATTTTTGTTCAAGTTCACCGTGATTTTTTAGATGTGGCATGACAAGACTAAGGAGAACATTGTTTTCTTTCGATGCTTCTGACATCCACTTTAATGATTTTTCATACAGTTTTCTGTCATGAGCTTGCCCGACTGTTCCTATATTAGCATCTGTTCCTGTTTCATACCATGATAGGAAATCAACCCTCAGAAAATCAGCGCCTTGTTCAGCAAAAAAGTCAATGTATCCCTTAATATATTTTTCTGCATCAGGATGATTCACATCCACCCAATAAAGTGATCGCTCATTCCCCTGACCACCGTTGAATCGATCACCATCTGTCGGGTCATCCGGATCACCTTGATCAATCAAATCAACGACATATGTCGGTCCATCAGGATTATTTTCAGTGCCTTTGACAATATACTTATCAGGATTCTTTACAACCTCAGGGCTAATCCATAACGGATTGTAGTAAATGCCAAAGTCCATTCCTTTTCCCTTTAAGTAGTCTCCCCAGAACTTCCAGGTATGACCATCCGGATATTTTTCAGATGGATATTGGAACGGCTCATTTTCCTGGTTGTCCTCTTCCGGCTTTTCACCTGTCTTATATAGCTCAACATTATCTAGCTGGAAAGAACTGTGATCTCCTTTTGCATCAATATTGAATTCAACAGTTAACTGTCCATTCGTCACCTCTGCTTTCAATTCGAAAAGCCCGTAACGTGCTTTCCCATATTCATCTGTCAGCCCGTCATTTAATTCAACAACTTGTTCAGGAGCTGGTTCGTTTTCTTCTGTAGTATTGTAGTTTTTCAGCTTCATAGTTGCAATACTTGTTCCATCAACAAAGTTTTGAACATCGTTGGGAAACTTCACTCGCGCTGTTAAAGTATAATTTCCATTTTCAAGCCCTTCTACGGTTTGAGAAACCTTAGCAGTATGTGGTTCAGGTCCATAAACCCATAATTTAGAGCCTTCATATGCATCATTTGCATCAACTCCGTACATTGCCTCTGTTTCGACTTTCCACCCTACGTCAACACCCTCTTCAAAGTCACCATTTAGAAGGATTCCAAGCTCGACTTCTTCCTCCGTCCCATCCATATTCAATGGATTGGTCATCCATTTATCATTATGACTTACAACATAGCCATTTTTATTAAGCAAAGTGGCACCTTCAATCCAACCATCAGTTGAAACCATGTCATAGCCGTAAGGTAGGAAGTTTTTGGCCATCCAATCAATATTTTCCTTCAACCGCTTCTCAGGCATATATGTATTTTTCGTCCACTGATGTTCATATGTCATAAAATACATCGGTCCTGCCCCTTGCCTTGTATACGGGCTGTCTTGTGCAGAAGCATTTCCTGTTAGTGCTGTTGTTAGTGCCAATGTAGAAAGAACAGAAAAAGCACTGATCTTATGAAATAACCCTTTCTTTTTTTTTCTATTCTGTGTCTTGCTTCTTTTATGTTTACTCAATGAAATAACCTCCCCTTCTTATGAATAGCTGATGATTTCATTATCTAAGAAAGCGCTATCATTTTAAATCGCTTATATTACAAAATTAGTGTCTTATATACTGTTTCTTCTTTGCCAAATAAAAAAAGGTGTCATATCTTCCTGTTTAAATATTTTCAATGGAAGATATGACACCTTTAGTCCATTTTTTGGAGAATTTCCTCAAAAGCATTATTCGTACTCCACTACAACCATGTCCCAGTATTTTAGACTCGGCAGAGTAAATGTTACTTTCTCATTTTCCTGTTTAAAGGTAAGCAAGTTAGGTATACCGGTCTCAATATCCGGTGAAGCAAGCCAGACTTTTTTAATAGCCTTAGTCTCTTCAACCTCAACGGTTAAATGTTTACGATCACGCGGCTCTGCTTGACTTCCGTTTGTATCACGCCATTCTAGTGTTGTAGCATCTACAAAGTTAATAAAGTGTATAACTTTTTTATCTGCTTTTTGTTTTGCAAAGCTCCATACTTTTCCTTGTTCCGGTTGAGAAGAGAAAAGAACCCAATCAGGTGAATGAGCCACAAGTGAAGACTCCTGCATGTTATCTCGAAGCAAGTTTTCATAAGCTACTAAAAAATCATAATAGGTAATAAGGCTACTTTGCAAAGATTGATCCATTTTCAAGTTATTATGAGGGAAATATTCTTTTGAAAGCATGTGCTCCCCTAATTCTAAATGAGCACCCCCCGATGCAAAGATGACACTGTTAGCTAATAGAATGCCCGGTGTATTAAATTCTCCATTTTGATTGGAAGATTCATAGTTCATATATGCTGCTAACACTGTATTTTTAGTTCCCTTAGAATCGGAATTATTCTCATCAATAATTTGTTTTAAATCACCATAATATTTAAATTGATCCCATACCTCTGTATATAAAAAGTCAATGGGCGAGCTTGCAATTTGTTTTTGACCGTACTGGTTTACCGCATTCATAACAATACGTTTATCCTGTGCTTCATTTTTTATACGTTGTAAAAACGGAAGAAAGGTTTCATCGATTGCAACCTGATTTCTATCAAAATCATAGACCTCACCTCTAGGGCCAAGCTGGTCAATATGCCATCCATCGAATGGAAGAGCTTCATATACACGCTTTTGTTGGTCAATGAGATAGTTCTGCCAATCAGAATTTCCTGGGTTTACTAGAAATACGTCACTTTTCCATTCATCTGGTAGTGGGTGATAATCATGTTCATTTTTTTGTTGATCCTTAAATAAACGCCATTCTGTATTCACACCATCCTTTTCTGCTTCAGAAAAAGCACCATACAAGAGATTATATGCCATCGTTGTCATGTTGCGATCATGAGCAAGCTGAATATAATTTTTGATCGTTTCGAGATAGATTGGACGATTAGCAATATCCTCCCAATTTGCCGCTGCGCCATTCTTTTCTACTTTAAGTGGTTGATGATGCTTAAAATGCCAATCATAAAATTGTAAACCATTGATGTGATAGCGGTTCAGTTGGGAAATGACAGTATCCATTTTCTCCATAGATTGGTCTTGAAAGTTTGATAAAAACCCGTAGCGAGGAAATTTGGACCAATCACTTGAAACATCAACTGCAATCGTATGATCCTCTTGTATTGAACCAGATGTATACTGAACATGGACGAAATACCCTTTAAAATCCTCTTTTGGCGGCTGCCAATCCCAGTGTACTTCTTTACTATTTTCCCCTATTTTTACTTCTTGTTTCGAAATAACGTTATCTAAATGGTAATAAGTAATGGTTAGCATTCCTTCTGTTAGTCCATTCTTCAATTGAGCAGTAAATTTCACCGTATCATCATAATGATAGGCTGCTTTATCAGTTGAAATCATTTTAATGTTGTTTGAATGATTTGGTATGATTTCAGATGAATTCTCTTTGTGGTCTTGATTAGGAGATGAATTGGGGTCTGTCGTCAAACCTATTATTATTAATAATATAAAAATAATAGATAAGAAAATGAATAGATACATTTTTTTTGATAACATAAAATCTAACTCCTCATTTATATACAACTTTCTTAATATTAAAAGGGAACTAACAATCAAATTAGTCCCTTTTTTGGATGCTATTTGTTAATGTTTTGTTGCTAAGAGGCCATATATTTATTCCTTCCAACTATAATCGGCATCAATTATTTTTTCAATCGGATGTCCGCTCTCTGACAACTCTTCAATCACACACCCTAAGTATAAATCCGCTTGCCAAAGTCCATTTTCCGGTATATCAACTGTAATTGTATATGTTCCAGGTCCATAAACATTCGTGGTCGTATCGTATATTTTTTGACCCTCATAAGGTTTACCATCTTCTTGAGGTACTGTTCCCTCAGGGTATACATAGCTCGAAAAGCTGATGACAACAGGGTCCATACCTTCTGGAATGGTAAATGTCGCAGTTCCATTTTCAACACTGGAATGAAAAAGCTGATCTAGTGGTCGCTGAAGATCTGTATAATCTGTCTTATCTTTCACAGTTATGGATTCACTCCATAATTCTCCTTTTCCAGGATGTCCTGGACGTTGATAGGCTTTAAACATATAATTTCCTGGTTTAGTCGGATCTAACGCATAAGTTAATTCTTTCGTTTCCCCAGGGCTTAAAGGGGCAACACTCCCAGAATAGACCAATTCACCATTTTTAGGGTTTCCTTTTGCAGACCAGTAAACCTCATATTTTACTTCACCTTGCATGGCTCTTGAATCTTGTCCATTTTTTATGGTAGCAGAAATACAGGAACAATTTTCATTTTGATTAATAAATGATAGTGAACTTCTATCCCATTCAGCCTTACCATTTGTTTCAGATAATTTTTGTTCGTTCTGGATACTAACATTCTCGACCTGCTCAGGTTTTATTTGTTTAGCCAATGCCTGATTAATAGGTTGAATAAATAATATGGTCAGTAATGCTGTTGCAATAAATCCTGAAGTGAATTTATTTCTCTTTTTCAATCTGATTCCCCCTTTTCGATAGTTTTAATGAAAAGATAAAATAGACCATTAATGCTGGCAAGAAGGAACGATTCCTTTGTCCCTTCTTGCCCCTTTTATATCTTGATTAACGAATTTGTATTTTCTTCTTCTCATCAGCAGGGATGCTTACATAAAGAACTTTCGCATTTTCATCATAGAAGAATGTGTTCGGTTTCCCTTGAGTTTCTTTAATTGATCGAACTTGTTTGTATTTATTATTACCTGCTTGGATTTTCGAAGGTTTTTCTGCATTGTTTAATTTCAATGTGTATTGCTGTACTTTTGAGTCTGAGTATTTTTTAACCTTTTGTTTTTGTTCAAATGTAATATGGTTTGGTTTTTGTTCTACCTTGAACTCAGTAATGTTATATTCACCATTTTTGTAGTCTTCTGTTGCACCATCATCTTCATAGAATGAATATGTTGTCCCTTCTTCTAAATATGTGTCAAGCACAAGATTTTCAAGTGGCTTTTCATCTGTATATTGCTGTACTTCACGAGTTGGGATGATTGACTCATTTTTCACAAAGATTGGCATATGATCAAGTGGTGCATCAACTGTAATTGTTTGTCCGCCTTCATATTCTTTTCCAGTCCAATAGTCTGTCCACTTTACGTCTTCTGGTAAATAAACTTCACGAGACGTTTGACCTTGTTTCACAACTGGTGCTAGCATCATCGAATCACCGAACATGTATTGATCACTGATATCATATGTTTTCTCATCATGTTGGAATTGGTAGACAAGCGGTTGTTGAACCGGTTTACCTGTATCTGCTGCTTCTTTAAATTCATTGTATAAGTATGGTAATAATTGATAACGCATTTCAATGTATTTTTTACTGATTGCTTCTACTTCCGGACCAAATGCCCATGGTTCTTGACCTTGTTTAATCTCTGCTTTATCATCACTATCATAGTGAATACGAGAGAACGGTAAGAATGCTCCTACCTCAATCCAGCGAGCAAATAATTCTGCATCTGGACGAGCCGCAAAACCACCAATATCATTTCCTACAAATGCTACCCCTGACATTCCAACGTTCATATTCATTGGGAGTGACATTTCCAAGTGTTCCCAATTACTAACATTATCACCTGTCCATAATGCAGCATAGCGTTGTGTACCTGCATACATATCACGAGTTAAAACAAATGGACGAGTGCCTGGTTTATGCATTTTAAACGCATCATAAGTAGCTTCTGCTTCATCATGGCCGTATAAGTTATGGTACTCAGTATGAAGAATTTTGTTGTCTTCATATCCAAAATACGTATCTAGCGGCAATGTATGTGCATGTCTGTCATCATCAATGAAAACAGCTGGTTCATTCATATCATTCCAAATCCCATCAATTCCTGCATTTAATAGCACATCATGATGTTGTGCCCACCAATCACGTACCTCTTGTTTAGAGAAATCAGGGAAAGCAGAATCTCCAGGCCAAACTGGTCCAATGTAATTTGAGCCATCTGGATTTTTCGCCCAAAAATCTTTATTCGTTCCTTCTTGATAAATGCCGTAATTCTCATCTTGCTTAACAGCAGGATCATTAATCGCAATTGCATGGAATCCTTCCATCTCTTTTAATTTCGTTAATGCATCCTTATATTGTTGGTTCCATGTAAACACTCGATAACCATCCATATAATCAATATCAAAATGCATTGTATCTAATGGGATATTCTTTTCACGATAAGTTTTTGCAACATTCAGAATTTCATCTGCAGTATAACCCCACTTACTTTGGTGCAATCCTAATGACCACTTTGCAGGAACATCCATTTTACCTGTTAATTCCGTGTAACGATCAATTACATCGCCAATTTCCGGACCATATGCAAAATAGTATGTTAATTTTCCGCCGTTTGCATAGAAATAGTAATAGTCATCAGACTCACTTGCCATCTCGTAATATGAACGATGTGTATTATCAAAGAAAATTCCATATGCTTTTTTATCTTTTAATCCGATAAAAAATGGAATAGATGTATACACATACTTAGTATCTTTCGTGTATGCATAAGCATCCGTGTTCCATAAACCTATGCTATCCCCACGTTTATTGACTTCTAATCCAGTTTGCTCACCAAAACCATAAAAATCTTCGTCTTCACTCGTTTTCTTAAACACATATGGTTTGCCATTTTCATAACCTGAAGTTGCACCTTGGTTTAAGTAATCTTCGTTAATGACATTTCCTTCTTTATCAAGAAATTTCACTCCGAATTGCTTTAAGTTAATTTTAACCGTAATTTCATCTGTTTGGATTGTGTATTCATCTGCGCTACCGTTTGCACTAAATGGCACACGTTTCCATTCACTTTCTTTTTTCTCAATTCCTCTTGATTCGAATTCCTCTTCTCCTTTTTCTACAACAGAAACTTTCACAAGGTCTTTGTCAAATATACGAATATATCCTTCGTATGAACCAAGGTCAAATTTAACTCCATTTGAAAGTTCTGTTACTCCTTGAACCGTTAACCTCTGAAGGTTTTCCTTCTGTAGAGGAGTATCTGCCTCAGGTTGTGTAACGGCTAGTGCGCTTGGTACGCCCGCTGAAAAACTTACTGTTGCTGCTAGTGAGAGTCCAGCTAATACTCTCAATGATTTTTTCGAAAATACCATGTCTTCACCTCGTATAAAATTGTTTGTAAGATTACGGGAAAATCTTATCGAATCCTGAATTATTCTGTCAACTGACTGTTTAATGAAATAAGAGAGTAGGGACATTTTCCCACCACCATTGGTAGGAAAGGTGTGAAAACGCACACTTTTTTCTTGAAAACGTTTGTGAAAAAAATTTCAAAATGGAGCATAGTATCTAGTATTTAATAATTGTAATCAAAACTGATCAGAAAGAACCAATTTTCTTAATATTCCAAAATTAATATGTTTTTACAATTATTTTTATTCCTAAGAAATCTCTGAGAACTGTTTATATGAGGGTTATCCTATTTTAGGATTCTTTTAGAAATATCCATTCATCAACATTGAAACGAATGGATTTTTGTTTCTGAATGTTATTATTTGAAAAATCGGAAATCTTGTTAATTGGTTATTTGAATGAGGATAAAACCCTATTTAAGAATAACTCGTATATCTTGTAGTTTTTTTATTCTACAAGTGGAAATTACCAGACAAGCCATTTCACTTTACCGCTTCAAGAAAGTAATAGCCCAACAATTCTAGTATTAATCAATTATTAAAATATTACCTATAATGTTACCTTTTTGGGTTACTTCAAATGCCATTTGATAGGGAGAAGGACAACTGATTCCTTCGCTTGCTCCTTTGAAAAAATCCCTTAAGAAACATTTTCTCCAATAGTTTCCATCAACCCTGTTCTTCTAATATAATGATTTTTCACAAAGAAGAGGCCCCAATTTTATTTGGGGCTTACTTGTTAAGCATACATTTCGTTTTCTTCTTTCCTAAAGAAACTTTTCATCGCTTGGAAAACATCTGCTTTTTGTTTGAGGATATAATAGCGGAAATTCTCATCATTAATATTTTTATATGCGGACAT
>Ga0180217_1002941_pt1 | contig 14930 bp, 15 predicted proteins | sample eDN3rd37CBELigOP_FD_128521 | JGI IMG/M metagenome (GOLD analysis project Ga0180217, IMG submission 128521) | Enriched Organic Plus compost microbial communities from Emeryville, California, USA - eDNA 3rd pass 37_C BE-Lig OP (version 2) (version 2) ... | reverse complement strand
TTTTGTAATCAATATAGCCCGGTAATCCGATGGCTAATCCAATTATTTTCGTAGAAGGAATGTTATTAATTTCTATTAATTCCTCTATATTTTTCTTTAACTTTTGTAGGGTATCTTCATACCTTTCTATGGCATCTCTATAAAAGCTTTCAAATGCAATTATTTCTCCCACATAGTTTACGACACCAATTTTCACGTTAAACTTATCAAGCTCAATCCCGATTGTATAAAGAACGCTTCCACATACATCAAGTAATGTCGCTCTCCTACCAACACCAGAAGTAACGAGTTCTGTCTCCCTCACAAACCCTTGCTCGTGTAATTCGTTTACTATCCTAGTAATTGATGTAGGACTCATTCCTGTTATTTTGGCAATTTCCATTCTTGATACAGGAGAGTTTCTTTTTATGATATCTAGCACTAAGTTTTTGTTTTGTTTTTTCATTAAAAACTGGTCGTGTTTTTCCATTCAAATACCTCTTTAACATAATATTGATCCAATTTATATAGCTTTTAAGGAATCATGTTAATTCTTTCATAAAAGAACTAACATCATTCGTTAATATAACATCCTAAAGAGAACTCCTCCTCTTTAGGATGTTTTAACTGGGATAGGACTTACTTACTATTGTATCAGTTTTATTTGAATTTTTTAATAAACGTAATAGCCTCAGAGATGTCTTTAACTGGTCTTGTATCGACTTCTCGTTCAATAGTTAAATAACCGTTATAATTTATTTCCCGTAAGGCCGCGAAGTAATTTGGAAAATCAACAGCACCTTTACCTAGTGGCAACTCTCTAAAATACTCACCAGATGCAACCATCTTGGCAATTTTTTCATGGTCTGTACCACATCCATATCCAAGTGCACCATATACATCACGGGGATCAACTGGTTTTATTTGAACTCCATCCCTTTACGTGAGTATGTACTATATACTCTTTTAAGAGCTTTACACCTTCAACGGGATCATCACCCGTTACCATGACCATATTCGCAGGGTCAAAATTTACCGAAACTCCATTTGTACTTAAGCTATCCAAAAACATTTTTAATCTTAAAGCTGTTTCTGGACCCGTTTCAATAGCAAAGTAGGCATCCATTCCTTTTGCATAAATCCCTAATTCTTCGCAAGCCTCTTGCATACTTTCATATACATGACTGTCTTTTTCTTCAGGTACAATCCCGATATGCGTTGTCACAATATTTGTACCGAGTTCAACAGCTAGATCCAAAATTCGTTTTGACTTTTCAACTTTCCATTTGTTTTGTTGGTGATCTTGAAAACCAAGACCACCCAAATCTCCACAAAGTGCAGAGATTTCTAGCCCTAATGACTCGATATAGGATTTTAATTCCTTACGTGCGGCTGAATTTAAATTCTCAGGTGCCATTTCACCATCAACAGCATAAATTTGGACACCATCTGCTCCCATTTCTTTTGCTGCTTTTAATCCTTCTAGAAGAGGTAGTTTAAGACTATCGACAATTACCCCAATTTTATTTGCCACTTTTACATTTTGCATCTGTTAAAATGTCACCTCACATTTCTTTTCGGAGGCTTCATAAATTCCAGCAAGTATCTTCATAATTTCAACACCATCTTCCACAGGTGCAATTGGTTTCGTCCCAGATAAACAACTGGTTACAAATGAATCAATTTCATTTTGAAATGCATTTGAGAAATCAAATGTTAGGTGATCAATCTGTGGTTGAACGTTAAGAATTGTATCATTCTCTTCGCTAATTATTACTAACTCTGGTTCGAGTTCAGCCCCGCCTTTTGTACCAAATAACTTCACCTGTATTTCATCCTTTTTAGCATGAAGGGTGAACGATACATCTACAAATAAGGAAGCACCATTCTCAAATGTAATCAGGGCATTCGCCAAATCTTCAACCGTATTTTTTTCTTTATCATAGTCTGCTGCTTTATAAAAGCTTAAATTCTCTACGTTTCCACGATTGCCAAGCTGATTATACGTATTTCCAGAGATGGACTTCACTTTTGGACGCCCCATTAGATACCAACATATATCAATAACATGAACACCAAGATCGATTAATGGGCCACCGCCTGAACGTTCTTTATCGGCAAACCATCCACCTGGGTTTCCCAAACGTCGTAGGCATGATGCTTTTGCATAATATATTTCACCTAATTTTCCATTATCAATAAAAGATTTTAATACTTTCGTATTCGTTGCAAATCTTCTTACAAAACCAACTTGAAATGTTTTATTATATTTACGTGTTGCCTCTTCAACCTTTAAAGCCTCTTCAACAGTCATTGACAGTGGTTTTTCAACGAGAACATGTTTGCCACCTTTAAGGGCGCCTATTGAAATTTCAGCATGCGTATTATTCCAGGTACAAATACTTACTGCATCCACATTAGGGTCATTAAAAACTTCCTCCAAAGTGTCATAGACATTCCTTATTCCGTACTGCTCAGCTTTTTCTAATGCTCTTTCTTTTGAATAATCGTAAACACCGTACAAAATGACATTTGGGTTGTTCGCATAAGATTGAAAATGCATATTAGAAATTGAACCGGTACCAATCACACATACTCGTAATCTATTCATATTGATCCACCCTTTCAAGGTTGTTATATGCTATCATTATTATTCCACTTCATTCCAAAGCCTTCTTACGTTATCCATTCCAATTTTAGAACCGATTTTACTATCTTCCATACCTTCAAATTCCACAGTTAAATAGCCATCATAGCCTGATCTTTTAACAATTTTCATAATCTCGCGGATGTTTAAATCTCCATGACCAACAATTGCTCCACGTAAATAGTTTTCATTTACTGTCCTGAACCAAACACCATCTCCGGGGTTTTCATAGTAAGGACGAATATAGAAGTCTTTAAAATGAACAGTTGCAGCGTATTTAATATTTTTCTTAACTCCAACCAGTGGATCTTCATCAATACAAAGGAAATTTCCAACATCAAGTGTTGTTTTGAAATTTTCACGATTCACTGCATGAATGATACGTTGTACACGGTCACTAGTTTGAACATTAAATCCATGGTTTTCAATTGTAGTTGTAATACCAAATTTGGCTGCATAATCAGCAACCAGTTGGCTACCTTCAACTAATTTTGAAAAATGCTTATCAAAATAATGAATCGTCATATCTTCTTTTGGTAAGGTAAACGCTGTTACATCGTGCCTCATTATCTTAATTCCTAAACGATTCACAATATCAACATGTTTTTTCAGACGCTCAACTTCCTCCTCAAACGCTTCTTGAGTTTCTTGAACAAAATTTGCGGGTAAAGAATAAGCTGAAAGCTCAATACCTAAGGATGCCGCCTTTTCTTTAATTTGATCTGCTAATTCTACATTATCTACGACAGAGAAACCGTATGGGACGATTTCCATATGCTCTCCACCATTATCAGCGATCCATTGGATTACATCTAATACTGTCATCTTTTCATCTCTTAATTCTCTTACTAAACTGTATGTACTTAAACCAACCTTCATCATTATCACTCCTATTAATTTTTGTTTACTAAAAATAAGCTAAATCTACTATTCTACTAAATGACATGCGATAAAATGATCTGCTTCTGCACCTTTTTTTACTTTAGGTTCCGTAACTTTACAAATATCCATAGCAACTGGGCATCGAGTATGAAACTTGCAACCTGTAGGGGGATTTACTGGACTAGGTATATCACCTTGTAAAATAATTCTTTCTCTCCTTAATCTCGGGTCAGGAATCGGGATTGAGGACAATAATGCTTTTGTATACGGATGTTTTGGCTCAGAAAATATAACCTCTTGCGGTCCAGACTCGACAATCGTTCCTAAATACATAACCCCGATATGGTCGCTAATATGTTCAACAACACTTAGGTCATGTGAAATGAACAAATAGGTTAAGTTATATTCAACCTGTAAATCCTTCAATAAATTTAATATTTGAGATTGTATCGATACGTCTAATGCTGATACTGGTTCATCTGCGATAATGAGTCGCGGTTTCATAATAAGTGCTCGAGCAATACCAATACGTTGGCGTTGGCCACCACTAAACTCATGAGCATAACGATCAGCGTGATAATTGCTTAATCCAACTACTTCTAAAATTTCAGATACTTGCTTATTTCGTTCCTCTTTTGATAGATTTGTATGAATAACAAGAGGCTCAGCTACGATATCCCGTACTTTCATTCTTGGGTTCAGAGAGGCATATGGATCTTGAAATATCATTTGAACCTTTTTTCTCATAGCTTTTAACTGAGCTTCTTTTCTTTTAGAGACTTCTTCTCCATCAATCCAAATTTCACCTTCACTTGGTGAAAGTAACCTTGAAATCAATCTTCCTGTTGTTGACTTACCACACCCACTTTCACCGACAAGGCTAAATGTCTTACCTTCAGGAATCTCGAATGAAACATCATGAACAGCCTTCAACATTTTCTTTTTTCGAAACATGCCATTGGGAATTTCAAAGGACTTTTTTAACCCAGCTACTTTTAAAAGAGTATTAGACAAGAATGTCCCCCCTCTCCTCTTTATATAGCCAACACCTACAGGATCTATTTTTTTCTAGTGTCATAACAGGTGGTTCTTCTTCAAAACAAATTGGCATGGCATCGTTACATCTTGGGGCAAATTTGCATCCCTTTGGTAGATTACTAGGATCTGGAACATTCCCTTTAATAGAATCAAGTTTATCCCTTTTTTGACCAAGTTTTGGTATAGAACCGATTAATCCTTTCGTGTAAGGGTGTCTTGGGCTTTCAAATAAATCAAACACATCCGCCTCTTCCACTACTTTTCCAGCATACATTACAACAACTCGATCACACATCTCTGCCACAACACCTAAGTCATGTGTAATCAGTAGCATGGACATATTTTCTCTTTTTTGGAGCTGTTTCATTAAATCCAATATTTGAGCTTGGATTGTCACATCAAGTGCGGTTGTTGGCTCATCAGCAATTAATAGTTGAGGTTTGCAAGAAATCGCCATTGCTATCATGATTCTTTGTCTCATCCCACCAGATAGCTGATGTGGAAACTCGTAAATGATTTCCTCGGCACGTGGAATACCTACCTTTTGTAAGATCGAGATTGCATGCTCCTTTGCCTGATTTTCCTTATATCCCAAATGAAGTCTAATCGGCTCCATCAATTGTTCCCCGATTTTCATAACAGGATTCAAGGATGTCATTGGCTCTTGGAAAATCATCGCAATTTGTTTCCCGCGAATTTTTCTCATTTCACTTTCAGATTTATTCGTTAAATCTCGGCCATTAAATGTAATATTTCCTCCACTTATTTCACCAGTCGTTCCTTTAAACAGTTTCATGATTGATAGTGATGTTAGGCTTTTTCCACTACCCGATTCACCGACAAGACCAAGAACCTCACCTTTATTTATATGAAAGTTCACGCCATGTAAGATTTTTATTTTTTGTTTTTCCTTCTTGAATTCGGTTTCAAGTCCTTCTACTTGTAGTAACATCTCCATCCTCTTCAAACTCCCTTATTCATTCTTCGTTTTAGGATCTAAAACATCACGTAAACCATCTCCAACAAGGTTGAAAGCCAAAACTGTTAAAAAGATGGCAATTCCAGGCATCATCACCACGTGTGAGGACGTACCTAAATAATCACGCCCGAGACTTAACATCGCTCCCCAATCTGGTGTTTCTGGACTTGCTCCTAAACCAAGGAAGCTTAAACTTGACGCAGCTAATATAGCTGTCCCTATCCTCATTGATATAAAGACTATTAAACTACCAAGAGATTCAGGAAAAATATGTTTGAACATTATCCTAAAATGCGATGCCCCCATCGATTTTGCAGCTTCAACAAAAACGGTTTCTTTCCCCTCTAAGGTCGATCCTCTAACCAATCTTGCAAAGGAAGGGATGCTAAATACGGATACGGCGATCACCACATTCGTTAGTCCTGGACCTAAAATGGCTACAATCGCAATAGCTAATAATAGATCCGGAAATGCGAACATTACATCACTGGATCTCATGATGAGGCGATCTAACCATCCACCGAAATAACCACTTAATAGCCCAAGAATTGTTCCTGCGATAGCCCCTAACAATACAGAAAGAAAGCTAACACTCAACGAAATTCTTGCACCCACTAGTAATCGACTAAAAATATCGCGACCATATTCATCTGTTCCTGCAAAGTGCTCCTTACTGGGGCCTTGTAATGTTTCATTGTAGTTGGGTTCATATGGATCGTATGGAGTAATGTATGGACCAATAATGGCAATTATTATTAACAATAAAATAAAGATACTTGCCCAAAATGCCGTCTTTTGTCTTTTCCAATTATTCCAAAATTCTTTTGTTGGAGAATACTTATTTTCTTTTATCACGATACTGCTATTACTTACTTCCCTAGAAACTTCCATATCTACCCTCCTCTATGCTACATAACGGATTTTCGGATTGAGAAAACTATAAAGAATATCGACAAATAAATTCACAAGAATAAACTCAATGGAAAACAATAATAACTCAGCTTGGATTACTGGGTAATCCCTAAATGAGATAGAATCAATTAGTAACCGTCCCATTCCAGGAAAGCTAAAAACGGTCTCTACTACGACAGATCCCCCTAACAAGAATCCAAATTGTAATCCTGCAATCGTAACCACTGGAATTAGTGAGTTTCGTAACGCGTGTTTTGGAATAACAACTGTCTCTTTTAAGCCTTTTGCACGCCCAGTTCGAATATAGTCTGCCTTAAGTGTTTCAAGCAATGATGATCGAGTAAAGCGTGCGAGCATCGACATTATTCCTGCTCCTAATGTGATAGAGGGTAAAACATAACTTTTCCATCCTTCTGCTCCACCAGTCGGAAACCATCCTAGCTGAACAGAAAAAATCTGAATTAGAATTAGCCCTAACCAAAAACCTGGCAATGAAATCCCAGATACAGCCGTAACCATCCCTAAGTAATCTGGCCATTTATTTTTAAATACAGCTGAAAAGGTACCTATAAGTAATCCGAAAATTAACGCCCATACCATACTAAATAAAGTCAAATAAATGGATGGCATAAAGCGATCAACAAACATATCCATAACTGGTAATCCAGTTTTTAGGGAAGTACCTAGATCACCTTGAAACAAATTGCTCATATATGTAATATATTGTTCCAATATTGGTTTATCGAGGCCTAGCTCGGCTCGAATGATATTCACCTCTTCTAATGAGGCATCTTTACCAGCAACCAATCTTGCAGGATCTCCTGGGATTAAGTGAGTAAAAAAGAAGATTAATATCGAAACAACGAATAGGATAGGAATCATTTCGATGATCCGTTTTAAAATATATTGGAGCACATTTGCTAACCCCTTTCATAAGAAGGAAAGAAGCATTGGGATTACATCCCTCCGCCCCTTTTTTACTATTACTTACTGTTTTTTCACTTTAGATTTGCATCCGTTACGTTAATACTGCCTGTTGGTGTAACAAACACACCTTCAATATTCGCTCTTGTCCCTGCTAAGATTTCATCAACTCCAAGGAAAATCCATGGTGCGTCTTGATAGATTGTTGATTGGATATCACTATAGAATTGTGCCTGTTTGCTCTCATCTGCTGTTACATTAGCTTCTTCAATCCATTTATCCACTTGATCATTTTTATAGTAAGCAGTATTGGCGCCATTCGGAGGGAACGACCCACTGTAGAATAATGGTTTTGTCGCATTTGTAATGTCAGATGGATATGCTGACCAGCTTACATACCACATTTGTACTTTGGCTTCTTCAGGTGTTTGTGGTCCGTAAATCTCGTTTGAAAGTGTTCCTTCTTCCATCGATTTTATTTCTAAATCAACTCCAATTTCTTTTAATTGTTGTTGAACAAATTGCATACCTTTCATTGTATCTGAGTTTGTATTTCCCCATATTTCCGCCTTAAAGCCATCTTCATAACCTGCTTCTTTTAATAATTCTTTTGCTTTCTCAATATTTTGATCGTACACTTCCTGTTGTTCGTAATGTAGTGTCTTACTAGGAATAATAGAGTCTAAAGGTAATCCAAATCCTGCGTTTACCACTTTAATAAATGCATCTTTACTTACAGCATAGTTAAGAGCTTGACGAACCCGAGGATCATTAAATGGTTCTTTCATTGTGTTAATTGATACATAACGGGCGATTGTAGAAGGTATTTTATGAATAACTATGTCGTCATTCCCTTCCAACTCTTTCAAGTTTTGATTTGGTAAAGGATAAATTAAGTGAGCTTCACCCGTTTTTAGCATGGCTACACGTGAACCATTTTCCGGCACAGGTTTATACGTAATTGTCTTCACACGATCTGCTTCGCTCCAATATTCGTCAAAACGCTCGACTGTTAAATGATCACCTTGAACCCATTCAACAAATTTGAAAGGACCTGTACCGACTGGATTTTTACCAATCTCCTCACTTCCCTTTTCTAGGAGCTTAGGGCTCAGCATTTTAGCTGAAATAAATCTTGTTAACATTCCACTATAAGGCTCCTCTAATGTTACTTTAATCTCATAGTCATCTACGACTTCTACATTTGTCACAAGATTAAATCCACGACTACTTAAACGAAGGCTATCATCGTTGATTATTCTTTCAAAGTTGGCCTTTACAACCTCGGCATTGAACACTTCACCATCATGAAACTTTACACCTTCACGAAGCTTAAAAGTGTATGTTAATGCATCATCACTTATGGTATGTTCTTTAGCTAGTAGATTAATAATCTTTCCTTCCTCATCAGTACCTAGTAGACCCTCCAACATTGCAGACTGTACGGATCCTGAATTTGTATCTCCTGTATCATGTGGGTCCATTGAGATGAAGTTTTCATTCACTGCTATTACTAATTCTTTCGCTTCCGATTTGGTGGTATCTCCACCATCATTCTCTTGCCCACCACTTTCTTTACTAGAACATCCTACAAACAATACCGACGAAACTAAAACAATCAACAGCGTCTTCCAAAAATTTTCCTTTCTCAAATGACTTCCCCCTTGTTTGTTTTTTTCAGGTATTTCGTCTAGTTGTAGTTATTTCTCCCCCGTACACCTGACAAATCATGATTATCATTACTTCTATCTCCTCTGTTAATTTCCAGAATCATCGATATGAGTAATCCTAAATTCTTTCTAATTTAGTTCACCATGTTAATAAATAACTAAAAATATCCCCAAACAACTAAATATACAGGCTATATTTAGTTTAATTACTCCACTGGTGAAATTAATTAGGAATTTATTGCTATTATAACCTGAGTTTTATACGTTTACAACGTATTTTTTTGTAAAACGTGAATTTTTTGAATATATTTTATATACAGCCGTATTTTGAATTGTTTCTCTCTTTTTCTCACTCTTGTTTTTATATAACCGACTACCTTCTAACAAACTATATAGACTAAGTGAATTACAATTGAACTATAAATGCTGAAGAACTTTTTTTATTTTTGCCACCCCGTTGCACTATCAGATTTTAACATAATATCCATATTCGATATTCACTTAAACTGCAGCGTTAGTTTAGTAACTTCAACAAAAAAGATGCATTAATCCTTCTTGGATCAACGCACCCATTACTTTAAGTACAATCTTACATTCACAAAAACAGGCGATAACCCTTCTTGGTCTATCGCACAGTTACTTCAATAAGAGGATTATAATTTCTTTTCAAAATAGGATAAGGAGAGTTGTTCATTTACTATGATCTCTTTAATAGTTTGAAATCCATTCTTTTTATAAAAACTAACTGCTGGAATATTTTTAGAACCTGTTGCTACCTTTATTGTTTCAACCTCGAACTTAGTTTCAATGAAATTTAATAGCAACTGTGCAATTCCCTTTCTAAAATGGTTTGAATGTACGATTAACCTATGGATATCAACTTCATCTTCTGCTACTTTTATAGATATTACTCCGCATAGTTTTTCATTTTGATAATAACCAAAGAACGTTTCTCCGCAATGCTGCAAAGTATGAACTGTATCCTTTAATGGTGGTATTTCATATGAACCAATTATTTCTGCCTCTACCTTATATGATGGTATTTGAATGTTTAAAACATCTTCAGCATTTTTTCTATTACTTATGTCAATTATTTTAATCAAGGTACCCCTCATTCCGTTATTTTATTTTTTCACTAAACTGTTCCTTTAGTTCAAAAAATATATCTAGTCCAAAATTAACTAGAACTACTTCTTTCATCGAACTGAACAATATGAAAAATAAATAATGATTGATTCTTCGCAATCCTATGACATATAATTTTTAAAACGCCTCTGTAGCTCTAGAAGGGAAGAGCGCCGGAAAACATTGTAGCCACCGGGTCGCAAGGCAAAGGTTTCAGAAGCACCGAAAAGCAAAAACAGCTGAGACAGGTGAAATTCCTGTCGGTGAAATTCCGTAGGGAAGCGTGTTCTCCCTTAGCCTATGCTTACGAAAGGAGTGCGGGTTCGAATCCCGTCAGAGGCATCACCTTTCTTATGTCCCAATTTATTCTTACTTCAAAATTAAAAGAATGCCTTTTCTTATTCAACTCTACTGCCCCGTTAGTTCAATTACTTCAACAAAAAAGGTGCGTAATCCTTCTTGGATCAACGCACGCACATTAGTAAGAAAACTCCATGTATTTTTCTCTTCAGCGTATCCCTTGAATTAAAGTGTGATAATAATCGGACCATTTTTAGTTAGGATAATCGTATGTTCCAATTGAGCTACATAGCTTTTTTCGGTAGCATAGGTCCATCCATCTTCCAATTGGAATACTTCTTCTTCAAAGGTCGAGATAAATGGTTCGAATGCGATAACCATCCCTTCCTTTAGTAATTCATCATCCCATGTTTCCTTATAATTATAAATATGGTCAGGTGCTTCGTGTATTGTACGTCCAATACCATGTCCTGTAAGGTTTTTGATAACTGTTAAACCATGCTGTTTTGCTGTTTGATAAACTACTTTTCCGATTCCACTTTTTTTGGAACCAGGTTTTGCTCTTTTAAGACCTTCTTCAAATGCTTTTTTAGCTACATAGCATATTTTTGTTAACACTTCTTCTCCTTCACCTACTACAAACGAGATTCCTGTATCTGCGAAGTAACCGTTCTTTGAGCCTGAAACATCTATATTTACTAGATCCCCTTCATGTATAACCCGATCCCCCGGAATACCATGTGCCACTTCTTCATTAACACTAATACAAGTATAGCCAGGAAAATTATATTCATTTTTTGGAGCTGATAATGCGCCTTCTTTCTCAAAAAGTTCTCCGGCTATATCATCAAGTTCTTTAGTCGTTATTCCAGGAGTTGTTCTTTGTACCAATTCATCTCTAATAAAGGCCACAATTCTGCCAATTTCCTTCAAACCATTAAAATCTTCTTCTGTTTTTGCAATCATCGTATATCCCCACTTTTTAAAGTATCTTATGATTAGTATTCCTGTTGTTCAACTATTGCATTCTTTACATTAAGTACACTTCTTCACAAACTTGTTATTTCTTATAGTGATAAAGACAGCGAATATTGTTTAATAAGATTTTTTATCAAAGGATTTAGCCCTTCCGGTAACTCATTTACTTTAAAGAATTTTACTTCAGTAGTTTCTTGACCATCTGCTTCAAGAATTCCACCTTTAATATCTTTTGAAATATATGCGATAGTAACAGGATAGAATTCATCACCGTTTGGTAATTTAACAAAGTGATGTTTCCCTGAAAATACACCTACTAAATCAAGTTTACCAATTTCAATTCCTGTTTCTTCTAAAACTTCTCTTCTCCCTGCTTCTTCAGTAGATTCTCCTAATTCAATAAATCCACCAGGAACTCCCCAAAGTCCATCGCTTCGTTTTTGTAATAAAAATTCTCCTTTTTCGTTTATTACAGCTACGGCAACCCCAACTAATATTAGAGGTTGATTTCCAACAACCTTGCGTAAATCTTCTATATACCCCATTGTCTCCTCCTAAAAAATAACTATATTTTTTCTAAGAAATATATTTGACAACCGCAAACATTTTCCCTTCTTTTTCCACTAAACAGCCCCATTAGTTTAATAACCTCAACAAAAAAGTGACTTAATTCTTCTTGGACAACGCACCCAATAGTGAAAAAACTTATTTAAATTCACTATAAAATGAATTCCTACTACAATAAATCACACTTTTTACCTATATATCTAAAAAAACAATGATAAATTTACCAAATTACAAAATAATTATGTTACTCTTAAATAAGGAAAAATTATGGAAGAAGGGGATTCGAAAAAGTGAAATCGAAAGCAATATTCGTATTGAGTTCGGTCTTCATTGGTGGAGGTTTAGTCGTCGGCTTCGCACAAGCTGACGCACCGACCGAATTGAAGGCGAAAGAACGCGCAACAACGAAAGAAGAAATCATTGAAATGGCTAAGGACTATCCTTTGAATGTACCCTTCACGGAAGTAATGTCGGAAAAGGTGAATAGATACGTTGATTCAATAGAATTAAACGAAGTGCCATCTTTTGAAGTAAACGACCGAAATGTTTCGTTGGCTTTCATTGATTACAAAAGGGAAGACGCTGAAACAAAACAGAAAATACGCTTCGCACTTCCAAAAGGTGATTTGAATTTTTTCGGGACATATGAAAAAGGCGTCTATCCACAAGAACTTCTTAAACAATCAATCGAACGGGATATTCCTATATTAGAGCACGTGAAATCATTGTCGGACAATGCGGCGTTGAATCAATTGGTTGACGAAGCAATCGAAGGGTTATCGGCTGCGGCGTCCCCTTATGAGTATTACGAATCGTGGGCGAAGTTGGACGCCTTCGTTGACCAAATCGGCGAACTATCACGACAAGTATTGAAACCAAAAAACTAATCATTGTTAAACCCAACTAGCTGCTCATATTCATCTTGTCTGGTGCTAGAATGGAGCCAGTCTTTAAGACTGGCGTTTCTTATAATTATTTTTCTTAGGTAATTGAACTAAACTGCTTCGTTAGTTTAATACCTTCAACAAAACAGTGCATTAATCCTACTTGGATCAACACACCCGTTAGTTCAATATTTTTATTAATTCAATTTCATCTCTGATAGGGATACCGTCATCACCAATTAAGGGTATCTCAGGCTTTATTTTTCTAGCCTTCTCAACTGCATTATTTATAATTTGCGACAAAATAAAACCTCTTTTTTGATAAAACTTTAATGCGAATAAATTATCATTTGTTGTTATGAGTTTAACGAACTTACACTTTCTCTTAATAGCAAGGTTTTCTACTGTTTGAACTAATTTAGTACCTATACCTTTACCTTCTTCAACACTATCTAATGAAATTATTTCACATACATCATCTTTAATTATGTAAGTAATTAACCCAATGATTTTACCTTCATCATTAATAATAGTAAAACCATCTAAGGAACTGCAATCATAGACTCCACTTGAAATAACCATTTCTGTACTTCCCCAATGCAACTTAAAAAAGTCTAATATTTTATTTTTCTTTAATTCCTCAATTGCGTAGATATTCATTTTAAATCCCTCTGTTTTAATAAATTCTTGTTAAACTATACTGCCCCGTTTATTCAATAAGAAAAACAGCGATATTCTCAAAAGATAGATTTGCTGAACGGACCGGGTATTTACATGTTTAGTAACAAAATCCGCAACATTCTTCAATTTTAAGTTTCCATTCCCCATTGCTAGACCTAACCCTACTAATTCCAACAAATCAATATCATTCTCACCGTCACCAAATGCGATAGCTTCCGATTTATCAATGCCAAAAAAATTCAAAGTTTTTATTATAGCTAATGACTTTGAAACATCCTCTTGCAAAACATTTAAAACATAGGGATGCCATCTTTTAAATATTAGTTGCGGAAACTTTTGTTTATACCTTTCAACTGTTTCATCATTTGCAAATAAACACAATAAAAATACATCTTCTTTATGAATTAAGTCATTAGTTTTAGGATAATCATTCAGTGACAAGGTTTCCCTTAAGGCCGTTAAGATTTCCTTCTCTGTTACACCGTTCATACTGAATTCCTCTGTATAGTATGACAAACCGGAATTTTCTAATTTGGCAAATTCCATTACTTCTTGAATAATACTTTTATCCATTGGTACTTATGTATAACCTCTTGATTGTGTTTACATATCCACCATTTGCTGTTATAAATGTTTCAATACCTAGTTCTTGTATTTCCTTACACATTGATAACGGTCTTCCTGTTGCTGCTACTACCCTTATCCCTTTGTTCTTCAAAGCTTTTATAGCTTCAATAGTAGAATGGGGAATGCTGCCATCCTCGTGATTTGTTATAGTTCCATCTATATAGAAAAAAGCTATTTTATAACTCATTATAGATCTCCCTAAATTAAACTATAAAACTAAATACCCTTCTTATATTCGACCTACGAACAGATAATCCTTCTTCAGCTAACCTGGCCCGTTAGCTTAATAACTGCAACAAAAAAGGCATTTAATCCTTTTTGGAATAATGCATCGAATAGTTAAACAAGACTGTCATTTAAAAATATCTATACGTTCTCCATTCATACCTAAAATATATAATCACGAATGAATCAAATTTTAAAATTTATTTGTTCTAATAAGAATATAATATATAACTAGGCTTAATGTATTTATAAGTCTACTAAATAAAAAGTAACGAATACTGTTGACATAGCCAATGTAAGATAATACAGAAATAACGATTTATCCGAAACCTCTTCGCGCCTTAATCGTATGTTATATAAAAGTTAAATTTTGGAGGTGGAAGCATATGAAAAACATAACTTATGGTTATGAAAACAGGATTATTTATTTGGTAATTGGAATATGTTTCGCTATATTTGCACCGATATCTCTTCTATTTGTTCCGCAGACAGTTGCTGAAATTGTACACTAT
>Ga0180217_1002936_pt1 | contig 14945 bp, 12 predicted proteins | sample eDN3rd37CBELigOP_FD_128521 | JGI IMG/M metagenome (GOLD analysis project Ga0180217, IMG submission 128521) | Enriched Organic Plus compost microbial communities from Emeryville, California, USA - eDNA 3rd pass 37_C BE-Lig OP (version 2) (version 2) ... | reverse complement strand
TTGCCCAATCGCTCCTGGGGCCCGAATCGCTCCTCGACGCCGAACATCTGCAGGCCGGCGGCTTTTCGCTGCTCGCCGATCTGCTCTACCTGCAAGCGACGCGCGAGGCGTTTCCTGCGGAGAAACCGGATTGCCCGTTCGAGCTAACGCCGCTTCCGCTTGGCAGCGAGCCGCGACTGGTCGCGACGATCGACCGAACCTACGTCGGATCGATGGATTGCCCGCAGCTCGACGGCATGCGCGACACCGCCGACGTCGTGGAAGGCTATCGGGCGATCGGCGAACACCGTCCCGAGCACTGGATGCTCGCCCAGCTCGACGGACGCGATATCGGCTGCCTGCTGCTGGCCGATCATCCCGACCAAAACCACTTCGAACTGGTCTACATGGGGCTGACCCCCGAAGCGCGGGGACGGAGCCTCGGCGGACCACTCGTTCGGGCGGCTCAATGGATGACGCGCGAGGCAGGACGGGAGCGGCTGGTGCTCGCCGTCGACGCGGCCAACCGCCCTGCCCTGCGACTGTATGACGCCACCGGCTTCGCGGTCTTCGACCAGCGCAGCGTCTACTGGAAACAACTCACCAGCGACGCCTGACGAGTCCCTTTTCAGCCCGCCGCGGCGAGCCCGCTCGCCGCATCCTTTGACCAACCGGCGCAGCTTGAAAAAGGCCGGTGACCAAAGGTGTCACTCGGGTCGCGCAGCCCCGAGCAGAAACTCACAACCACCTAACGCAAAACAGGTTACGAAACGCCAACTTTGGCGTCGCCGCTCGCTCTGACAGGTTTTCCACGCGCCCCGGCGACGCGGTCGGCGCGTGTCCTGGAAAAAACTTTTCGCCCCCGCTGCTAGCAAAACGCGGCCTATTTCGGCAGCGGACGAAGGAGGCATGAAGAAAACTTCCGCGGCCGCTGCTTCAGTGGTTTGACAGCACTGCTGGCGCAGATAGAATCGGCCCTCGCGTTTGCGGTTCAGACACGAGCCGAATGGATCTTCGAATCTAGTTGTGGCGCAATGATCGCGCCTGTTCGTCGGCATCGCGTGTCGGGCGTTTTTCACCCGCAGCGCAAAACCCCGTTAGAGAAACCGCGCTAAGATTGCGCGCTGAGGAAGCCGTAGGGTGACCAGGGACGATAAGGAAATCGTGACGGCCGTGCGCCAAGCGTTGCTTGGGCGAATCGGGCAAGAGCGATACGACTTGTGGTTCGGCGCTGGCGTCGAACTGCGGTTGGTAGAGCAAAGCCTGATCGTCGCAACGGCCGATAACTTCAAGCTGGAGCGCATTCGCCGCTTCCGCTCCGATCTGCTCGAAGCTGCGCGCGAAGCGCTGAGCTTTGAGCCGACTCTGGAGATTGTCCGCGACGAATCGCTCGCACCGCCGGCGCCACAAACGCCCGCTGTGCGCACTTCGCGTGGCCGCTCGAAGCCGCACCCGCAGCAAGATCACGACATGCCGCTCTTCGCCACGGCCGATGCCTCGACGACGTTGCCGCACGCAAGCGCGGCCACGCCGTCGCACGCATCGCCGCAAGGCGCTACTGCGGCTGCTCCGGCGATCCGCAGCGACGAACCAGCGCCCGCGCTGGCCCAGCCGCGTCTGCAGCGGCGGCAATTCGCCACGCTCGACACGTTCGTCGTCGGCGATTGCAATCGCATGGCCCACACGGCTGCCGGCAGCGTGGTGACGCGTCCCGGCTCGTTCTCGCCGCTCCTCATTCACGGACCGAGCGGTTGCGGCAAGACTCATCTGCTGGAAGGCATTTGGGTGCAGGCCCGCCGCACCGGCGCGCTGAAGCGCGTGATCTATCTGTCGGCTGAGCAGTTCACGACGCAGTTCATCGAGGCTCTGCGCGGTTCGGGCTTGCCGAACTTCCGCCGCAAGTATCGCGACGTCGAGATGCTGCTCATCGACGACGTGCAGTTCTTCGCCGGCAAGCAATCGACGCTGGTCGAACTGCTGCACACGCTCGACACGCTCGTGCGCGAAGGACGCCAACTGGTCCTCGCAGCCGATCGGCCGCCGGCGGAGCTGCGTTCGCTGGGGCCGGAGATTGTGGGACGCTTGAGCGGCGGTTTGACCGTCGGCATCGAGCCGGCCGACTACGCCACTCGGCTGCAGATTCTGCAGAACCTGGCGGCCCGGCAGTCGCTCAGCATCGCGCCGAATTGCCTCAGCTGGCTGGCCAGCCAGCTCGACGGCGACGCCCGGCAACTGGCCGGAGCGCTCAATCGCCTGCAAGCCGCCAGCGAAGCGTTTGGCCGGGCCATTTCGACCGACTTCGCCCAGATGGCGCTCAACGATCTGCTCCGCACCAGCCGCAAGGCGGTTCGGCTGAACGACATTGTCGAGGCAGTGTCGGAGATTTTTGGCGTCGAAGCCGATCAACTGCAGACTGGCGGCAAGAGTCCGGCGGTCAGCCATCCGCGAATGCTGGCGATGTTCCTCGCCCGCAAGTACACGCGTTCCGCCCTCTCAGAAATCGGCCGCTACTTCGGCCGCCGCAGCCACACCACCGTGCTCTCCGCCAACGACAAAGTCGAGCAATGGCTGGCTGAAGGCAAACAACTTCCGCTGGCGCACGGCACGTGCAGCGTGGAAGACGCCCTGCGACGCGTGGAAAGCCACCTGCGGCTGGCTTAACGTGCCTCGGCCAATCGGCTGAGGTATAATCGGGATGGTGCGACCATGAAAAAGCTCTCCCGAATCACGCTCAATCCCAACCAAATGGGCGGCAAGGCCTGCATACGTGGCCTGCGCGTCACGGTGAGCACCATTGTTGGCCTACTTGCCGCCGGCAAGAGTCGCGAAGAAATTCTCGCGGCCTATCCCTACCTTGAGCCGGCGGACATCGACGAGGCTCTGGCCTATGCCGCCTGGCGATTAGAGGAGCGCGAGGAGCCCCTCGCCGCGCCATGACACTGCAAATTGTCGTGGACATGAACCTCTCGCCGGGCTGGGTTCCGTTGCTGAACGAAGCCGGCATTCCCGCCGTTCACTGGTCGACAGTAGGAGATCCTCGAGCGCTCGACGCCGAGATCATGAAGTGGGCGGCGGACAATAATCACGCCGTTTTCACACTCGACCTCGACTTCAGCGCCATTCTGGCCCTGACGCACGAAAATGGTCCGAGCGTCATCCAGTTTCGGGCGGATGATGTCTTGCCGGGCGCAGAATCCGGGCCCATCATCGCTGCCATCAAACGGCATGAAACGGAACTTCTAGCCGGCGCGCTAGTCGTGATTGAGCCCGAGCGCAGTCGGGTCCGAATTCTCCCCTTCTAAGCGACGACCAACGCCAAGCGCTGCCCGCTACACCGTTGGCCCCACATCGGCTTGCGACCACTGGCCATCGATGAACCGCCACGTTTTGCCGGTTGGGTTCTTGTCCTGCAAAATCGTCGGCAGACGGTGTGGGCGGACATTGTCGTAGCATTGCAGCATCGCGAAGCGATGGATCGACGCCGGAATGCCGACGGCGGTGAAGCCAGGGTGACCGGTCGCCGGGAAGGGGCCGCCGTGATTCATCGCCGGACTGACTGCGACGCCGGTCGGCATCTTGTCGTTGAGCAATCGGCCGACCTTGCGACGCAGAATCGGCTCGAGTCGGTCGTAGAGCGCGTCGTCGCTCCCTTGCGTGTCGCTATAGATGCAGCCGGTCAGGTTTCCTTCGAGATGCTCGAGCACCTGGGCCGCTTCGTCGACGCTTTCGGCCACCACAATCAGCGACGCGTTGCCAAACGCCTCGGTCTGCAGGGCCCGCGGGTTCTCGATGAACTGCTTGCCGCTCGCGCGGAGCAGCGTGTTGGCGTGACTATAGCCGCGTCCGCCGCCACCGGCGCCGCCGACGAGCACTTCGGCCCCCGCCCAAGTGAGTTCCGAGATGCCGCGCGTCAGCGAGTCGGCCACATTCTTGCTCAGCAGCGTTCCGACCGGAGCTTCCTGGAACGCCAGCTTCAGCCGATCGACAAACGCGGTGGTGGAATCGCCCGCAATGAGCACTGCGAGCCCAGGATTCGTGCAGAATTGGCCGGTTCCCATCAGGCAGCTCGACGTGAACTGGCTGACCAGGTCGTTCCCGCGCTCGGTGATCGCGCCCGGCAGAATCACCACCGGATTGACGCTCGATAGCTCCAAGTAGATCGGTTTGCCCGCCTCGTCGGCAGCCTTCTTCAGCTTGAGGCCAGCCGAGCGGCTGCCGGTGTAGCCGGTGGCGCCGATGCGCTCGTCCGAGACCAATCGCTCGCCGTCCTCGTGGCTGGTCCGATAGATCAGTTGCACCGTCGCGGCGGGCAGGCCGACGTCTTGCACGGCGGCGAAGGCTTCTTCGGCAAGCAAGCGGGTCGTGCCGGGATGCGACGTGTTCGCCTTGGCGATCACCGGATTGCCGGCTGCGATGGCCGCGACAAAATCGCCCCCCGCCGCGCTGTTGAACGCAAACGGAAAATTGTTCGGTCCAAATACAGCAACCGGACCGATGGGGCCGTACACGCTGCGGATATTCTGCTTGGTGTCGATCGTCGGCATCGACCACGTGCCTTCGCGCACGGCGGCTGCCGCTTGACGAAGCTGGTTGGTCGTCCGCGGCAATTCGACGTCGGCCAGCCGCGGCGAGGCGGGGAGCGCCGTCTCGGCGTTGGCCATTTGCACCAGTTCGTCCTTGCGGGCTTCGATTCGCTCCGCCAAACGGTCGAGGAACTGGGCGATTCGCTCGACTGGCATGGCGCGCAGCTGGGCGGCGGCTTCCACGGCGGCGGTGAGCGCCGCGTCGCAGTCGCGCCAGGTGCTCACCGGATACTGGTCGGGGAGCGGCTGCATGGTGGCCGGATTCTCGGCTTGGAACGAGCCGGAGGACTCGGAAGGACGCCACTGGCCGGCGATCAATACGTTCTGCATGGCGAAGCGGTGTTTGGCTGAAGGAGTCGGAACCGAAACGGTGCCAGCCGCATTGCTACTGGCCCCACGGAAGCGAACAGCCCGAATTGTAGCGAATCGGCGGCGGCAAAGCGCAGCGGCGCTCGCCCGGCGCGGGCAAACCCACTAGAATCAGCAAGCGGGACACATTCCACGGAGGCGCGAGGCCATGCGACAGACAGCGGCACTGGCAATCGGACTATCGTTCGCCTTGGCTCAGCAAGCGGCCGCCCAGGCGCCGCAGCCGCAAGCGCCGACGACCGTGCAGCTCCCCACGTTCCGGTCCTTCACGATCAACACGTCCGTTTCGGTCCCCGATCGTGGAGCTGCCTATCTCGGCGGCGTCTCGCGAGGCGGCGACTCGAGCACAAGTCGCGGCCTTGGTCCGCTGCGAAGCCGCGCGACAAGCAGCGGCCGCTCGACAAGCTCGGTGAGCGTTCATGCGACGATCATCGACCACGCCGAAATCGATCGTGCCCTGCTGGCCGAGGCTGCAGCCAAACGTCGCGCCACCGCCCCCGACCGCGCCACCACCGAAGCCGATTGGCTCACTGCTCACGTGCGTCGCGAGTCCGAGCGCGACGCACGAGCGACTGCGGCGAGAAGAAAATAGCCGCGGTTATTCGATCAGATACGTCTGGCCGCGCAGCTTCACGAGCAGTTGCTCGCCACTCTCTTGGCGGGCGAGGATTTCGTTTTCAGCCTTCGTGTTTTGGCTGACGAGTTCGAAGTATTCCTTTTCGAAACGCTTGATCTTCTTGATCTTGTCCTTGTCTTTCTCGGGGTCAATGTCCTTCGCGCTGTTGGCTACCCAGAGGTTGCCGCGTTTGTAGAGCGTTTCGTTGCCGACGTTGCGAACCGCGTCGACCACCACCACCCGATCGCTATCGATGTCGCGGTAGTAGTTCCCCCCGGCAGGCGCTGAATTCGACAATGGCGGCAGACCGGCGGTCGCCGGGCCGGAAGCCACGCCCCGTTTAGCATTGGCTCTGCCAGCGCCGCCACCGAGCCTACCACCGCTGGCAGGAGCGGCCTCTGGCTCGGGAGCTGGCGCGTAATCGAACGCTGGAATCGCCGGCGCTCGCGCTTCCTGCAACGCTTTTTTCTCCGCCCGCTGGGCGAACCCAGCCTGGCCCTCCGTTTCGGCGAGGCGTCCGAGCGACTGAGTGGCAAACCGCGTATTGCGTTCCAAATCGGCCAGTTCGCGAACCGTGCTTGTTTCGTCCGCGAGGAATGAGGTGTAGGGGGTGAGGATGCCGTGTTTGGTTGAAAGCTCGACCAGCTCCTTCGTCAGTTCGTCGTTTTGCCCCTTCAGATCGAGTTCGTCGATGATCTCGCCGACGCGCCGCAGGGCCCACAGTTTTTCGACGAACGCGTACGACTGGTCGTTCGACTTGTCGACCAGTTTGGCGGGGAAGTCGTGCTTCTTCTCCTCGTCGCCAATCTTGCCGGTGATCGTCACCTTGGCGTCCCCCGGCTTCTTGTAACGGCCGACCTGGACGAGCTGATCGCCGGCGAACAAATCGTAGACCCGCTTGGGATAAACGCGGTTGATCGCCGGCCCCGACTCGGCGGTCGCTGCGTCGACTTCGATTTTCACAGCCACGTCGGTCATCACGGGCGAACTCATGCGGGTGTACAGCTTGCTCACCGCCGTCTCGATGTTCTCATCGGGACGCACGTACTCGGTCGTGCCGTTCAGCTCGCGCGCGAGTCGATCGAGCAATCGGCTGTTGACGTCGTAGCCGACGCCAAAGTTGACCACGCGGGCCTGGTACTTGTTGTTCTGCTCGGCGCTTTTGACGATCTTCATCTCGTTCGTCTCGCCCGCCGTGGGAACGCCGTCGGTGAAGAACAGCACATAGTTCGGCCGCGACTTGTCCTGAATCATGCTTAGCGCCGTGGTCATCGCGCCGTCGATGTTCGTGCTGCCGCCGGCGTAGATGCCTTCGACGAAGCCGACCGCCGACTTGCGCGTCTCTTCGTCGTACTTCTGCAGCTCCGGCCGGAACGACTCAATCGAACTGTCGTAGGCGATGATATTGAACGTGTCGCCTTCGCGCAGGTTGTTCAGCACGAACTTGAGCGCCTCGCGGGCTTGCTCGATCTTCTTGCCGCTCATGCTGCCGGAGCGGTCGAGCACGAGAATGACGGTCTTCTTTTGCCGCTCGGCCCCTTCACTTTTCACCTCCGGACTGGCGAGCAGAAGGAAATACCCCTCCTCGTCGGTCGAGGGGCGGTAGCTGATCACGCTCGCCCCCAGCTTGCCGTCGCTCGTGTCGAACAGCAGGCGAAAGTCAGCCGTCGGAACCAGATTCTTGCCTTCGAACTTGACGGTCGCGCGCTTGGCGTCGGGTCGCTTAACTTCGATGGCGTGCGATGGGCTATAGACGCTTTTGATTTCGTTGGTCGTTTCAACAGATACTTCAAAGCTCAGGTTTTCGAGCGGCGAGGAGGTGAACCGGGCCGTCGAGAGGGGCACGAGCAGGTCGGTCAGGTTGCCGCTCTTGCGAAGCAGTTGGCTGTACTTGAGCGACACCTTGCGCGTCGCGCCGGGAGGAATCGGAAAGACGCTCGTCTGGAACATTCCAGTACCGACCCATTCGAGCAGGGCCGGGTCTTGGTTTTTGCGGACGTAGCCTTCAAAAATCTCGCGGGCCTTCTTCTTTTCGAGCAGCTTGGCTTCGTACTCCTTGCCGTCGACCATGTAAGTCATGCGGTCGATCGCCCCGTCGTACGGCAGTGGAAAGCAAAACTGGGCCTGAATCTGTTGGCTGCCGGTGTTCTCGAACGTCTGCGAAACCTGCACCTGGGCAATCTGGTCGGTGACTTTGGCCTGATACGACAGCTCTTTGATCTTGTAGGAGATCTGCGGCGGGGTCGGCGTCGGCCGAGGCCGGGGGCGCGGCATGGGGACCGGATGGGGCGGATCGATGATGATCAGCACCCCTTGGCCGAAGGCGGGTGCGGCCAGCAGAACCAAGAACAGCCCAAACAGGAGAGGAAGGATCCGTCGCATGATTCTGTCCTTTGCAAGTGTTGCGCGCTGCCGCGGTTCGGGCGGCCGGGCCGGCCAGTGCCCGCAAGGCCGCAAGTGAGCAATTTCCAGGCGCAAGGCGGCGATTTGCGCGGCAGCCCGGCGCCCCTTTTCCAGGCTCGTTAGATAAGACGCCCGAGCGGGGGCGAAAGTTTTGTTCGCCTGACGAGGATGACGAGCTTGTTACGGTCGCGTTACAGCCGAAACGGCGAGCTTGCGTAGATTGGCCGGCGTGGGCCGGCCTTGGCTGTCAGTGATGCAGGCGCGTTGATGGGTGGGTGGCGAAGTAGGGGCTTTTGAGAGCGACCGCTCGAACGGGTGGAAGCGAATGCGCCCTCCGGGGCTTCGCTGCGCTCCAGCCCCGGCCACCCTGCAGCCTCAGCCACCCTAGCTTGTTACTCGACTCGAATCTAAGCGCACCAGCCGGGTTGGGGTTTGTCGTAGACCTTCAGTTCCCGGTCGTCGCGGATTTTGGCGACGGCTGCTTCGGCTTGCTCGATTTCCTTTTCCGAAGCGTGCACTTCGAGCGACAGGTCAAACGCGGCCCGCTCGCCCGGTTGCAGTTTCACGACCCGCCCCTGCTCGCCTTCGTAGCTGCGGGGGTTGGGGAAGTTGGTGCCAGGCTCGAGCCCCGTGACGTAGCCGTCCGGCTCGCCGGCCGTGTCCTTCCACAGGCTGAAGCAAGGGAGCTGCCGTTTGTTGAACTGCAGGCTCACGCCTTTCGTGCCGTGGGCGTTCTTGAGCAACACGCGAGTCCGGCCGTCGTCGGCTGCGTACAGCTCGCTGAAGTAGACCATTTCTTCGTAGCCCGGCTCGGGAGCGGCGTAGCTGTCCCAGGTTTTGATGCCGCTGGCAGCCCGCTCGTTGCGAGGCACAACGGTCTTGGCGGGAGCGACCAGCCGCGATCCGCCATCGAGTAGCGGCAGGCCGAAGTTGACGTGGTAGAGCATCTGCATTTCCGCCGGCGTCGACGAGAAGTTTTCGACCTCGTCCCGCAGCGAGAAGCTCGGCTGACCGAATTTGAGCGTCACGACGCTAGTCAGCCGCAGCTTAAGGAAGTGGAACCGCGTCTCCTCAACGATCCCCTTTACGCTGATCTCTTCCTTGTCCGGATCGATGCTGACGCTCACGTAGTGCGCCGGCCGATTGGCGATCCTTCCGTGGAGCGGATACTTCACGCGCCCCGTCTTCTCGTCGAACTCGGGGGCGCCGTTGCTTTCGAGGCCGCAGCGGGCCACCAGCTCGTCGAACCCGTCGAGCCAGCCCAGCCCCGACCACTCCCCGCTCGGGATGAACATCGGATGGACCGGACCGCGGATGGGCGACTTCCAGCCGATCTCCAGATCCCCCAGCCAGGCCTTCCAAATGCCCATCCCCTTCGTCGGCAGGATCGAAACGGTCAGCTTGCCGTTGTTGACGCGAATCTCCTGCACCCCCTCGCTCAAGCCCCCATGCAGGGTCCGCAGCTCCACCTGCCACTTCCCCCGGACGCCAACGTCGTCCGGGCCGATCGTCAGGTCGGGAACCAGCGTGTTGTCGGCATGGTCGAGCAGTTTCCAAGTCTTGGCAAGCATCGGAGAGGCTCCAGGTCGGTCGATCGAAGGGGCAAAGAGGCCAAGGGGCCCAGAAACAAAGAAATCCGGTCCGTAGCCGAAGGCAAACCGGCCTCCGGAGAACAGCGAGGGGGGTAGCCCTTGCGAATGCGGCACAGTTTACGCTGATTTGGGCCCAGCTTCCATCGGCGAGACGATTCCGCCACCCGTAAGGATGGCGGGCCGCCTTCGAGCGGGGATTGCCAGTGAGGTTTCATTTTCCCGAATACGAGCCGACCGCCCCCCAGGCCTATGTCGAGGCGGTTCGCCGGCTGCCGATGGAAGAAAGGCTGGCGCTGGTCGGCCGGCTTTGACAGTCCCGGTGGAGATGTCGGAAGGAGCTATTAAAGAAGGCGATTGCGTCCCGCTTTGCTGGCCCCAACCGAGCTAAACGCTCCCCCTGCCTTTACTTGCCGCCGCCGCGCCGAGCGAATACAACATTCGCTTGCCCTTTTCGGCCCAATTTGCCGCGAGTGGCTCGCGGTTTCTCGCCGAGAACCAGGTTCGACGGCTTTTTAATCCTCTCAATTTTTTTCCACACGCATCGCTATGATTCAGCCGAACGTCGTTAAGAGTGACAATGTCGCCAAGATCCTCGACCGCGCCCTCGACAAGGGGCAAGGCCTGCTTCGGCTGACGCCAACCTGGGTGCCGCGCTCGTTCCTCCACCCGGGACGCCGCATCAAGCTGCATCCGAGCGACCTGTACGCCTACGGCGCCAATCGCGGCGGTATCGACGAACGCTGGTTCGCCAGCACCACCGAAGCAGCCAACGAAGGCCGCGTCTGGCACGAAGGTCTGTCGTTCGTTTCGTTCGAAGGCAAGCAATTCCTCCTCCGCGACGCCGTGGCCGAAGCGGGCGAGCGTCTGATCGGCAAGGCGATGTACAAGAAGTACGAACGCTGGCCGGTTTACAGCAAGTTCTTCGACAACATGGGCCCGATCCCGCATCACATGCACCAAAGCGCCAAGCATGCGAAGCTGGTCGGTCAGGAAGGCAAGCCGGAAAGCTATTACTTCCCGCCGCAGTACAACAACGTCGACAACAACTTCGCCTACACGTTCATGGGTCTCGAGCCCGGCACGACCAAGCAGGATGTGAAGCGCTGCCTCGAGAACTGGAACAAGGGGGATAACGGCATCCTCGACCTGTCGCGCGCCTATCGCCTGAAGCGCGGCACCGGCTGGCTGATTCCGCCGGGCGTGTTGCACGCTCCCGGCTCGCTCTGCACCTACGAGCCGCAGTGGGGTAGCGACGTCTTCGGCATGTTCCAGAGCATCGTCGAAGGGCGCTACGTGCCGTGGTCGCTGCTGGTGAAGGACATGCCCGAGGACAAGCACAACGACCTCGACTTCATCATCAGCGAGCTCGACTGGGAAAAGAACGTCGATCCGAATTTCAAGGAAAACAACTACCTGGAACCGATCGTCGACAAGAAGTCGAGCGGCGACGGCTACACCGACAAGTGGATCGTCTACGGCCACGTCGACGGCGAGCAGCTCTTCAGCGCGAAGGAGCTGACGATCGAGCCGGGCGCCAAGTGCATCCTCAAGGACCCCGGCGCGAGCGGCTGGATCACCGTGCAGGGCAAGGGCCGGATGGGCAAGCTGAACCTGCAAACCCCGGCCATGATCCGCTTCGGCCAGGAGACCGAGGACGAAGTCTTCATCAGCCACGAAGCGGCGACGCGCGGCGTGGAGATCGAAAACACCGGCAGCGAACCGCTCGTAGGCCTCCGCTACTTCGGCCCCGATGTGCACAAGAAGGTGCCGATGGTTGGGGATTACAAGAAGCAGAAGTAGAGCGCGTTTGCGCCCCGTCCCAAGCCGACGGCCATGCCGTCGGCCGGCCAACAGCGTTGCCCCGCCGCGCCGGTTCACGACGCTTGCCGACGACGTATACCAACCGTCGCAGTACGCGTCTCGTTATCGGCTTGCGGTTGCACAATGCGGCGCCGGCGTACGATGGAGCGCCGCCCACCGGCGCGTCGCCATGAAGGCAATTGCGGCGGATGCCAATGCGTTGAACTTGCCCGTCGCCGTGCTGGCTGTTGCCGATTGACATGCCCATCTGGTCGCCCCATTCGGCGGCTGGCCGATTCGGCCGACGGTGGGACGTTTCAAGTCGGAGGCTACGCGGGCAACCTAAACCACGGATGACAACTTCGATCCCAAGCGGAGTTGGATCCAAGGGGTGGCACATGAAATCGCTCCAGGACGAGTGCCTCGCTCGAAGGCGCGTGCCGGTACGTCGCGGGGCATGTGTTGCGCGGAGCCGTGGTTTATACTTGGCCGGGTTATGAATTTGCGTTGCCATGCGGCGATGGACAAGGTTCCGACGGCTGAGCCGTCGGCTTGGGTGATTAGTCAACTTCGTCAACAGTTTTAGGATCTATTCTGCATGCCCTCCCACGCTTATCCCAAACTGCACAACGCCATGTGGCCTGGTCTCGTCGGTAAGGAGCCGGGGACCGATCATCCGCCGATCAGTCTCGATCGGATGCTCGAACTCACCGCCAACGCCGAGGTGAACGGCCAGAAGTTCGAAGGCGTCGACCTCTTCCTGTTCCATCCGCACACCGATCCCGACGCCAGCGAGGACGAGATTCGTCGGATGGCGGACAAGATCGCCGGCAAGGGGCTGAACGTCGGTTCGCTCGTGGCGCCGGTTTGGCCGGGTACGGTTGGCGGCTCGGCGATGGGAAGTGAGCAGGATCGCAAGAACTTCGTGCTCGCCGTCGAGAAGGCTTGCCGGATCGGCAAGATCTTGCGAGAGCATGGCGTACGGAAGTACGGCGTGATTCGCATCGACTCCGCCGACAGCCCGGCGCACTGGGACGCCGATCCGCAGGGGAACACCAAGAAGATCGCCGCCACGTTCCGCGAAGCGGCCAAAGTAGCCAAAGATTTCGGCGAGCGGCTGGCAGCCGAAGGCGAGATCTGCTGGGCTGGCATGCACTCGTGGAAGAACATGCTCGACCTGCTCAACGAAGTGAACATGCCGGAAACGGTTGGTTTCCAAGCCGACCAGGCCCATACCTATCTCTACCTGCTCGGCTACAACGCGGAAGAGCACGCCCTGCTGAAGCCCGGCTACAGCCAGGAAGAGTTCGACGCCGCCTTCACCAAGATGACCGACGCCCTGCGTCCCTGGACGATTGACTTCCACGTCGCCCAGAACGACGGCACGGTTCACGGCACCGGCTCGCACGACAAGACGGGCCGCCACTGCATGGCCGACGATCCGAACGGCAAGCTCGACATCGTCAAAACGGCCGGCGGCTGGCTGAAGGGCGCCAAAGAACGCGGCATCCAGCACATCTGCTGGGACGGCTGCATGTTCCCGAACGAAACGCTCGAGAAGCAGGAAACGTGGAACACGATCCTGGCGACAATGATCAAGGTGCGCGAGGCGCACGGGTGGGACTGAGCGAGAAGGCCGAATGGCGAACTTCAAATGTCGAATGAATGACGAAAATGTCCAAGCCCGAAAGCAATGGCGATTCGCGTAAATTCGACTTGGAGGAACGTTCGGCAAAGCCTGGCGAAGCCATCGTAGACTTCGCCAAGCGGGCGCCAGTCACACTGGTTACCACGCCACTCATTCCGCAGCTGGTTCGCTGCGGAACTTCGGTGGGAGCAAATTTCTGCGAGGCTGACGATGCCGGCTCCAAGAAGGAGCTCATGTACCGCATCAGCCTCTGCAAACGAGAGTCGCGCGAAACCAAACACTGGCTGCGAATGCTCGCACGGGCAGTTCCAGAGATGCGCGACGACGCCAAATTTCCAAACTAGCGCTAACCAAGCAACGACGGAGACACTCTCGTGCCCAAGCCTCTCAACATTGGCATGATCGGTTATGGTTTCATGGGCCGGGCTCATAGCAACGGCTATTCGCAAGTGAGCCATTTCTTCGACCTGGAATACAAACCGGTGCTCAAGGCCGTTTGTGCCCGCGACAAGGCCAAGGCGGAAGCTTTTGCGAAGCAGTGGGGCTATGAGTCGGTCGAGACCGATTGGCGGAAGCTGATCGAGCGCAAGGATATCGACGCCGTCGACATCTGCACGCCGAACAACCTCCACAAGGAAATCGCCATCGCCGCCGCCAAGGCTGGCAAGATGATCCTCTGCGAGAAGCCGCTCGCGATGGACACGGCGGAAGGCGAAGAGATGTGCAAGGCGGTCGAAGAGGCGGGCGTGCCGAACATCGTTTGGTACAACTACCGCCGCGTGCCAGCCGTCACGTTCGCCAAGAAGCTGATCGACGAAGGCCGCCTGGGCCGCATCTTCCACTATCGCGCCAACTTCCTCCAGGACTGGACGATTAACGCCGACCTGCCGCAAGGCGGCGCGGCCCTCTGGCGTCTCGACGCGGCGGCAGCCGGCAGCGGCGTTACTGGCGATTTGCTCGCGCACTGCATCGACACGGCGATCTGGCTCAACGGCGGCATCACCGATGTCACGGCGATGACCGAGACCTTCGTGAAGGAGCGCAAGCACCAGCTCACCGGCAAGATGGAAGAGGTGAAGATCGACGACGCCTGTGCGTTCCTCTGCCACTTCGGCAACGGCTCGCTGGGCCTCTTCGAAAGCACCCGCTACGCCCGCGGCCACAAGGCGCTCTACACGCTGGAAATCAACGGCGAAAAGGCGTCGATCAAGTGGGACCTGCACGACCTGCATCGCCTGCAGTACTTCGACTACAGCGAAGAAGGCCCGCTCCGCGGCTGGAAGAGCATCCACGTCACCGACGGCGACCACCCCTACATGGGCAAGTGGTGGGTGCCCGGTCTGCAGATCGGCTACGAACACTCGTTCACCCACCAGGTGGCCGACTTCCTCGAAGGCCTCGCCACCGGCAAGCCGGCTGGCCCGACCTTCCGCGACGCGCTCGAAACCCAAAAGGTCTGCGACGCCGTGCTGAAGAGCGCGAAATCGGGTAGCTGGACGAAGGTTTAGTCCGACCATCTTGGCTCAGGGCTGCCGCGTTCAAGACTCTCCGGACGCTGGCAGCCTCTCGAACCTGGGCCCGTGGCATTGCGATTGCACCTTTCGGGCAGTTGGACACTCGCTTCAACTGCCCGATTTTGTTTTCTTGGTTCGCTTAGCAAACGCTGCGACAGTCGGGCGTTGTTTCAACGCCACTCATAACAGGAATGCGCCGATGGCCGACATCGAATCGCAAGCTCGCCTCAAGAGCGTCTTCACCGACGAAGAAATTGTGGCTGCCGAGCGTGAAGCGAGCCTTTGCGGCGACCGCTTTACCGCACAGCAGTTGCTCGGCCCGCAGGCGGCAAGCAGCGTCCTGGCGGGCGACTATCAAGTGATTTGGCTTCCGAGCGCCCGCTCACAACTTGAACAGGCGGCTGCCAGCAAGCAGGACGAGGCAATCGCCGAACCAGTTCA